>PDWI01006600.1_pt1 | contig 27449 bp, 32 predicted proteins | sample 1430891 | NCBI WGS metagenome assembly PDWI01 (sample SAMN01162508, study PRJNA174530) | Oral metagenome, whole genome shotgun sequencing project. | biome: Marine environment; feature: Marine mammal; material: Swab sample of the gingival sulcus; isolation source: swab sample of gingival sulcus... | reverse complement strand
TTAGCGATTGGGCAGACATTTTCACTGAACGAAATCTTTGCAACTGTTCCGCAACTACCTGCGGTATAAAAGTTGCTTTGTTTCACTGCACGAAATCTTTGCAACTATTCCGCAACTACCTGCGGTATTAAAAGGCTCTTTCGTTGCACGTGCCTGAGCACATGCAACTAATCATCACCTTTCGTCACCACCATGACACGACACAATCATGCCGCACCACGTTTTGTAGCGACTAGTACATACTATCACCGAAAGGTGTTTCCGTCAAGCGTTTTTAAAAGTTTTTTTGATTTTTTTTGTAGTTTTTTTCAGCTGTCCATAAAGATGATTTTTAATCGCTGATTATTTGCATTTTTTTATTAAACCAGATTTCGATTTTAGTACCAATACCAAGTTCACTATAGATTCTTACAGTCGCTTGATGCTGGTCAATAATCCACTTGGCAATTGACAATCCTAAGCCACTTCCGCCACTCTTTTTGGCGCGTGATTTATCAGTGCGATAAAAGCGATCAAATATTTTGGGTAAATCTTCTTTGGCAATGCCAATACCGCTATCGCGAACAATTAAAACTGTTTTATCGGCAACACACCGCATGCCAATCGTTATTTCACCGGGCGAATCAGTAAACTTTATTGCATTGTCAATAAAAATACGCATCATTTGCTTAATCATTTTTTCGTTGCCATAGATAAATGACTCACCTTCTACCTGACAATTTATCGTATGCACTGTATCTATCATTTTTGTTTCGCGACATATCTCTGTTACAAGATCATGTAATGCCAGTTCGGCAATATCCATTTCAATTTTATTGCGATCACTACGCGCTAGAAATAGTAACTTCTCTATTAGTTCTTTCATTAATATTGTTTCATCTTTGATCGCTTCAATTGATTCGTCGAGAACGCTTTCATCTTTTTTTCCCCAACGCTCTAACATACTGACGTAACCATTAATGACACTAAGCGGTGTCCGCAGTTCGTGTGATGCATCAGAGACAAATTGATTTTGCCTGCTGTAGGCATCTTCTATTTTGTCAAATAGTGCGTTAAACTGTAAAGTAAGATCTTTTAATTCATTCTGAGCGGTCGTCGTATCAAGCCTAAAATCTAACCGTTTAATTGTTATTTGTTTAATTTGATTGGTCATTTCTTTTATCGGATTAAGCACTTGAACACTTACTTTAGACCCCAAATACATCATAAAGAATAACGTAATTATGGTTAGCACTACACTAATATAAGCCAATTTATTCATAAACTGCTCGTCGCTAGATACGTCTTTAACAACTTGTAAATAATACTGTTCGGCTTGATATAGCAAAGGATAACTACTGATCAAATAACGATTGCTTCCATCTTTTACTTTAATTGTATTGCCCTCTTTAACGTTAAAGAACAAAGGGGGGAGGTCACGATTGGTTGTTGCTATAACGGCATTTGATTTGTCATATATATTAATCGATAATCGGTCGGCTTCGATATAATTTTTGATCGTCGATAATTCAATACTATTTTGATCTTGAAATGATTGAACATAGACTTTCTTTAATTGAACAAGCTGATCAATTTGATTTTTTTGCCATAGATATCGAAAGCCACTGACAAACCCAAAATTAAAGGTTACCAAAACAATCATGGTCAAAAGCGTATAGATAAGACCAATTCGATAAGTTAAAGAGAACCTGAATATTTCAGTAACTGAATTAACGATAAAAGTGATAAAGCGCACCGGTAGCAACAGAATATTTTTAACGATTAATTCTATCACTACACGCATGCGCGCAAGTGTCATTTTTATATCATTGCCTTCACTAATTTTCTTCATCGTCTTTTATAGTGTACCCTACACCACGAATGGTATGAATAAATTTTACTTGATACTGGTCGTCAATTTTTGCACGCAAATAACGTATATAAACATCAACCACATTGGTGTCACCAATGAAATCATAACCCCATACTTGTTCTAGCACCTTGTCTCTTGAGACGACAATATTTTTATTAGTTAGCAAAAATGCCAATAAATCAAATTCTTTTTTTGTCAGTTCAATTACTTTATCATCATAACTGACGCTGTGTTTATCGATGTCTAGCTTTAGCGATCCTGCTGTTAGAATATTACTGTCCACTTGAGCGCCTTTGTTCTTTTTTAAGTTAGCCCTTATTCTAGCCAGCAGTTCTTCAATGACAAACGGTTTCGTCACATAGTCATCTGCACCGGTATCAAGCCCCATTACCTTGTCAAGTGTATCGTCTTTAGCTGTCAATATAATAATGGGTACGTCGCTAAAATCGCGGATGCGGCGACAGACTTCAATCCCATTAAGGCGAGGCATCATGATATCTAGTAATATTAAGTCGGCGCCATGATGCTTAAAAAATTCTAGTCCCTCGCGACCATCTAAACAATGGGTTACTTTATAGCCTTCGTATTCTAGTTCTAATTGCAAAAATCGTGCAATCTTCGCTTCATCTTCCACAATTAAAATATGCTGTTTTCCCAAATTATGCCTCCTATGCAGCTTACCGCTGATAAATTATATTTTATCACGTATAATATAGCGTGGTCTTGCCTTTAGTTCTTCGTAAATACGCGATATATATAGTCCAATAACACCCAGCGACGTCATGATCATTGCGCCACTTATTAATAAAATAAGAATAACAGTTGAAAAACCATCTAACGCATAACCTGAAAAATAATTATAAACGGTTTGAACGCCGAGAATTATGGCAAACAACGCAAAGATAAACCCGCTTAAAACGACAATGTAAAGCGGCTTACTGGTATATGAAACAATCGCATTAATTGCCAGTTTCATCAATTTCATCGTTGAAAAACGCGAACTGCCAGTCTTTCTTTGAGCAACGTCAAAGTTGTAAATGACATGCTCAAAACCAACCCAGTCGACAATGCCTCTAAAAAATAAATGACGCTCATGAAAACTGCGAATTGCTTCGGCAACGCGCTTGTTAAACACCTTAAAATCTGAAGAATTTTGCATGTCTAAATGCGTCAACAAACCTAACAAGCGATAATACGCATTGGCGATTAAGCGATGGACAAGCGTCTCTTTGCCACGGCTGGCTTTGACACCAGAAACAATATCGGCCGATTGACTTTGCATTAATTTGATCATATGAATTACTTCTGCTGGCGGATGCTGTAGATCAGAGTCCATCGTGATGTAAATATCAGCTTCTAAAGCATCGACGCCTGCCGCTAATGCCATTTCTTTGCCAAAATTTTTGGCGAAGCGAATGGCGGCAATATTTTGAAAATGATCTTTTATTTGCTGAATAACTTGCCATGTCGCATCTTTTGAGCCATCGTCGACAAATAAATAATGCGCTGTAATATCACTCTGTTTCAGCGTTTTATCAATAACGCTAAAATTATCGAATAAAGCAGATGCTTCATTGTATACGGGAATAATCACAGCTATTTTTTTATTTTCCATCATCTTCATTAGGCCTCGAACGGTAAATAATATGTTTATAGATAAAATAATTCCAAATCACAATACACGCCATCTTGATAATTGGCGAAATAACGTCGCTTATCTTAAGTGTTTCAGTTAAAAAACGCAATAAAAGTATATTGCCGACCAAATTATTAAAGGCAAACAATAAGAGATACTTGACCAATTGTGGTAGTACTGCACCGTCAGATTGAAACGACCAACGTCTGTTTGTATAAAAAACAAACCAAAAAATGACGCTATAAACAATGATGCTGGCGGTTACATAATTAAATTTTAATGCCTTTAACAAAAATAAATAACTGAGATATTCTATAGCAAAGGCCGAACCACCTACAATGATGTAACGTATAAAAGAACGTTCAACCTTAAGTTGCATTGCTATTATGTTCCTTTTTATTTTCTTTTTTATTATGTGCCTGAACTTTCATTAAATCTATTCTTTCACTTATCGTAGCTGGTATGCCTTCATCCAGCTGTGGCTTACCATAAATAAAATTATTATTTTTCACGGATGGCTTTTCTATCGCTGGCTCTTTATTGGCATCAGCTTCCTTAACGATTTCTGATACCTCTATACTTGGCGTCACTAACTTCGTTTTTTTCTTGCTGAAATTGTGTATCAAAAAAGCCAAACCGATAAAGACAACTAACGATAGTAGTGAAATATTGCGCCCTATTATAAACCCAGGTGGCGTATAGGAAAGCTTAATGGTATGTTCCCCCGCATCTAAGGGAAAGGCCATGACAGCATCTTTTAAGGGTACAACTTCAGCAATCTCATCATCTATAATTGCACGCCAACCACCATCAAATGGAATAGAAGTGTATAGCACGCCTTCTTCTGACATATTAACGCTACCCGCTAGTTGTGTGTCATCAAACATTTCAATATTTAGTGGCGATTGTATTAACTTATTATAAGCCGTTTGATAGACTTCATCATTAAACGCGACTGCATGTAATTCAAAGTAGCCCGTTTTTTGGGCATCAACCTCAAAAGTAACCGCTATTCTGGTGCCCGCTTCTGGCATGCCAACATCTATTACAACGCCTCGACGTGGATCAAATGTATTATTTTTACCTGCATATGATACTTTTACTTGCTTATTTTGGTTTTTAAAATATATATACATTTGTTTTCCACCTGGTGCTTCAAACACCAACTTTGCACGACCACCTCTGCTTGAATCGACATTACTGTAATTGTAGCGAATGGTATTTAGATCATCTAGTCTTAAATTATCGAAAGTCGACTCATTAATTGGTATCGTCGTAAACACTTTGCCATATTCGCCAGTGGCATATTCAAGCCATGTCTGTTGCCTATCAAATGCACTATAAGCATCGGCAACATCAAGAAAAACGTCGCGATTAACCGCGAAACAGAACGGTAACGGATAACGTGTTTTAAGTAAACGTACCGCTTCAGTTTGATAGATCGCATCATACGTATTCGTGATAACTGGCAGTTTTTCATCTTTGGCGACAATGTAATTGACACCCAAAAAGCCATTGGCAATTGGCGTGTTAGGTATATATTTGTAAGAATTAGATGGCTCGTTGGAAGACAAGCCAAACATTTTAGTAAAAGTCGTATAATTGGCGTTTGCCGTCGATGAAAACTGACTAATGCCCATATATTGATAGAGTAGTGGATCATTTGCCGAATAAATCGGTGACAATTCAACGCGACTGACCGCGTCTTCATGCTCGCGTAAATAGCTTAACGCCCCTTGCACCTGTTCGCCGCTTGCAAAGTAATTTTCGCGTCCCGACGAATGTGCATTACCAACCGCTAGGCCAGCCATTACGACCGCCTCAACCGCAAATACTAACAACAGCAGTTGCGCTATGACGCGCTGATTGACTTTTTTCTTGAAATACAGTGCCAAAACGGCGCTATATATAACTAATAATAACATCATGCCATAGGCGGCATTGGTAAAATCCTTCGTGTCGATTATTTTTTCAACGATAATCAAATAAAAAATTGTCGCCGCAACAATTTGATAAAACAGCTTAGCCGGCAACTTATCAAGTGATAAATAACCTTTGTAAGCAAGGGTCAGCATTAAAAAACTAATGACAAAGGCAAAGCGATAGGGCACTTGATTGGGAAAATGCAAACCGTGCCAAATAAAATTTAGATAATTAATATTGGTACTAATAATCAAAAAGACAAATAACAGTCCATAGGCAATTTTTTCTTTAAGCTGATAATCGCGTTGTACAAAATAAATGATAAAAAACAGTGTGCCCATAATACCCAACGCCAAATTCGGTAAACCGTCGACAATTGACGGCTTAATAAACGGCAAAAACCGATTGATTGTATCAAATAATGTCGTATAAGTTGTATAGGTAGTAGGATTATGTGATGACAAGCCATAGGCTAAGCGCATACCTTTGATTACTGGCAACAAAACAATCGCGGCCATACCGCTGGGAATAATTGAAAACCCAGCCACTGTAAAGACGCGCTTAACGCCATTTTTTAATGTGAAGTTGCCCTCGCCAAAGACACAGGCGACTGTGTAAAGCGCAATAAAGAAACAGACGAAATATGCCATGTAATAATTACTGATCATGGCGTACGCCAAGCTAATGCCATAAAGCAAAATTTTATTATCAAATATAAGGCGTCTTAAACCGAGTATAATGAGCGGTAATATCGCCACGACGTCGAGCCACATGACGTTCCAATAATAGCTGATAAAAAAACCACAAAAAGCGTAAAGCAAACCAAAAAAGGTTGTCGACATATCATATCGTTTATGAATCTGCTGTAAATAAATCGTGAAAAAGGCGCCACCCAAAGCTATTTTAAACAACGTAATGAAAAATAAAAATTCGCGCAAATGAAGTTTGGGCACTAATATACTCAATAAATTAAGCGGGCTCATTGCATAGTAAGTCATCATCAACCAAAAATTAGTGCCGCCACCTGTGTTCCAGCTATAGAATAACGACTTGCCATTGATCAGCTTATCGTGAAGCGTTTGTAATATTGGATAATACTGATGCCAACTGTCGATAATCATGATTTGGCGGTCGCCAAATGGAAAGAGCCCCTCAAGGGCAAATGGAATAATCAACAGCGCAAAAGCAATTAAAAAAGTAGCAAGTGGTCTTATTATTCTTTTAATCATATTTTCCTACGTCCTGTCATTGTCATTTTTAATTATTATACACAGAATTTATCATTTTGTATACTGGCGTTACAATTCGTCTTTTTTATATTCAACGCCTTCTCTGATTATTTTTTTGATGCGTTTTTCCAACTTGACGCGCGGTATCCATATTTCTTTGCCACAACCCGTACACTTCATGCGAAAGTCCATGCCAACGCGCGTAATGGTAAACCGCTTAGAACCACACGGATGTTGTTTTTTCGTTTCAATTTGGTCGCCAATAATAAGTGGTATCGGCATAGCTACTCCTTTACAAAGTAATCGTATTTTTAGCAAGTTTAATTAGTTCGGCAACATGATAACTGTTGGTTAACCCGCCAACGGCTAACTTTTCCATTAATTGATAATGCTCTAAACAGGTACAGTTGGATAATATCAACACCCCTTGCGATTCTAGTTCGCGCAGCACACTTAGCAATGGCGAACTTTGCGCCGTCAAAAAAACGGCGCGATTTAAAAACACCATCGCATTGGGCAACGGCTCTTTAGCTGCTAAACCCTTAATTAATTGTTGCAGTAAACTGCCCGCAATTTTACTAGACTTATCACCTAAACCATCATCTGTCACTAGCACCAACATATTTAATTTGCTGCTGTGTTTCGAAAGTTGCATTTCAGACATACTCGTCAATAATTCTGATTGTACCTGGCAAAAATTTGTCGAACGCGTGTATTTTTTTTTCACAATGTGCTCCTATTGTGGAATATATTTAAAAATCAAGAAAAAGCCATTATAATTGATAAAAAATGGTGCCAGTAGTGATTTGTCGATCATATTTTGTGCCTCTGGAGTGAGATTAGTAGAGAAAAACGTAATAGATATTAAAAACAATAATGATACAATAATATACGATTTAATTAAGCCAAACACGACGCCACCTAATTTATTAAAGGTGCTAACAACCGGTAAACTGGCGATGATATTTAACATGCTGGCAACGATTTTTACAACAATTAATGTGACAACAAAAACAGCGATGACAGCGATAATTGTCATCAAAAAATTGGTTACTTCAGTGATGACATTTTGGCTAGCAGACGAAACCGAGTTGGTTAAAAAGTTGCTGATTGCCGTTTTGACGTTTTCGGGTAATGGCAGTTTTGTCATGGCGTTTAAATCAGCTGTTGACACCGTTGCCTGTACGCTTGTCGCACCCAACGCCTTTAAACGTTCGCCCACAAAAGACGCTATTGTTTCATCAAGCTGTGTCATTTCAATAAGTAATTTTTTTACTGGCAAGTAAAAGAAATAGGTTGCCACCGCAGCCAAAATATAGCCTAATAAGTCAAATAAACTTTTAATTGCACCTTTAATATAACCCATAACAACTTGAAATGCTATAAAAACAAGTATGATAATATCGAGTATTGTCATCGCCCCTCCTATTCTAGTACATAAACATTGATATGATTTTGATCGTAGGCCATTAAATGTGAGGCATCTAGCCACTGAATATCGGTAATGTCGCGATGCGTGTGAATACTTTTAAGCGACCGCAAACTGTGATCATAAACATAGAGCTTACCTGCCGCATAGGTAATAATAAACTTATCATTGACAACAATGTGTTCTGGTAGTGCAGTTAGTTTAAGCGCTTGATGATAACTGAGATCATCGCTGTAAATCGATAGATAAGGCTGACTGACACCCTCATCATTTTGAATATATGACGTATACAAAAACTGTTTATAACTGGCAGTTTGGTCTATTTTTTCCATATTGACGATTTCTGCCACTTTTTGTGATTCTTTATTATAACTCTTTATTTTAGACTGTGTCACAATAACTTGATTGTTCATCATGTAAGTATTAAATATTAAATCGCCCTCTAAATCACCCGTCGCTAACGGCATGCCGGTCATATCGTACTGCAAAACATACGATTTAAACTTTAAGTCTTCAATTGCTACCGCTGAAACCAAGATAGTCGATTCGTCATCTGCAATTTCCATTTCAATTAGTTTGTCAGTCGGCACGGTAATGACAGCTTTTTCTTTAAGGTCGGCGTCAAATATTTTAATTGTATTTGCTTCGCGCATTTGGCAAACAATATCACCCTTTGAAGTCGCTATCAAGTCGATGATCGGACCAATATCGCGCTTTTTGTCGACTACTTCTAAGGTTGGACTAAGTTTGGCAATTTCACCGCGCTCTAAATCGGCAACGACAATAGTATCGCCCGCTGCGCGCACAACTGTCTTTGTGCCAAATAGCTGTCGTTGATAATTTAGTTCACCATCATATGAATATAAATTGAGCTGGTCCGCCGTACTACAAGCAATGCCATTCGATACTGCAAAGGCACTGATTGGCACATCAGAAGCGATGTCAATTGACGCCAATTCGCGAATGTTTAACAGCGTCGAAAAATAATTTAGCTTAATAAACGCCACCACATTGGGTGCAAAAAATACAATCAGTGCAATAACGACGAGTAGTATGTAGTCGTTCCAGCGATTTGTTTTATTTTTCGCTTTCAAATTAACCTCTTTTATTGTCGTAAGCATAGCGATATTGATAATAGTTACATTTTATTTTACCATTATACAATTTTCTCTTGCGGTTGGCCAGTTTGCCAAAAGCACTTTCAAAACCATCATGTGCTGTTAAAAAATAATATGATGCAAATTTTAACTTGTTCATTTTCTGACCGAGTTGCCGATATAATTTTAGCGCCGATGCACTATCAGACAGGCGTTCTCCATAAGGTGGATTACTGATAATCGTAAGGCGTTCGTCTTTAATTGGCGCCTTGTTGAAATCGGCAACTTCAAATACAATATCATCGTCAACGCCTGCTATTTCAGCGTTTTGGCGTGCAACTCTAATTGCTTTTTGGTCTATATCCGATGCGTGAATAACTACATCTTTATCATAATTAATCGCACTATAGGCTGCTTGGCGAACTTTTTTATACTGTTCAGCGTCGTAGTTTTTTAAGTTTTCAAAGGCAAATTTACGCTGAATGCCCGGCGCAATATTGCGTGCGATTAAAGCCGCTTCAATTGCAATTGTACCTGAACCGCACATTGGGTCAAGTAACAAGTGCTTGCCACGCCAGTCAGACAATAGCACTAAAGCAGCCGCTAGCGTTTCTTTAAGTGGTGCTTTATTGGCCTTTGTGCGATAGCCTCGCTTATGTAAGCCAACACCAGATGTATCGATCAAAACGCGCGCCATATCGTTATCGATATTGACATGTATCGTCAATTTGCCACCCTTTTCGCTAAACCAATCACAATTATAATAATTGCTCAAACGCTTAACGATTGCTTTTTTAGCAATGCGCTGTATATCTGATAAGCTAAACAACGCTGATTTTTTCGACTTGGCCAAAACCGGAAATTCGCTATCTTTTGATAGGTAGTGTTCCCAAGCCAGGCCATTTATAAAGTCAAAGAGATCATCAAAATGGTGTACGCTTTTTTCTGCAACTAATATAAAGACGCGTTCAGCACATCTTAAATGTACGTTTAAAAGCGGTATTGCTTCTTCTGTCGACTCGACAATAATCGCACCGTTTTCAACCTGTAAATCGGTTAACCCTAATCGAATTAGCTCTGTCTTAACAAGTTTTTCAATGCCAAAGGCGCTCGTTACAACAAATTTCATTACACCCTACTTTATAAGTTTAAAATTATAGTTCGCGACGCCCTTCTAGCGCTTTCGTCAACGTTATTTCGTCGGCATATTCAATATCGCCCCCTACCGGCACACCGTGTGCAATGCGCGTAACAGTTATGCCTAAGGGTTTAATTAGTCGCGAAATATACATAGCAGTCGCTTCACCTTCAATCGTTGGGTTGGTCGCCAAAATAACTTCTTTAACACCATCTAAGCGCTTTAATAAAGCGGCGATATTGATATCGTCTGGACCAATGCCATCGAGCGGTGAAATAGCGCCGTGCAATACATGATAAAAACCATTGTATTCTTGGGTGCGCTCCATGACAATGACATCTTTGGGGTCTTCAACGACACAAAGTAGTGTTGCATTGCGCTTGGCACTGGTACAAATGCGACAGGGGTCGATGTCAGTAAAGTCGCCACACTGACTACAATATTTAACGCGCGTTTTCGCATCGACCAACACGCCTGCAAATTGACGCACATCGCTTTCACGGCGCGCTAAAACATGAAAGGCCAAGCGCTGCGCACTCTTGCGACCAATACCCGGCAATTTGGCAAATTCTTCAATTAAACGCGCAATTGGTGCAATAAAGTTGTCCATATACTAGAACAGCCCAGGTATATTCATACCACCCGTCATTTTGCCCATCGCGCTAGCTGCATCATCTTCGGCTTGCTTAAGTGCATCGTTAATTGCAACGATAATTAAATCTTGTAACATGTCGATATCATCGGGGTCGACGACTGCTTCGGTAAGCTGCAAAGATTCTACTATTTTTTTACCGCTTACTGTCACTTTAACTGCGCCGCCACCAGCGGTTGCTTCGTAAGTTTTTTCTTCGAGTTCACGTTGTTTCTTTTCCATATCGCGCTGCATTTTTTGCACTTGTTTCATCATGCTATTCATATTGCCCATGCCACCCGGCGCGCCTCTAAATTTTCCTTTTGCCATTTGTTCCTCCTACTTGATAATGATATTGGCGTCAGCTACAACGCCTTTAAAATATGCGCGTACTTCACCCTCGCGATCGCAATCAGCGTCGACCACATCGATCTGCACATCGCTATTGAACGTTCTTTGAAATGCCATTTTTATATTATTAATATTTTCACTTTTCATGATAGTTGGTTTGAGCACTTTTACCGATGCATCTATCTGTAAGGCCAACTTGCCGTCATGATAGGCAATTGGTTCAACTTTTTTCATTAACGCAAAGGTCGTCGGCAAAATACTTTTTATCTGTTCCATAAATGGTTGCCAATTATCAATTATATCTTCTAAACTTAGCGCATTTGAGGCAAGCTGTGCAACGGTTGAAAACGACTGTTCCGTTGGCGCTTCAACCCCGTCAATAGCATCTGCCTTTTGCTCTGGCTGTTTCGCAGTGTCTTTGTCAGTTGGCGCAATTTGTGACGCAATTTGTGGCACGCTAGTAGGTGCTGGCTGATTAACCCCACAATTGCCCTTTAAAAGCTGTGTCACTTGGTTTTCTAAAGCTACAATGCGCTGTGTTAACGCCACCGGATCAACTTGAGCAGTTGAACACAGTTCTAATAAATCAACTTCTAGCTGTAACCAAGGGTGTGTTGCATATTTAACTGTCTGCGCGATGCTTAATAATTTACTTAGAATACTTTGCCAACGCACGGCGTCGGCACTGTCTTTAACCTCACCTAGCCATTGCCGCCAAGTAGGCAAAAGCGTTGCGTTTTCGATATCACCCGTCATATTGGCAAGCATTGCACAACGATACAATGCAATTAAATCGTCAAGTAGTAGGGTTATATCTTTGCCTGCGCGATAATACGTATCTAGTAAAGTGATAATTTTCATTTCATCGCGTTCGATAATCGAAGTCGCCAGTTGCTCTACCGAATCATCGGCGCTGCGCCCCAACGCTTCACTAACTGCTTGATAGCTAAGTTTTTTACCGCCATAGGCTGCGCATTGTTCTAATAAACTATGTGCATCACGTAAGGCACCATCAGCTAACTTGACAATTAAATTTAAGGCGTCTTGTTCAACAGTTATGTCAAGCAATTGGCATTTTTCGGCTAAATTGTCGCGCATAACGTCATCTTCTATATGCTTAAAGCCAAAATGTTGACAGCGACTGCTAATTGTTGCCGGTACTTTATGCGGTTCAGTTGTCGCCAGAATAAAAATAATATATTCGGGTGGTTCTTCCAGCGTTTTTAAAAGGGCATTAAAGGCACCTTTTGAAAGCATATGAACCTCATCGATGATCAATACTTTATAGCGACAACTACTGGGTGGAAATTTAACAATTTCACGCAGTTCCCTAATATCGTCAACACCATTATTCGAAGCCGCATCCATTTCTATGACGTCGATATTGGCGTCATTTATAATGCTCTGGCAGGTTTGACAGCTATTACAGGGATTAGCGCCATCGCGCTGTTCGCAATTAGCAGCACGCGACAGTATTTTAGCAGTTGATGTCTTACCTGTACCGCGCGAGCCGGTAAACAAATAGGCATGCGCAATACGACCTGATTCGATTTGATTGATCAAAGTTGCAATTGTATTGTCTTGACCGACAACTTCGTCAAAACGCTGTGGCCGAAATTGTCGATATAGCGATATATGTGACATTTTAGTTCCTTATTATTAGAGCTGCTCGATCTGCTTACCGTTGCTTCTGTCAAGACCTGGCGGGATTCACAGTGAACCATTGCACAAGACCCAACGACTCTGAAATAGAACAGAAACGAGAATTTGACTATTACATTATACACGATTTGGCATGTTTTGCAATAGTCAGCAATAAAAATCTATGCTTCTAAAACGTCAAGAAAAAGGGCGACGCAATTGTCACCCTTTTATATCTCAATTTAGTCTTTTGAAAACGGCATTAGTGCTACGATTCTAGCGCGCTTAACTGCTGTTGTAACCGCACGTTGGTGTTTAGCACATGTGCCCGTTACGCGTCGTGGTAAAATTTTACCGCGATCTGATACGTAACGATTCAATTTATTAACATCTTTGTAATCGATAAATTCAACTTTATCTTGGCAGAAATAACAAACTTTCTTTCTAGAGCGTCTTTTAAAAGCCATATTGAACCTCCTCCCTAAAATGGAATATCATCATCGTCTTCAATTGATTGATAATCATTCGAAAAATCATTATCAAATGCATCGAAGCTATTATTTGTTTGATCTGTTTGGTTGTTTTGTCGTTGTTGTGGCGCCGGGCGGCTGTCATTTTTACGATCGCCCCATTCCAAAAATTGGACGTTATTTGCGACGACATCTGTAGAATAACGCATTTCTCCGGCATTATTTCTATAAGAAGAAACGTTGATCGAGCCTTGCACCGCTACTAATCTGCCCTTAACGAGATAGTTGGCGCAGTTTTCAGCCTGCTTACCCCATACGACAATGCGAATAAAGTCGGCAGTTGGTTTGCCCTGCTGTTCAAATTGTTGCTTCTTATCTCTTGACAATTGCTTATCAACAGCTAATGTGAATTGAGATACGGCCGTACCCGAACTAATGTAGCGCAGTTCTGGGTCTCTAGTAAGCCTACCAATTAGAACGACGTGATTCATGGTATCTCCCTTCTACAGATTGTCTTTGTTGACGACGATGTAGCGCATGACATTATCAGCAATCTTGTAATTTCTTTCCAGTTCAGCTGGTAAATCGGCATTTGCCACAAAATCAACCAATACGTAATAGCCTTCGCGAATTTTATCGATTTCATAAGCCAACTTACGCTTGCCCCATTCATCGATATTTGTTACTTCGCCATCACTATTGATGATACCCGTAAATTTTTCGATCATTGCATTTTTAGCATCTTCTTCCAAATCGGGTTTCAGCACGAAAATGGTCTCGTATTTTCTCATTTTACACCTCCCTATGGTCGTGTTTTGGCCTTAGCCCCTCGCTAAAGCAGAGAGTAGTACCTACTAGGTACAACTAAAGAGTATAGCACGACAGCGTCCTTTCTGCAAGGGTTTTAACAAAAACAATTGAATCAGCTACATATATTAAAGTATAATAAAGCAAGGAGGAATTTAGTGATTACAGTTATTGGGAAAACTTATTCGCTTGAAACGCAACGCGTGTTGGATTACCTAGCGAAAAATGATGTCATGTTTCAATTCATTGATCTCGATTTTGAAACTGATGAAGACGTTTCATACTGGCATTGGCTAAAGGCCAATAAAATTATTGCCATACCCGTTGTTAAATGTGGCGCTGATTTTGTAGTGGGTGACAATTTAGAATTAATCGAACGCCTGATTACAAACTGTGGAGCGTGCGCAGAATAAAATAGCCTTATTACAAGGCCATTTTAAGCACCAGCGTCATAACGACGACAATAACAGAAAAGTAAATTAAGGCATAACCTGTTTTTTTTCTACCTGTTAAGACGAACTTAATGCCATTTAATGCTGTGTAAATTATGATTAACACTACTGGAATAATATTTATATCACTTGCCTTAAGATAATTTCTGCCAAATAATAAAACGACAATTGCCACGAGCGCACAGAATAGTATTAACCAGTTAATATATTTAATGATATTCTCTTTATTCATCATTTTCTCCTCGTCTAAATTATAACACAAGACTGCCTTTGACAGTCATTTTTCTAGTATTTATATATTTTTATTAGGTAAAGCGTCTTCGTAAATATCTATTTGTCAAAAGTCTAAGTCTTGTCAAATGAAACATTTTCAATTATACTGTTAGTTAGGCTTTATAAGAAAACAGCTTAGTATAAAGGAGAAAAAATATGGAAAAAATATCAAATTTTGTCGCTGAAAATCCCAATTATGTTTTTTTCGGCTTAGCAGGACTAATGGTTATCTTTTCGATTGGTAGCTTTCTTGGCTTTGGCTGGGCGACTAGCCCAAGTGGCTCACGCGGCAGATGGTTACACAACTTACTAGGGCCAACTGGTTACCGCATTGTAACAGGCATTGCATTTTTATTTTTAGCAGGTGTTTTAGGATGGTTAGGTGCGAATAACGGCAGTTGGTAAAAGCCAAGTGAGGTGTTTAAATGGACAAAACCGATTATAAAATTTTAGAAATTATGCAATCAAATGGTCGTATTTCTATGAAAGACTTGGGCATTAGTGTCGGCTTAACCGCCCCTGCTGTGTCTGAACGCGTCAAGAAAATGGAAGAAATCGGTATTATCACGGGTTATGCCGCAACGCTTAACTACGAAAAATTAGGCAAAAATATTAGTGCCTTTGTCAACCTTAATATGCCTCCCGATAAATACAATAACTTTTTGAAATTTGCCAGCAATGAATCGGCCATTGTAGAATGTCATCATATTACTGGTGGCGATAGCTTAACAGTTAAAGTGCTCGTTGACAATATCGCTTCATTAGAAATAATAATTGACAAAATTAAGCAATTTGCTAAAACGAATACATCGATTATATTATCGAGTCCGATTTTAAAGCAAAAAATTGATATTGATATTAAGTAAAAAAACAAGGCCACTCGTAATTGAGCGGCCTTGTTTATGTGTACATTTTATTATTCTGCTTGAGGTTTAGCATCCTTTGCAATTTCTGCAGCCGATGCAACTAACGATGCGACATTTTGTAGCTCAGAAGGAATAATCAACTTGGTTGATTTGCCATCGGCAACTTTGGCCAGTGCATCAAAGCTCTTTAATGTCAGTACACCTTGATCAGGTGCTGATTCTTTAATGAAATTAATACCTTGTGCAGTCGCCTTTTGAATGCTGATAATCGCTTCAGCTTTACCTTCAGCAATGCGAATAGCGGCTTCTTTTTCACCTTCAGCTGCCAAAATAGCTGATTCTTTTTCACCTTGGGCACGTAAAATGCGCGATTCTCTTTCACCTTCGGCCTTAAGAATTTGCGAGCGTTTTTCACCCTCGGCCTCTAAGATAGCACGACGTCTTTCACGTTCAGCACGCATTTGTTTTTCCATTGCCTCTTGAATATCACGCGGTGGTACAATGTTTTTAACTTCGACGCGATTGACTTTAATGCCCCATGGGTCGGTTGCTTCGTCTAAGATAGAACGCATTTGACTGTTGATAATATCACGTGATGTCAACGATTCGTCGAGTTCTAACTGACCAATGATATTACGCAACGTCGTTGCCGTTAAGTTTTCAATTGCCACAATTGGCTGTCTAACACCATAAGTGTAAAGTTTTGGATCAGTAATTTGATAATAGACAACTGTATCAATTTGCATCATAACGTTATCTTTTGTGATAACCGGTTGCGGTGGAAAGTCGACCACCTGTTCTTTCAACGAAACTTTAGAGCGAATGGTATCGATAAAGGGAATTTTAACATGTAGACCAACACCCCATGTACCTAAATAACCGCCAAGTCTTTCTAATACAAACGCATTGGCTTGTGGCACGATGCGAATATTAGAAATAATTAACCCGATGATAAATAAAATAATAACTACAAATGCTACAAATCCAAAAATACCTTCCATGCGATCCTCCTATTCTGTTATTCTCACTACGACGAGTTTGACGCCTTCAACGGCGACAACCTTAACTTCTTCACCCGACAAAATGGTTTCTTGCGTTTGTGACTTAGCCGTCCAAACCTGACCATCCAATTTAGCTTGACCAAATTTGTGTTCAGTAATATCACTGGTTACGATACAGCGCTTACCGATTAGACTGTCGACATTTGTTTTAACTTCGCCCACTTTCAGGTATTTTTTGATAATAGGACGGGTTAGCACGAGCAAAATAAACGATGAAGCTAAAAAGATAACGATTTGCACATAATACGACACCCCTAGCATAGCAAAAATAATTGTAATTAGCGCGCCGGCAGCAAACCAGATAGTTGTTAGCCCCAACGAAATCGCTTCAATGATTGCCATGACAATTGCGATGACAACCCAGACGATTGGCCAGCTCATAACATCACCTCCTTTTTTCTAGAATATTTTACACCTTTTTGCACAAATATTGAAGTATAAAAACTAAAATTAATTAAAAGATAATTATATTTTAAATTACATCAAAAAAATAACATTTTATTATGTGTAAAAGTCGTCTTGTTTGGGGTATCATTAGATGGTTAAAGCATGAATGACAAGGAGGAACACATGACCTACTGGGATCTAACGACGATTTATCCGTCTTTTGAAAGCAACGCTTATCAAAACGACCTAACAAAATTGAAAGATTTAATGACAGAACTTGAAACACTTGAACTAACCGACGACTTTACAAAGAGCGCGACTACCTATATTGAAAAGGCAAGTGCTGTACTAAAACTGCTCTATCCATTAAACACCTATGCACACCTTGCCTTTAGCGTTAATTCAAGTAATCAGGCCGCCATAAAATACCTTGATACTGTTGGTATGTTGCAGGCGCAACTGGCGGCACCAGCCGTTAAGTTTCAAAAATGGGTGGCGTCATTTGACGCTGACACGATTGACAATGTCACAAATGACTTATTAGTTGAACATAAATTTTTCTTACAAGAGCTAAAGCAAAACGCTGCTTATTTGTTAAGTGAACAAGAAGAAGTGCTACTTTCTAAACTAAGACAAGTTGGCGCTAACGCTTGGGGCGACTTAATGGCAAAACTAACTGGTGATTTACAGGTTGAATTCGAAATCAATGGCAAAAAAGAACTATTGACCTTATCAATGCTACGAAATTTGGCATCACACAAAGCTGGCGACGTTAGAAAACGCGCCTACCAAGTTGAACTGGCATCATATCAAAAAATAGAAACCAGCATTGCCGCTGCACTTAACGGTATCAAGGGTGATGTCACTATAACATCTAAAATGCGCGGCTTTGATAGCGCACTAGCTGAAGCTGTCCACAACGAACGGCTTGACCAAGCAACGCTTGATGCCATGCTCGCTGCCATGCAAGATAAACTACCTGTATTTAGAAAATATCTCAAGCGCAAAGCCAAGTTACTTGGTCACAAAAATGGTCTGCCTTTTTACGACTTATTTGCACCAATTGGCAAGGGCAAAACTTATAGCTATGAAGAAGCTAAGCAATTTGTACTCGACAACTTTGGCGCCTTTTCAGATGAACTAAAAGACAATGCCGTACAGGCTTTTGATAACAATTGGGTTGACGTTGAACCGCGCAAAGGCAAGCGCGGCGGCGCTTTTTGTGCAGGTGTCGCTGGTCGCAAACAAAGCCGTGTGATGTTAAACTTTGACGGTAGCTTTAACGGCGTTAGCACTTTGGCGCACGAACTTGGCCACGCCTATCATAATCGTCAATTATTTGATGAACACATGCTATTGTTCAACTACCCCATGCCACTTGCCGAAACAGCAAGCATTTTCTGCGAAACCATTGTCAGTAATGCGGCAGCGGCTAAGGCTGATAAAGAAGAAGCTATTTTTATATTAGAACAATCGCTAACAAATTCTACCCAAATCATCGTCGATATTTTATCGCGCTTTATCTTTGAAAAGTCAGTATTTGAAAACAGAAAAAACGGCCCGTTATCAATTGAACAGCTAAAACAACTGATGCTAGACGCGCAAGAACAAAGCTATGGCGATGGCCTTGATAAAGACTTTATGCACCCCTATATGTGGGCCTGTAAACCACATTATTATTCGGTTAATCGCAATTACTATAATTTTCCCTATGCCTTTGGCATGTTGTTTTCACTGGGGCTTTATGCTGAATATCAAAAGGGCAGACCTAACTTTATTGCCGATTACAACCAGCTGCTTAAAAACACCACACGCATGAAAGTCAAAGACGTTGCTTTAGGCATGGATATTGACGTCACTAAAAAAGATTTTTGGTTGGCCTCGTTAGGTATTATTGAACAACAAATTGAACAGTTTATAGAATTGACCAATTAAAACTGAAACAAAACGCCAAAAGGACACGCAGTCAGACGATTGCGTGTCCTTTTGATATTGTTTATAATATATGCCCGAGATTTCTTCACTGCACAGCAAAGCCACTTCGCGTAAAATGACATATTACGCTGAATAATGACAAAGTGCTAATCAATAATCGGCACAATATAATCGAGTTCGCCTTCTTTTTTGACTAGTTTTACGGCAATGCCGTAGGCATTTTTAATATTGTCTTCGGTAAGCACTGCGTTTGGTGTGCCGGCACTGATGATTTGACCATCTGATAACAGTATTAAACGGTCACTAAATTTTAGCGCAAAATTCAAGTCGTGTAGCACCGCAATAACCGTCTTATTGTACTTTTTGGCAAAGCGCTTAATGTTTTTCATAACTTCGATTTGATGCTGAATATCTAAAAAGGTTATTGGTTCGTCAAGTAAAATAATGTCGGCGTCTTGCGCCATATTTCTGGCCAGCGCTACGCGTTGCCTTTCGCCACCGCTCAGTTCGGTTATCGCCCTATTGCGAAACTGCCATGTGCCTGTATCGTGCATACTTTGCTCGACAATTTTGATATCTGCTTTGGTTTCACCCTTAAATGTATTGAGGTGTACAAAGCGCCCCATCATGACAATATCATAACAGGAATAGTCGTAATCGTATTGATTGTATTGTGCCAATAGCGACACTTGTTTTGCCATTTGCTTGGTTGACAGCGCAGTAATATCGCTTCCATTTAAAAAAACTGCCTTTTCAGGTGGTGTGATCAACTTGCCAATATGCTTTAAAAGCGTCGTTTTACCTGAGCCATTTGGCCCAATAATCGTGACGAATTCTGACTTTTTAACGGCGAGCTGAATATTTTTTAGAATAACCGCCTGATCATAGGCAAAGCTTAATTGATCAACTTTTACTGTCGTTTTCATCATAGCACTTTTCGCTTTCTATTTTTAATGATCAAATAGATAAAATAGGGGGCACCTAATAGCGATGTAATGATGCCAATTGGTATCTCAGTTGGCGGCAGAGCTGTTCTGGCGATGGCATCACACATCAATAAAAAAGCGCCACCCACAATCATGCTAAAAGGCAGTAGCGCACGATTGTCTGGCCCGTTAATCAGCCTGATTAAATGCGGTACAACCAAACCAACAAAACCAATGATGCCACTGACAGACACCGCAGCGGCAGTGGCAATAGAGGCTACAAAAAGCAGTATTAAACGTTCTTTTTTGACGTCGACGCCCAATGATGTTGCCGCGTCTTCACCCAATGTCATAATATTGAGCGTACGCCCTTTGAACAACAATACAATTGCCGTCAGCAGAAAAATTGGCATAACCACTGCAACTTCATTCCAACTGGAAACAGCAAACGAACCATACATCCAAAAGACAATGCGTTCGAGTGCTTCGCGGTTAAAGGTAATCAGTATTGACAGAAAAGCACCCAGCAAATAGCTAATCGCTATGCCGCTTAATATTAAACTAAGCAGTGATGTTTTGCGCCCTTTGGTCGCTATGCGGTAAACAGCTGTAGTCGTCAAAAGCGCACCAATAAAGGCTGATGCAGCAACGCTGCCCAGCCCAAAGTTGAAGATGTTAAACCTGAAAATCATGGCAAGTGCTGCGCCAACTGCTGCACCGGCTGAAATGCCTAGTATAAAAGGATCAGCCATTGGATTGCGAAAGACACTTTGATACACCGCGCCAGACCCTGCCAACAAACTGCCAACCATAATGGATAATATAATGCGTGGCAGACGCAAGTTCATTACAATTGCCCCGTGCATTTTAGGATAATTTGAAATGTCAATTTTTTTAGTGACAACTGGTATATGATCTAAAATAATCAGCAGCGCAGCACGAATACTTATATTGGCAGCACCAAGCGTGACCGATATAATTGCCAATATCGCTAATAGTACAATGCCAATTAGACTAATCAGTATTATGCTGCGCTTTGATTTACTGTAATACATACTACTTTATTATTGCAAGTGGCAGTAAAACCAACATATTTTGATTGTCAAAAGCGATTTCTGGATGCAAAATTTTGGCAACTTCTTCTAATGATTCGACAATTCTAGGTGATAATCGACCGATTCTAGAACCATCGATTTCAATAACTTTGCCGTTTTTAACAGCATCTAAATCTTTATGTGCATCTAAATTGATAAAGGTGTTTAAGGCGTCGTATTGTTTGCCTACCAAAATGATATCTGGATTGTGCTCTAATAGTTTTTCTGCGCTATAGGCCCAGTATTGGCCGTCTTTAGCAACATTATCACCACCCGCCATCGTCAGTAGTTCATGAATAAATGTATCACCTGTCGCCGTGTATTCTGTTTCACCTGTACTAACTGAATAATAACAACTAACTGGTGTTAACCCTTCGACTTTTGCTACAATTTTTGCCACTCTGGTTTTAATATCGGCAATTACTTTATTACCTTCTGCTTGATGATTGGTAATTTGTGCCGCTTGACTAATCGTTTTATATAAACCGTCAAAGTTTTCTTGGGCTTTTAATACAAAGACCTTAATGCCCAAATTGTCAAGTTGCTTAGCGGCCTCTTCGGTAAAGTGAGTCGATACAATAATAAGGTCGGGGTTTAGCTCTGCCATTTTTTCAATACTCGGTTCCATCAATGTGCCAATTGACGGAATATTGGCAACTTCAGCTGGGTAGTCACAATAATCTGTTCTGCCGACAAGTTTGTCGCCCGCACCAATTGAAAATAAGATCTCAGTTACTGAAGGTGCCACTGAAATAATGCGCTGTGGCGCACTGTCAATTGTCACTTGTCTACCTTCGCCATCGGTAAGCCTTAGTGGGTAAACCGTTGGGATAACTGTACTATCACCCATCGTCCCAGATGTGCTTGCAGACATCATTAAACCAAGTTTTTCGCCAAGTGTTACATTTGAATTAATCGGTTTTGCCTCTAGTGTATTATACATAATGATGAAGACATCACCGCGCCTTATTTGTTCTTTCGCCGCAACAGTATTGGCATTTTTTAAAAGCTTATAGTCACTGGCCAACTGCATGGCATTGCCATATACACCGGCGCCTTGCTTACCCAACACGCGTAGCATCATAGTTAAAAATTCTTGTGTTGTCACGCTGCGCGCAATACCAAACCTATTGTCGCCAATGCCGTTTGTCCAACCTTGCTCTTTAGCGTAGGCAATTTGCTTGGCTGCCCAGTGGTCGGCTGCAACATCTAAAAACGGTGAAACATTCGCCATTTTATCGGCTTCTGCTGCTACGCCCATCATGCGATTTAAAATCGTTATCGCTTCTTCGCGTGTTAAAGGTTGGTCTTCATTTAAATTGCCGTCTTGGTCGCCCTTGATAATGCCAAAAGCTTTAAGCTCCTCGCCTGCTCGTGTGCTCGACATATCAGCAAACGAAAGCGATGAAAGCATCATCACGAAAACTAATAGCAAAGCCAATGTCTTTTTCATAATAGCCTCCTCAGTAGTAAATCAATGTTCTTTAATCCATATATTGCAACTATAAAGTAAAAACAGTTAAACGCTTACTTGTTACTAAATATTTCCATTCACTTTGAGCGCCAAATAACAAAGCGCAGCAAATATCAAATCGATAACGCCAAAAAAAATACGAAAACCCGTTGGGCCTAATTTGCTATACAACCACTTGTCTTTGATGCCTTTTGGTTTAACTGCCCAAGGCAAATTGGCAAAATTTACAATTGCCTTTACTAAAAGAAACACACCTAAAGCCATAAATATATAGTGGGCATTTTTGTTGATTAGATGATTTAACTTTGGCATAATGTTTTACTCCCCTTGTGTTTTATATTGCTTAAAAACCTGCTTTCTAAATTGCCTATTGCCACTTAATAACTGAATCGCATAATCAAAGCCGGCGGCGATAACAATGGCGATAATTGCCCAACCAAAAACCGCTGGTGTATCTAAATTAGCGCGTGCAATTTGAAAGTTTTCACCAATTGATAACGGTGGTTGACTAAGTACTTCAGCAGCAATAACTACTTTGACATTAAGACCTGCCGCCGTCGATAGCGCCGCTAATAGATAGGGCTTAATTGAAGGCAAATAAATGTCTTTAATCATGTGCTTTTTGTCTACTTTGTAAACGCGCGCCATTTCGAGTAATTTAACGTCTACTTCGCTAATGCCCTTGACGACATTTTGGTAAATAATTGGAAAACAGATAATGCCTCCAACTAGCATGGGTGCCTTTTCTGAAGCTAGCCAAATCAGTGCTAATAAAATAATAGCCATTGTTGGCACGGCTTTTAAAACTAAGACAAGTGGCTTTAAAATTTGGCGTAATGGCTCAATAATGCCAGCGCTGACGCCAACGACAACCGCTATGACAGCGGTGACGGAAAAACCAATTAACATACGTCTAAGCGAATGGCCAATAATAATCCCAAAATTTGGTTTGCTAACGATGGCACGCAAGGCTGCAACTGTTTCTTCGGGCGATGGAACGATAATCGTTTGCGCCACCCAAAGTGATAGCAGCTTCCAAAAGACGATAAACGCCAGTATTGAAAACAAAATATAATTACTTTTTTTCTTTACAAAATTGATCATATTACCTGATCGTTATTAATCGATTACGAAATAGAAATTGTCATCCGGCATTTTACCGCCAATTGCCTTAGGCGATGCATCGAATAGTACTTGATAATAAGTTTCGAGTGCAGTTTTAGAATCTATCGCATTTTTAAACATGAGATTCATACGCGGTAACGCCTTGCTTATTAACTTGCCAGGTGTGCCAATTTTTAGTTCGTCGGCATAAGTACTGACTTCTGTTGGGTTTTGATTAACCCATGTAATGCTTTCGCTATAGGTGTCGAGTAGCGCCTTGGCCACCATTGGATGGTTGGCAATTAAATCGCCTTTAATTAACATGCCAGCTTGCGGGTAACTATCGCTGGTACCGGTGGCTTTTTTCCATTCTGCTTGTAGGTCAAATAGTATTTTACTATCTTGTTTATTCATCATGACTTTAGAAAGCATTGGTTCGGGCATAATTGATATCGTCGATTTGCCAGAAATAAACATCGGTGCAAGATTTGTTGCGCCATCAACATAATCAAACATAACATCTACATCGGGTTCTAGGCCATTTGCTTTTAAGAGGTGACGCGTTATGACATCAGGCGTTAGACCACGACCGATCATGGCGATGGTCTTGCCCTTTAGGTCTTGCCAGCCGTTGACTTCTTCGTTGCCGACAATGTAAAGGATACCCCAAACGCCCGTCGCTGCGTATTTATAATCAATGCCCTTGTTATAGAGTTTTATGGCTAAATTAGATGGTACAATGGCGGCATCTAATTCGCCTTTTATCAATTTAGATGCCATCAAATCGGGCGATTTTACCATTTCGTAATTAACTGTAACGCCAGCTGCGATTTCCGGCTGCTCTTTCATAGCTTTAAGTATGCTAATCGTCGGTGCACCTACTGGCATGGCAAATTTTAAGTTTAAGGGTTCAACCGCTTGCGTTGTTTCTTCTGTCGTTTCTGTTGTCGTTTCTGCCATAGTTGCAACCGTTGTTGTCGCCTCTGTCTTTGCCATTGTCGTCGTTGGTTCAGTTGTTTCTGCTGGTGTACTTGGCGCACAGCCGCCCAATAAGCTTATCGTCAGCAACAATGCGACTAATACAAGTGAAATGCTCTTTTTGCTCTTTAACATAAAAAAACCTCCTTATTTATTACGAAGCTATATCATCATATAATTGATAATTTTACGGCGTAAGTTAAGCAATTCTTGATCGCCAATATGCCGATTTTGACGCAACTTTTCTATTTTTATCACGTCAGTTATCGTAACCGGGCGTCCTGTTAATATGATAATTCTGTCTGCCAGTAAAAGCGCTTCGTCAATATCGTGTGTGACATAGACAATGGTATGTCGATAGGCTTGCCAGGTATCAATTAAGGCATTCACCATTTTAAACCGCAACGAGTAGTCGAGCGATTTAAATGGTTCGTCCATTAAAAGCAAATCGGCGTCGTAATTAAATGCCCTTGCAATTGAGCAGCGCTGCCGCATACCGCCACTTAATTCGTGTGGGTAATGTGCTTGATAGCCTTTTAAGCCCATCTTGTCGATAATTGCCATGATTTTTTTTGAAGAACTTTGTTGATTGACAAAAGCAATGTTGTCATAAACCGTTTTCCACGGTAACAAGCGGTCTTCTTGAAAAACATAACCAATAGTATCTGTATGCCTTTCTATGGCGCCACTATCAACTTCACTTAGCCCAGCAATTGCATTGAGTAGTGTCGTTTTACCGCAGCCCGATGGCCCCAGTAAACAGACAATTTCATCTTGAGCAATATCTAAGCTAAAATTTTCAAATATAACATCATCAAATTTTTTAGTTATGCCTTTTATTGATACGATCATAACTTACACTTTACTAAATGAGCCCAGCATAAACACAGTCATTTGTGAATAATTCTGGACTTTGAGAATTGTTTTCATCACATTATATCACAGTTCGCTAAAAACACTAAATATTTTTTAAACTCGAAATTAACCGAGTAAACTTTAAGTTTTTTTATTTCTGTTGGATAACCAACTTTCGAAGCCAACTTTCGGGTTATTAGCTACTGCCGCACGCTGCTCTTGCGTAATGCCTATTTTACCAGAAAACAATAAATAAAACAGCAATAACCCGCCAATAAAACTGGTTAACAAACTGCAGATCGCCGCAGCAAAGCCAGCCAAGTGATTAAAGTTTCGTGCAAAGAAATAACTAAAAAGAAATACTGCTACAGACGAAATCATGCCAAAGAGGGTAAACAGTTCATCGCCTAAAAACAGGTCTTCGCCAGCTTTTTCTAAAAGCCAAATGGCAGTTTCGCGATTGACTTGTTTTTCTGTCATCACTTGATATATTTTATTGTTCGTTTGCTTAATTTGGTTAAAATTATAGACGTGAACCGCCAAGACAATTAAGGTTAAAACTAAGTTAAAAATAATAATTTTCTTTGCCAGTTTTGAAAATTTATAGTGCATGGTGTTCTCCTTAATTAATTTTTATTCTATTCGCTGCTTGATAATTTAGCAAAATTTCGCGTTTGGGGATATAATAATCTTTGCCGAACTTCATTTTCACCAAATCATTGTAAAAACCATCTTCTATAATTTCAGATCTTATAATTTGGTTATCTTTTAAGGTTATTTTTGCCTTTTTTAGCGTAAAAGCCGCTTCTTTTAAATAGCTGTCTAATTCTGATTGCGTCACGTTCTGCCCGTTTTGTTCGTTATAAATATCTAGTAAAAGTGTCTTGTCGTAAATACCATATAAATTTGCCATTGCAATTGCATATCTAATAATTAAGTGCATTATTGCCTCCTAGTTCGTTTCGCTTAAAAAATTATAACGCTTTAATGACGTTTCAGCCGAGACGCACGCTGTCATGCATTGTAACTAAATACAATTAACTTGTTACGTAAAATGTAGTACAAAGTGACATTTATTGTATTTATTGATATCAATTATATCACACACCTCTTATTATCTAAATTACTTACAGTAAAAATTTATAACTGGCTTTCTTTTTATCTTTAGCCAACAACAAAAACACCAACGCAGCTGCCTTGCTTGCATCGGTGTTTTTTTATTAAATTGCCAATAGGTTTATTTCGCTTTTTTATTTAAATAGGTCAGTGCATAGTTGGCATATAAACCCGCTGAATACATGAGCGAATCTTCATCAATGTCGAACTTAGGGTGATGATGCGGATGGTATTCAATTTTATCTTCGTTCTTAGAGCCAACAAAGGCAAATGCCGCAGGGACTTCTCTACCGTAGTAAGAAAAATCTTCGCCACCTGTTTGTTTTTCCATTTCAACTAGGCAATCGCCAAATAAATCTAACGCTGCTGCTTGGCCAATTTCTGCCATTTCCTTATCGTTAATCGTCGGAATAACAACTTGATCGTACTCTAATTTAACATTAGCACGATAACTTTTGGCGGTTTGTTCAGCTACTCTGGCAAGTGCCTCTTGAATATGTGTGTTAACATCATTGTCGTAACAACGCGTCGTGCCTTCAAAGTAAGCCGTTTCGGCCAATATATTGAAGCGGCTACCCGAAACAAGTTTGCCAATTGTAACGACGGCCGGCATTAATGGGCTAATTTCACGCGATACGATGGTTTGCATGTTCATTACCATTGCACTTGCACAAACTAAGGCATCAACACCTTGGTTGGGCAACGCACCATGACCACCTTTACC
>PDWI01002501.1_pt1 | contig 27460 bp, 20 predicted proteins | sample 1430891 | NCBI WGS metagenome assembly PDWI01 (sample SAMN01162508, study PRJNA174530) | Oral metagenome, whole genome shotgun sequencing project. | biome: Marine environment; feature: Marine mammal; material: Swab sample of the gingival sulcus; isolation source: swab sample of gingival sulcus... | reverse complement strand
CATTGCACACATTAAAGGTTGAGTACAATGATGTCCCGACCTCAGTATCACACCAAATTCATTAAGAATATGTGCAGTATCATGAGAATGAACTCCTTTAACATTAAATGCTATCACACCTGCCCTGTCCTTAGCATTTACTGCATATAGTTCAATTTGTGGTATTTTTCTCATTTCTTCTAAAGCATATTCTTCTATCTCGTCCGTGTATTTAGAAATTTTGTCATATCCTATCGCCTCTATATAGTCTATCGCTTTATTGAGTGAATAAATAGCGGCTGTATCCATTGTACCACCTTCAAATCTATTGGGAGCTTCTTTATAGGTGCTTTTAAACTTTTCTACATACTCTATCATTTCACCACCATAAAGAATTGCTGATGCTTCTTTTAGATATTTCTTCTTGGCATATAACACGCCAACGCCAAAAGCTGAGAAGATTTTATGTCCAGAAAATACTAAGAAATCACAATCCATCTCTTTGACATTTACTCTTCTATGATGAATATACTGTGAAGCATCAACTAAAGTAATTGCTCCTACTTCTCTTGCGAGTTTTAGTATTTCATTTACCGGATTTATTACACCTGTTGCATTTACCATAGCAGCTAAAGAAACAAGTTTGGTCTTATCAGAAACTAAGGTTTTATAAACATTTAAATCAATATCTCCATTATCATCAACTGGTAAATATTTTAAAACTGCACCGGTTGCCCTGCAAACTTCCTGCCAAGGAACTAAATTAGCATGATGATTAGAAATCGGGATAATAATTTCATCATCTTTTTGCAGAATTTTTGAAAAGTAACCAAAAGCAACTATATTTAATGCCTCAGTTGCATTTTTAGTAAAAACAACATCTCCCTCTTCATCAGAAATTATAAAGTCAGCTACTTTCTTTCTGGCTTCTTTAATTATTAGCTCTGACTTTATTGCTAAAGTGTGAGAGCCTCTCCCTGCATTGCAGTTAAAGTTGAGATAGTACTCTGTAAGTGAATCAATCACAACTTTAGGCTTTTGGCTAGTTGCAGACGTATCTAAATAATGTAAGTCCGGTATCTGAGTAAAAATAGGGAAATCACTTCTATATGACATAACATCCTCCAATTATCTATCTAGCTTATAATCTATTTTATCAATTAGATTATTTCTCAGCTCATCATTTTTGATGAGATTAATTGCGGTAAGAAATGACGATTTGACGAGTATTTTCTTAGCCGTCTTTTTATTAAAACCTCTACTCATCAAATAGTATAGCTCGGAAATTTTTAGGGGTTCAAAACTTCCTGCGTGTTCACCTATAACATCATCTTCATCGCAAAATATTGTTGGTATAGTATGAGCTTTTATACCATTATTCATTATGACACTTTTATCGGAAAACCTACCAATAGAGCGCTTACAACCTTTATTTAAAAACACATTTCCCCTAAATACCTTATGACCAGTATCTTTAACACAACCTTTGGCTCTGATTATTCCAAGACTATTTTTACCATTAATAATTAAATTTTGCTCATAATCTGCTCTTCTTGTTTCGTCTACAAAAAACAGTGGGAAAATTGAAACTTCCGTCCAATCTTCTGATTGATATGTAGAACAACTAGTGAGGCATAAACTAGAGCCAAGCTCAACAGGATAATAGTTAAATTTTGCTCTTTTGGAAAGTTCCACTTTAGCACTTTCAACATTAATTGTATGGTCTGATAGATCCTGAACTTTGACAAAATCAAGCTCTGCTTTTTGACCTAAATTTATATAATAAAAGCCATTTCTAAACGAATCTTTTTGTCCACCCTCATAATTCACAACCACTGTTGCTTTGACATTCTCAGCAACTTCAATAATATTAAGGTCAAATAATCTATCGTTCTTACCATCAAAACTGTAATTTATCATAATAAAATCATCTTCTGTAAAACTCTCATCTATTTTCAGATAAAATCCACTATTCCTTTTTGTCCTTAAATCTTCTATAACTTGGCTTGATAAACCTGTATTTTTTTCTCTTTCAGACTTACCCACATTAAAGATTTTATCTAACTTATCAGAAGGACAATTAGAAAGATACTCTTCTACATCGGTAAAATCATATTCACCTTCTAATGAGGACTGTATGCTCATATTTTGATAAGGTTTAGATTTTAAATCAGGTATTTTGGCTTTTATTCTTTTAAATTCTGCAATATTCATATCTTTCCTCATAACATCTCATGTAGTTCAAGCTACTATCCAATTGTACCCTCTAATTCAAGATTTATTAATTGATTCAATTCGACAGCATACTCTAATGGCAACTCTTTAGTTATTGGGTCAACATATCCTTTTATTATCATAGTTGTTGCTTTAGCTTCATCTATTCCTCTTTGCATCAAATAATAAATCATTTCATCACTAATTCTACCAATTTTAGCTTCATGACCAATATCAACATCATCATTTTCAACTTCTATAATTGGTATGGTATCACAACGAGATAAATCATCTAACATTAATGAGTCACATAGAGCATAGGCTTTTGCACCGGTTGCATTTTTATCAATTTTAAGTAAAGATCTATAATTAGCCTCACCGCCACTTTTAGCAATAGACTTACTCTTAACTTCAGACGAAGTGTTTTTGCCAATATGAATAGTTTTAGTACCAGTGTCTAAACATTGACCTTCTCCAGCAAGTGTAATACCTATAAACTCACTTTTTGATCTATCTCCTTTTAAAATACTTGTTGGATAAAGCATAGTTGCCCTTGAACCAAAAGAGCCAGATATCCACTCAATAACAGCATCTTCTTCAGCAAAAGCAACTTTAGTATTAAGATTGTATAAGTTCCTCGACCAGTTCTCTATAGTAGAGTATCTGAGCTTTGCACCCTTTTTAACATATAGCTCAACTGCCCCCGCATGAAGTGCATTCTTAAAATATTTAGGAGCAGAACAACCTTCAATAAAGTGAAGAGATGCACCTTCATCAACTATAATTAAAGTATGCTCAAATTGACCTGCTTGGCTAGCATTAAGTCTAAAATAAGACTGCAAGGGCATCTCTACATGAACACCTTTGGGCACATATACAAATGAACCACCCGACCAAACAGCTCCATGAAGTGCGGCAAATTTATGGTAAGAAGGAGGGATAATCTTCATAAAATGTTTTTTAATTAACTCTTCGTGTTCCTCTAAAGCACTTTCAATATCAGTATAGACAACGCCTTTATCAGCAAGTTCTTTTTGCAAACTGTGATATACTATCATTGAGTCATACTGAGCACCGACACCTGATAAAGTTTTTTGCTCTACCTCTGGTATACCAAGTCTCTCAAATGTAACTTTAATATCATCTGGCACATCATCCCAACTATTTGCCATATAGTTAGCATCAGGCTCTACATAATGAATAATTTCATTCACATCAAAATCTCTAAGATCAGCCCCCCATTCCGGCATCTCTCTCCTATAAAACTCCCTAAGTGACTCTAATCGGAGCTGACGTATCCATTCTGGCTCATTTTTTCTATCAGAAATTTTGTTCACAACATCTTCATTTAATCCCATTTCCGTTGCATAAGAATATTTAACTTCATCTACGATATCGTAATTTCCACGTTCAATATCAGAGACATAAGTTCTTTTTCTAGCCTGAAAAAGCGTATCTTCCTCACCACCTGCATCTTCAACATGCCTAAAAGTAAGCCTATCAAGCTTCTTTTTCTCTTTCTTGGAAGATTCAATATCTAAATCTTCTGTAATATTTTTATGTTTATCATTCATATAAATTACCCTTCTAATTCTTTTAATATACTCTCATATCCATATTTTTCAATTTGATTAGCAAGCTCCATTCCACCAGACTTAATAATTTTTCCATCTAACATAATGTGAACTTTATCAGGTGCTAAGTACTCAAGGACCTTGTTGTAATGGGTAATTACAATAGCGTTCATTCCTTTGTTATCTTTTAGTATTTTGGATATACCTTCAAAAACTATTTTTATTGCATCTATATCAAGTCCTGAATCAGTTTCATCAAGGATGGCAAATTTAGGTTTTAAGACTGCCATCTGTAAAATCTCACTTTTCTTTTTTTCACCACCTGAAAATCCTTCGTTTAGACTTCTATGTGCATAGTCCTCTGACAGACCAAATTTCTCCATAGTTTTAACAAGCTCTCTATGAAACTTTGCAACAGGAATTTTCTCACCTGTAATATTTTCTTTCGCCATTTTCAAAAAATGCTCAATCTCCAGTCCAGGAATTTCTTGTGGATTTTGAAATGATAAAAAAAGTCCAGCTCTTGCTCGCTCAAAGACTTCCATCTCCAGCAAATTCTCGCCATAAAACTCAATACTACCATCATCAATATCAAAAGCAGGATTTCCGGCAATAGCAGCGGCTAAAGTAGATTTACCACTACCATTTTTCCCCATAATTACATGGACTTCTCCCTTATTAACAACTAAGTCAACACCTTTTAATATAGGCTTATCATCAATAGATACTTTTAAATTTTTAATACTTAACGCCGGCATATATCCCCCTTTAACTCTTTAAAACATAATATAAGCATTATATTATTCATAACCTCATTATAAAGACTCTTACATCTGACAAAATAAATTTACCATTAAAATAACTACCTAAAAATTTAAATTCCAATAATTTCATAAATTTACAATGTAATTTTAAGAATAATTCAGAGAAGCAGTAATTTTAAACATAATCTAATATGATTTTAAAAATATTTTAGACAGATAATGAATTCAGACATCAACTTATATTGAAATTCACACTGATAGAAAAATCGTGTCTTACAAAAAATTTTAGTAAACCCATAATTTGTCGCACCTCCCGAATTCTATGGAAAAGTCTGTGAAAAACGTACTGAGAACATATTGAAAATATATAAAAAAATCCCCAATATGTTTAAGTTTTAATAAAGCTATTAACATAAATCAAATAGTAGCATATTAGGTAAAAGAAATCTATAATATTTATAAATTTTATAGATTTCTTTTCTATAATATATATTAAGATTATTTCCATAATTTACAATAAGACCAAATCTTTTATTTTTTCATGATTATAATAATTATGCTTTAAAAAAAATTCTTTTAGGATTTATTTTTTTTGTTTTTTATAATTACTCATAAATTATCCTCAAAACTCTAATATCGTTTACTTTTATATGAAAGTTTGTTAATGTATCTTAATTATGGATATGTTATGTTTCGCTTTATTCTGCTTTTTTTATTTTGAAAGGTTTAAGGAGAATTATTATGGATAATAGTAAATTATTTAATGATATTCGGTCTCAAATAGACTTAGCACTTATTAAAGATTTTAATCCCCAAAAAAGTCGTCTGGAAGAGGCTGTCCATTATGCATTATCCATGCCCGGTAAAAGATTAAGACCTATGTTATTCCTTTGTGCATTGGGTCTTGATAATTATGATGAATATATGGATGTTGCTTGTGCTATTGAGTATATTCATACTTATACTTTAGTGCATGATGATCATCCCTGTATGGACAATGATGATTTAAGAAGGGGGATTCCTACAGTTCACGTTAAATTTGATCCTGCGACAGCACTCTTAACCGGTGATACTCTTCAGACTGAAGCATATCAAAGAATTTCCGTATCAAGGATAGATGATAGAATTAAAATTGCAATTGTAAAATATTTAAGCTCCTTAACAGGGTTATATGGTGTTGCCGGTGGTCAAGATTTTGATTTGTCCTTTAATGGAGAGAAAGAATCTATCGCCAAAATACATAAAATGAAAACTGCTGATTTGATAAGCGCGTGTATATTGTGTGCAGGAGCAATATTAAATCTTGATAATTCAAAGATGAAATATGCTGAGACTGCTGGTTATTCAATAGGAATGGCTTTTCAACTTTCCGATGATCTTTTGGATCAAGAGGGAGATGAGAAATTGGTAGGTAAAAAATTGAAGAAAGATAAAATAAATATGAGTCCTAATGCTGTAATACATTTTGGTAGGGATTATGTAGTGAGTGAGATAGACAGGCTTTATAAAGAAGCTGTTGAGAATATAAAGAAAACTTCAATGGGAAATAATTTGGTGTTGGATTTATTTAAAAAGATGGCTTATAGGGAAAAATAATGAAAATAATTGATAAGGTAAATACTCCTAAGGATTTGAAATCTTTGGATAAAGATAATCTTTTAAAATTATCAGAAGAGTTAAGGCAAATTATTATAGAAACGGTATCTAAAAACGGCGGTCATTTAGCTTCCAATCTAGGGGTCGTAGAAATGACAATCGCTTTGATGAGGATATTTAACTTTCCCGAAGATAAAATTATTTGGGATGTTGGTCATCAATGCTATACCTATAAAATTTTGACTGAAAGAAAAAGTAAGATAAAAGATATAAGGTGCAAAGATGGGTTGACCGGTTATCCTGATATTTATGAAAGTTCCTATGATTGTGTTAATACTGGACATGCTTCAACCTCTGTGCCAATTGCCTCTGGTATGGCAGTAGCTAAGAAACATTTAAATAAAGACAATCATATAGTCGCTGTTATAGGTGATGGTGCACTTACCGGCGGTGTAGCATTAGAAGCACTAAATCATATAGGTCAAATAAAGCAGAAAGTAATAATTATTTTAAATGACAACAAAATGTCGATTTCTCCAAATGTTGGGGGAATATCTAAACATCTTAATTATATTGCCTCTGGCAGACCTTATATAAGATTAAAAGAGGGAATACAAAGTGTTTTAAAGTGTATCCCTATGTTTGGTCAATCAATGATTGATACCGGTAAAAAAGTTGAGACTTTGATGAGGACAATGATGGCACCCGGCACTCTTTTTGATGAGTTGGGCGTTAAATATACAGGTCCCATAGACGGTCATAATATTGATTTGATGGAGAAGACTTTTGAAGAAGCAAAGGAGGAAGAGGGGCCTGTACTTATACATATTGTTACCGCAAAGGGATTTGGATATAAACCCGCTTTGGATGATCCTAGTTCTTTTCATTCCTCCGCACCATTTACAATAGAAGACGGTAAGTTTATAAAGTCGGGAAAAATTCCTTCTTATTCAAAAATATTTGGTCAAACACTGCTTAAGCTAATTGAGAAAGATAAGAAAATTATTACTTTGACAGCTGCTATGCCTGGCGGGACAGGATTGGATATGGTTCAGAAAAAGTTTCCAGATAATTTTTATGATGTGGGGATTGCCGAACAATATATGCTTGATTTTGCCGCAGGTTTATCTTTGGAGGGTTTAAAACCTATATGCAGTATTTATTCTACTTTCTTGCAGAGAGCTTACGATCAAGTTATACATGATTTATCTTTAATGAAAATACCAGTTGTTATAGGTATTGATAGGGCAGGATTAGTTGGCGGTGACGGGGCAACACATCAAGGACTCTTAGATCAAGCCATACTTTCTATTGTTGACAATATAAAGTTTTTGTCCCCTAAAGATGAAAATGAATTGCAACATATGATTTATACAGCTTATAAAAAGCAGGAATGTCCTACTTTTATAAGATATCCTAAAGAGCCAGGGCAAGGTGTTAAACTTGATGAGGAATTAAAGTTGATAGAGTTGGATAAGCCAGAAATTTTAAGGGAAGGAAAAAATGGTCTTCTTATAGGATTTGGTCCTATAGTTAATAATGGTTTACAGGCAGCACAAGAACTTTATGAGAAAGACCAAATCTCTTTAACTGTTGTTAATTTAAGATGTTTAAACCCTTTCCCTAAAGAAGAAATTTTGGAATTGTTAAAAAGACATAAAAAGATTATTACTTTGGAAGATGCTTATATTGAAGGTGGTTTGGGTAGCAAAGTCTCTAAAATACTTTGCGAAGAAAAAATAAGGAATAACGATTTCTTAGGCTTGGCTGTTGAAGATATTATAATTTCTGTTGCAAGTAGAAATGAGCTGTTAGAAAAATATGGCTTATCTGCAAAAGAGGTTTATAGTCGTTGTAAAGCCTTTTTAAATTTGAAAACAAAGAAAAAAATTGGACTTTTGAGAAGTCTACTTATGCAATAAAGTTTTTGTTTAGAAAAATTTTATTTCAGGAAAGCAAAAAAGATTTGTTTTCAGTGATAAGAACAGTCTAATTTTTTTTCTTTTTTCAAAATTTTTTTCTATTTTTCTAAATAAAATCTGTTTAAAAGAGAGGTTTGTCAAAAAAAAATAAGTTGCCGGCTCAGCTTATTCTAAGTTATTATCGCCGATTGTTAATATAGTATGAAATATTTTTATTTATATATAAATTAAATATAGGTAGGTATATTTCTTGTAGGAGTAGGGGATTGACTGTAAAGATACCTCTTTGTTAAAATTCCGCCCTTATAAGTCAAATGAAAAATATGACAGACATAAAAAGTATGAAGAACAGCAAAGCCTCTAGCTGGTATAAGATGATTTGTTTTTTCTTATTTGTACTTTTTTTTACAACTTCATTCATCAGTTCTTGTCATATTGATACAGATCTTAATGAGTTAAATTGTGATTGTCCCGTATGTCTTTTTATTTTATCGTCCGTAAACACGGGATTTAACTCTCTTGTTCTTCTTGCCGCTTTATTGTTTTGTGGCAGATTGTTAAAAAATATTTCTTCCGTTTATCGAGTATTTTTTATAAGGAAGAAGATTTTTATAAGAGGCTCTCCTTATAATTGTTAATCCAAATTTAATTAAAACGACACAAGCATATTCTAAAATTTTTTAATTTTACTTATTTTTTATTGCAAAGCTGTCGGGTTTTATAACTTTTGTTAATCTAAATTTAAAACATAAAATTAAAATAAGGAGAAGAATAATGAGAAACAAAAGATTTTATATTATATTTTTAATTTTGATAATTTTTGCGGTAGGCTTATTCTCCGAAGAATTGTCAAAGAAATCACCGTTTAAGGTGTCCGGTACGGTAGTTGACGCTAAAGGAAGGGCTATTGAGGGAGTATCTGTGGTCATTCCCGAATTGAATGTGAGTACCAAGACTAACACTCAAGGTATTTTTTCTTTTGCCACCAATACCAAACCCCAAATGAGAGTATCCGTAAAAATCTTTAAAGAAGGTTTTATGCCTTACAGCAGAAAGCTTTATTTAAAGGAAAAAAGAGATAAGAGATCTCTTGCTCATAAAACTGGAAGCGACGGAGAACAAAAAGAGCGCTTATTTAATTTAGGAGTTATAGAATTAAGCAAGTTTTTGTTGGAGGAAGTAGTTGTTACTGGTACTGCTACTCCAAAACTTTATTCTGAGACATCTGTAAAAACATTTGTGGCTAACAGTGATACTTTGGAAAAGCAGTCGGCAAGAAATTTGGCGGACTCTTTGGATTTAGTTACCGGAGTAAGGGTTGAAAATAATTGTCAGAATTGTAACTTTACTCAAGTCAGAATTAACGGTATGGAAGGTAAATATACCCAGGTTCTTATGGACGGTATGCCTATGTTCTCGGCTTTGGCAGGTGTTTATGGATTAGAGCAAATGCCTTCAAATATGATAGAAAAATTGGAGGTAGTAAAGGGAGGAGGCTCTTCACTTTATGGTGGTAATGCTATAGCCGGTGTTGTAAATATGGTGTTAAAAGAGCCTGATTACTCTGGTGGTACCATTAATTTTAACCAATTTTTGGTGGACGGAGACAGGAGTGATTCCAGATTATCCCTTAACTATGATTACGTTTCCAAAGATTCTAAAAGCAAAGCTTCCTTGTTTGGTAATTATGAGAAAAAAGAAGCTGTAGATGTTAACGGAGATGATTTTTCCGATATAGGAGGAACGGAAAATTTGGCATTTGGTGTTAATTTTGCCCAGACTTTCGATGATTTGGATGCTAAATTAAAGCTTAATTTTTCGGCTGTCAGTGAAGACAGGCGTGGCGGCGATATGAGAGAAATTAACGGGAAAAGTATGCTTGATGTACCTGAACATTTGTCGGCTTTGGCAGAAGCCACTAGAACGCGTAGAATTGACATGGGCTTAGGTTGGGAGCAGATGTTTGGCACTAAAGTTATGTTAAAGTTCTCGAGTGCTTATTCATATACCAAAAGAAACAGTTATTACGGGGCAAAAGAGAATATTGATGACAAAAGAGCCCCCGATGCTTACGGACTAACAACTAATCCTCTGTTTTACAATAATGTGAGTTTGGATATTATGGGCTTAAAAAATCACTACATTATTGTAGGAGCATCATACAAAACAGACGGTCTTAAAGATACAAATGTTCACTATGATAAGGCAACTGATGAAACTTATAAAGAGTTCGGTTTCTTTTTACAGGATGAAATAAGTCTGTTTGACAATAATTTAAATTTACTTTTGGGAGTGAGAGCCGATAAACATTCCGAATTGGACGATGCTATTTTTAGCCCCAGAGCAAGTATCGCTTATAAAGGGTTGAAAAATTTTACCTTAAGAACAACTATCTCTACCGGTTATAGGGCACCTCAAGTTTTTGATGAAGATTTACACATTACTCAAGTGGGTGGAGAAGGAATGATTATTGTGAATGGAGATGATTTAAAAGAAGAGCGTTCATGGAGTGTTACTGCCGGTATAGATTACGGATTGGCAATGAAAAATAAGGCTATAAGTTTATCATTGGGTGCATTTTACAATAAAGTTAATGATGCTTTTGACATAAGAGAAATAGGGATGAAACAAAATGCTCTTCTTTATGAAAGATACAATACTTCAGGAGCAAAGGTTTACGGTGTCGAGTTTGAAACTGCCTATAAAGTAGCCGGACTTTTTGAGTTTTCTTCCGGATGGACTGTTCAGGAGAGCAGATATATTGAACCTGAAGGAGATTTTGATTCTAAGAATATTTTAAGAACTCCCGATGTATACGGTTTCTTTAGACTATCTTTAAATATGATAAGAGATTTAAGCTTTGATTTTAACCTTAACTATACCGGTAAAATGTATGTACCTCACTATGCAGGTTATATCCCTGATGACGTGTTGGAAAAAAGTAAAGATTTTTGGGTATTTGATGCAACCATAAATAAAACAATAAGGTTAAATCAAAGAATGATAGATGTTAAACTTGGAGTTAAGAACATCTTTAATGAATATCAGAATGATTTGGATGAAGGGCTTTACCGAGATGCAGGTTATGTTTACGGTCCGCGTTATCCGAGAACAATTTATTTAACATTTAAGTATAGTTTCTAATCAAATTAAAATTTAGATATCTATGGGCGTGGGATGAAATCTCACGCCCATAATTCATTTCATACATGACAAATCAAGGCTATTTTACAATTTATTATTAATTCAGATTTTTAGTTTTTTGATGTATTCTTTCTTTTTATTCAAGTAAATTTTTGTTATCCCCTTTTTTTCAAGTACCCCTCATAAGAGCTTAATAAATGGTTCGTTCGGCTTATTTTAAGCTGTTATTACGATTTAATAAATATAGAATGTTATGGTAGGTTATTAGAAATAATTATAGGTAGGTATATTTTTAATAGGAAGGTGTTGACTATAATGTATCTCTTTGTTAAAATTGCTCTTCGTAAAATCAAATGAGAAATATGATGAATGGCTTAAAAAGTATAAATTATTCCGAAAATAACAAAGTTCGTAAATGGTACAGGGGGATTTTCGTCTTTTTATTTGTACTTTTTTTCACAACTTCATTCATCAGTTCTTGTCATATTGAGACAGATCTTAATGAGTTAAATTGTGATTGTCCGGTATGTCTTTTCATTTTATTGTCCGTAAATACGGGAGTTGACTCTCTTATTCTTCTTGTCGCTTTATTGTTTTGCGGCAGATTATTAAAAAATATTTCTTCCGTTTATCGAGTTTTTTTTATAAGGAAGAAGATTTTTATAAGAGGGTCTCCTTATAACTTTTGTTAATCTACATTTAAAATCAATCAAAAAATAAATCTTAAGGAGAAAATAATGAAAAATAAAAAATTTTATATGATATTTTTTGTTTTGGTAATTTTTTCAGGTATTTTATTATCTAAAGAATTACCAAAGAAATCGCCGTTTAAAGTAACCGGCACAGTGGTTAATGCTAAGGGTAGAGCTATTCAGGATGTATCTGTAGTAATTCCGGAATTAAATGTAAGTACCAAGACTAACTCTCAGGGTATCTTTACTTTTACTAGTGAAACAAAACCCCAATTAAGAATTTCAGTAAAAGTTTTTAAAGAAGGTTTTATGCCTTATAGTAAGAAACTTTATTTAAGAGAAAAAAGGAGCAAGAGGTACAGAGCTCGTAGAAAGGATGGCTCTGTATCAGACAGTGAACGCCAATTTAATTTAGGTGTGATAGAGTTAAGTACATATTTAATGGAAGAAGTGGTTGTTACAGGTACTGCTACCCCAAAACTTTATTCTGAGACATCTGTAAAAACATTTGTGGCAAGCAGTGATGCCTTGGAAAAACAATCTGCAAGAAACCTTGCTGATTCTTTGGATTTAGTTACTGGAGTAAGGGTTGAAAGTAATTGTCAAAATTGTAACTTTACTCAAGTTAGAATTAATGGAATGGAAGGTAAGTATACTCAGATACTTATGGACGGAATGCCTATGTTCTCAGCTTTAGCAGGTGTTTATGGATTAGAGCAAATGCCCTCAAATATGATAGAGAAATTGGAAGTTGTAAAGGGTGGTGGTTCTTCTCTTTATGGTGGTAATGCTATAGCCGGAGTTGTAAATATGGTTTTAAAAGAGCCCGATTATTCAGGCGGTACAATTAATATCAACCAGTTTTTAGTTGATGGAGACAGGCGTGATTCTAGAGTATCTCTTAACTATGATTATGTCTCAAAAGATTCTAAGAGCAAAGCTTCATTTTTTGGTAATTATGAAGATAAGCAGGCTGTAGATCTTGATGGTGACGGATTTTCAAATATAACAGGTACCAAAAATTCAGCATTCGGTATTAATTTTTCTCAGACTTTTGATAATTTAGATGCAAAATTAAAGCTTAATTTTTCTTCTATTAACGAAGATAGGCGTGGCGGTGATATGAGAACAGTTAATGGGAAAAATATGCTTGATGTTCCTGAACACTGGGCAAATTTGGCAGAAGCTCTTAGAACACACAGAACCGACGTAGGTATGGGTTGGGAGCAAATGTTTGGGACTAAAGTTATGTTTAAGTTTTCAAGTGCTTATTCATATACCAGAAGAAACAGCTATTATGGAGTTAAAGAGAATATTGATGATGAAAAAGGACCTGAAGCTTACGGATTGACTACCAATCCCGTATTTTTCAATAATATCAGCTTTGATATTATGGGGTTAAAAAATCATTATATCATTGTTGGAGCATCATATAAAAGTGATGGTCTTAAAGATACAAATGTTCACTATGAAAGGGCAACAGATGAAACTTACAAAGAGTTCGGTGCCTTTTTGCAGGATGAAATAAGTCTGTTTAAGAATAAGTTAAATTTACTTTTGGGTGTGAGAGTTGATAAACATTCCGAATTGGACGATGCTATTTTTAGCCCCAGAGCAAGTATTGCTTATAATGGATTAAAAAATCTTACTTTAAGAACAACAGTCTCTACCGGATACAGGGCACCTCAAGTTTTTGATGAAGATTTACATATAGAGCTCGTAGGCGGAACAGGAAAGATTATCCAAAATGGAAAAAATTTAAAAGAAGAGCGTTCATGGAGTGTTACTGCCGGTATTGATTACGGAATAGCGATGAAGAACAAAGCTATGAGTTTATCTTTGGGAGCATTTTATAATAAAGTTGATGATGCTTTTGCTTCAGATAAAATAATAGGGAAAACAAAAGAGGCTATAATTTGTGAACGTTATAATTCTTCTGGTGCAAAAGTTTATGGTTTGGAACTTGAAGCGGGTTATAAAGTCGCCGGTATTTTTGAATTTTCTGCCGGTTGGACTGTTCAGAAAAGTAAGTATATGGAACCTGAAGGGGATTTCAATTCCAAAAATATGTTAAGAACTCCTGATGTGTATGGTTTCTTTAGGCTATCTTTAAATATGATAAGAGATTTAAACTTTGATTTTAACCTTAATTATACAGGTAAGATGTATGTCCCTCACTTTGCAGGATATATTGCAGATGATGTCTTGGAAAGAAGTGAAGATTTTTGGGTTTTTGATGCAGCGATTAATAAAAAAATAAGACTTAATCAGAGAAACATAGAAGTTAAACTCGGTGTAAAGAATCTGTTTGATAAACGTCAAAAAGATTTAGATAAAGGATTGCTTGCTGATGCCAGTTATATCTATGGACCTCGTTATCCAAGAACTGTTTATTTGAGATTAAAGTATAGTTTCTAATTTTTTATAAATTTAAAAGAGAGGCGGGTTCTTACTCGCCTCTCTTTAAAGATTCATTTTACCTTTGATTAATTTTTATGCCATTTCTTAAATGCCAAATGCTCTCTGCTTGCCTAAGTTTAAGGTAATTGATATAATTTCTACCAAATAAAAAAGGGGCGAGATGAAAAAGGTCATTAAATATATTTTTTATATTATTATAATCTATTTTATAATTGCTTTATTTCCTGTTTTTAGATTTAGAAGACTCAACAATAATAATCCTATGCCTGTTGCTTGTTATAAAGGGGCATATCACGTACATAGTGACTTCTCTGATGGAGCAAGTGGATTTGAGGTAATACAAAAGGAAGCAAAGTCGATCGGTTTGAACTTTATTATTATTACTGATCACGGTAATCCTAACAAAGAGTGTGTGCAAGGAACTGCCTGGATTGACAATACCCTCGTTTTGGGAGATAGCGAAATAAGTCTAAGAGGTGGTCATATGAGTGTCGGTTGTGATAATTGGTTATCGGATAAAATTTTGACCTATGAATCTCAAAAAGCAGTAGATGATTTGAATGCTTTAGGTGGATATTCTTTTATAGCTCATCCCTATGATAAAAATAACCCTTGGACTGATTGGAATGTTAAAAATATAACAGGTATTGAAATTTATAATTTTAAAGAATCAATGGTAAAAATGTCACCCCTTAAAATGATTACTTTCCCTGCACAATATCTTTTGAAATCTTCTTATAGTTTTCTCAAATCTTTAAAATATCCTAAAGTTGGTTTTAAAAGATGGTATTCTTTAGCCCAAAAGCAAAAAACATCAATGATTTTTGCAACTGATAATCACGGGCCTTTAAGTCGCTTAAAAAATTGGTATCCTTCAATTCCAAGCTATAAAGCTGTTTTTGAAATATTATCGGTGTATGTCCAATGTAAAAAAGAGCTCGTTGCTGATGCTAAGGAGTCCGCCTCAATAATAAGAGAAGCTCTTAAGTCGGGACGTTTTTTTAATGTTATTGAAGCTATAGCTCCTGCTAATGGTTTTGATTTTTATTTTCAAAATATTAATGGACAGAAATTTCAAATGGGGGATTTGAATGTTGAGGTTAATGGAGAATTAATTGTGGAAACTCCTTTTAGCTTTGCTAATGATATTGAAATTTGGAAAGATAATAAGCTTTTTAAAAGTTTAAAAAACAACAGAGAATATACAAATTCATTAACTATTAAAAATAAAGGAATATACAGGGTTATAGTTAAAGCCACTGAAAGTATGTTTGCGTCTTTACCTTGGATTATTTCTAATCCTATATATATAGGTGTGAATTATCCCAAAATTTTACCTGTGTTGAAAGATTTTGAAATTACTTCTTTAAGTAGTGAAAATATAAATTTTAAATTGGAAAAAAATAAAAAAAGTGAAGCCAAGTTAGCAAGAGAAGGAGATTTTTTTAAGCTTGATTACACTCTAAGGGAAGAAAAGAAAAATGGCGCTGATTTTTGGGTAGCATTGGCTTTACGAAAGCAAAATATTGATATTTCTTCATATAAAGGAATTGTTATTAATGCGGAGGCGGATAAACCCTTAAGGTTGTGGGTTGAGATAAGAGGAAGCGAGAAAGAGAAATTTCATTTAAGAAGTTCTTTTTGGGTTGATAGCAAAGGGAAGAAATTTTTACCTTTTAAGGATTTTGTTCATGCCGGTTTAAAAAAGAAAGGTTATACTTGCAAAAAAATCGAGTCAATATTTATTATTAGTGATGCTACTTTAAACAGAAGTGGATTTAAAGATTCTGTATTATTAAAAAATGTTGGTTTGTATAAATAGAAGTGTCGATCTTATCAATTATTATTGTTAATTATAATGCTGAAGATGATTTGATTAATTTGCTTATTTCATTGAAAAATAGTGAAATAAAGATAAATTTTGAAATTATTGTTGTGAACAATGGAGAGTATAGTCCAAATATTAATGAATATTGCCAAGAATTGGATTTAAAACTCATAGAAAATGAGAATAAGGGTTTTGGTGGAGGTAACAATATTGGAGTTGCACAAGCCAAAGGGGATTATTTATTATTTTTAAATTGTGATACTATAGTATCAAAAGGATTTGTTGATAATATATATGATTTTACGAGAAAGTCTAAAAAAGTAGCTTTTGTTGGGCCAGCTGTTTTTTATCCAGATGGAAGTTTTCAAGACTCTTACGGCAAAGAACCAAATATAATGGGAGAGATTTTAAGTAAATATATTTCAAAATTTGTCCATAAATTAAGGTATAAAATTACAAGAAAAAATAAAGTTGTGGACTGGCTAAGTGGTGTTGCTTTTTGTTGCAGTAAAGAGATTTTTAATGAACTTGAGGGTTTTGATGAAAATTATTTTATTTATTACGAAGATTGTGATATTTGTAAAAGGGCAATTTTAAAAGGATATGATAATATATATATGCCTTCTGTAAGTTTAATTCATATAAAGGGTAATTCTTGTAGTAAAAGACCTTTATTTAGTATTATTGAGAGTAAGAAAAGTCAATTGTTATATTATAAGAAGTTTGCCAATAATTTTTCTATGGCTATGTTAAAAGAATATTTACTTATAAAATTTTATCTTAAACTTTTTTTGACTAAAAAAAATAAGATAAAAGAACGTGAAGCATTTCAAAAGTTGATAAAAATTATAAAAGAGTATTGATTCAAGAGAGAAAAAGATAAAATAATGATATAATAGAAAAAATATAGGAGGTTTTTTATGTATATTTCTAAAAAAGCAAGAGAAATGCAAGAGTCACCAATAAGGAAATTAGCGGGGTTTGCTAATAGAGCAAAGGAAGAGGGAAAATATGTCTATCATCTAAATATTGGTCAGCCAGACATAGAAACCCCAGAGGTTTTTTATAAAGAAATTACAGATTACAAAGAAAAGGTTCTTGCATATGGTCAATCTGATGGTTTAAAGGAATTAAAAAATGTAATGGTTGATTATTACGGTAGATATAACATTAACTTAAATGAAAAAGATATTATAGTTTGTACTGGAGGAAGTGAAGCTATCTCTTTTGCTTTTAACGCTGTAGCAGACGAAGGAGATGAAATTATCATTCCAGAACCTTTTTATACCAATTACAACGGTTATGCCACAATGGCGGGTTTAAAGATTAAACCTGTTACAACCCTTGCCGAAGAGGGATTCCATTTGCCAAAGTTGGAAGAGATTGAGAAGCAAATTTCAGATAAAACAAAAGCTATCTTAGTTTGTTCTCCCAATAATCCGACAGGAACTGTTTTTACCGAAGAGGAAATAAGAGGATTGGCAAAACTTGCTTTAAAGCATAATTTATTTCTTATAGGAGATGAAGTTTACAAAGAGTTTACTTATGAAGGAGGTAAGCATTTTAGCCTTTTAGAATTGGGGAAAGAAATGCACGACTCTGTTATTGTTATTGATTCTATATCTAAACGATATTCAGCTTGTGGAGCAAGAATAGGTTGTTTTATAAGTAGGAATGAAGAGTTAATTTCTTATGTTATGAGGTTTGCACAAGCAAGGCTTTGTCCGCCTACATTGGAACAATTGGGGGCAATTGCTGCGTATAAGATGGATATGGAATATTTTGATCTTGTTAAAGAAGAATATGCGAAAAGAAGAGATGTACTAGTCGATATTTTACAACAAAACCCTGATATTGTTTTGCAGAAACCTAAAGGTGCTTTTTATCTTATGGCTAAATTACCCATAGATGATGCTGATAAGTTTGCGCGTTGGTTGCTTGAAGAATATTCTCATGAAAATGAAACTGTTATGGTCGCTCCAGGAGCAGGATTTTATTCTACTAAAGGGAAAGGTCTTAATGAGATAAGAATGGCTTATGTACTTAATTGTGAAAAATTGAAAAGAGCGGGTGAAATATTATTAAAAGCTTTAGAAGCATATAATTCCCTTTAATTTTAATACAGAAGAAGGAGTAAAAATGTACAAAGAAGAAGATATGGAAATTTTTGACGAAGAGGCAAAACATCAGTTTACCAATATAGTTTCAGTGTTGGCTAATCCTGAAGAAGCTTGCTTGGGTATAGGTGTAAGAGATGTTCAAAATCCCAATGTTGTAAAAGTTGAATCTTATGTGCATATGAGCATTCCTCACTTTTTAAGGTTTGCACAATCAATAGAAGCTCAATTAAAAGTTATGGAAGAAAAGGGGGTTATCACACGAGAATTAGAACAATAAAATCTACTTATTGAATTTCTAGATATTATAGATTTCGTTTTGTGTTTCTATAAGTTTCTTTATTTTTTACTTCATCTATTGATTGTTTTTTTTGGGGTCTTTATGTTGAAGTGGTATTTTTGTGCTTAATGTTACAATAGTTAATTGTTCTATTATTATTGTAGCATTACTCCTTTATTTTTAATTCTTTTATTACTTCTTGAAAATTTATTCCTTTTTTTTGATTGTAATATTTTTTGAAAATTTTCTCCATATATTCAAACTCATCAATAGTATCAATTGTAAAACTTAAATTTTTGACTTGGTATTCTTTGGGAGCAATGAAGAATTGTGAATTAAAAGATTTGTTTCTTTTCATTATTAAGGTTACATGCTCTTTATCTTCTTGATTTGTCGCTAAATCATAAGCTTTGTGCAGAGCTTCTTTTGTGAACGCTTCTATAATACTGCCTTTGGGCATATCTTTTTCGCAACAATAATCCAAATTATTTTTTATTAGAAAGTCTAAGCTTCTACTCGGATTTTTAGGGTCAACTAAGGGGTTGTCTCCTGTTGCTCTAAAGTAGTATTTGCTTTCAAAGATAAGGGAAGCCTGATAAAATCTCTCTAAAACATTATCTTCAGAACCCCTAAATAATTCTACCTTTTCTTTTAATGCAAAATTTTCAAGTATATCATTTTCTTTGTTGGTGCTTGTTAGAATTACTATCAAAGAAATTACATCCGATTTTTTTAGACTTTCTATGGCATAACTTAGCATTTCTCTATTTAAGATTTTTTTCATTATTTTTCCGGGTAATCTCGAAGATCCCATTCTTGCTTGTAAAAAGGCAATAGCTCTTGTTTCCATACTATTATTATATTTTAAATTGATTTAATTACAAGGGAAAGACTTGTTTTAAGTTGTCAAGAATTATAAAATTGATTATCATTTAAGCAAAATATGAAACAGATAGATGAATTAAGTCAAACAATCTTAAATGCCAATAATAATTTAGGTCTAATCTTAGATTGTCATTATAATATTTTAGCTGTAAATGATGCTGTTTTGCATCGTTTCCCTAATAGTAAAAATGATTATGTAGGTAAAAATTTTTTTGATTTATTTAATTGGGAAAATGTTGATATGTGGAAAGCTCATTTTCAAATTGTATTATCTTCAGGTACAAAATTGAGCTTTCAAGTTGTCGAGAATGGAGATCATTTACATGTTGGTGTAACACCAATACTTTCTTCTTCTATTACTTCTATAGTCGTTTTTATAGACTATATTACTATAAGTTCTAGAAATGAAGAATTATTATTTAGGTATGGTCAGATTATTAAAGCTGTTCAACAGCCTATTTTTGTTATAGACAGAGGGATGATAGTCAGGAACACGAACAATGCTTTTTTAAAGTTATACGATTTACCATCTTCTACAGGTAATAAACCTCTTTCTAAACTTGTTAGGTATGGGCATTGGGAGAATATATATAAATGTTCTTTGAATAATGTTTTTGATGGAGTGGAAGAAAAAAAGGCAATGTGGGTAGATTTTGGGACTAAAAGATCATATTTAACCTTTTATTATCAACCTGTTTATAATAGAGGAAGCAGGATAAACACTGTAGTAGTTAATATAGTTGATAATACAGAGAATAGATTACTTCAAGAAGAATTAAAAAGAATATCCCAGACAGATCCTTTAACAAAGATTTACAATAGAAGTAAGTTTAATGATGCTTTGGAAAGGGAGATTGAAAGAATAAAGAGGAAATACAGTGATTTATCTGTACTACTTTTTGATATAGATTTCTTTAAAAAAATCAACGATACTTATGGGCATGATGTTGGAGACGATGTATTGAAAAAGATAACTGCTTTAGTAAGTCAAAATATCAGAATAAATGATGTCTTTGCTCGTTGGGGAGGAGAGGAATTTATTATACTTTTGCCTTTAACAGATATTTGCAATGCAAGTTTGTTGGCAGATAAATTAAGAGTACTTATTTCAAGCCATTCTATGGGAAAGGCAGGAAAAATTAGCTGTAGTTTTGGAGTTAGTAGCTATAGAATGGGGGAGCCTATAGAAAGTTTTATAAAGAGAGCTGATGAGGGCTTATATAAATCTAAGAGAAATGGACGAAATAGAGTAACGATAAGTGATTAATTCTTCTTTTAAAATATTGGTTAGGTGTTTTAAGCAGTCAATATTTGAAGAAAAGTGTTTAGGATGTCGAGATTTATTGCTCCCTTCTTCTCCTAGAACTCTTTGTAGAGAGTGCGAGTGCTTAATTTCTCAAATATACCAAGAGCTTATTTGTAAAAAATGTGGAGCATTAATTAAGGATGGAGATTCCAATATTTGTGGCAATTGTACTTTAACAAAAAATCAAAAAATTAAAACTCATGTTTCTTATGGTTTATATGAAGGGCTTTTAAGAGAACTTATTTTGAAATATAAATATAAGGATAGGCACTCCCTAGTTAATTATTTTGCGAAGATGATTTTTGATGTTTATAAAACTTTTTTTGACAATAAAATTGATATTGTTATCCCTGTTCCTTTTGATAGAAAGCGACCAAGAACTTACGAGCCTACATTTTTGTTAGTGAAGAAATTTGGAAAAATGGCTGGTTTATCTTATAAGAGAAATATCTTATATAAAAAGAAAAGCACTCCTACTCAAGCTGGTTTGAGTTATAAAAAGAGGTGCTCTAACCTTAAAGGTGCTTTTGCTGTTAAGAATATTAAATTGTTAAAAGGTAAGAGATTGTTGATTATAGATGATGTTTATACAACAGGTACAACATTAAAGGAATGTGCAGATGTATTATCTCCATTCTGTTTGTCTATTTCAGCTATTACTTTAGCTAAAGTCGAAATTTAAAACAAAATAAATTACCTGTTATAATTAAAATATATGTTAGTTTTTTATATATTCTTTGCTTGACTTAATTCGTCTAATTTAGTAAGCTATAAAGCAAATTTACAATTGTTTGATAGTAAGCAGTGTTTAAGGAGAAAGTCATGAAGATTGCAGTTCTTGCCAAACAGGTCCCTGACACAAGGAATGTTGGCGAAAATGCTATGAAAAAAAATGGGACAGTAAATAGATCGGCACTTCCGGCGATATTTAATCCGGAGGACTTGAATGCATTGGAGCAAGCATTAAGAATTAAGGATAAATTCCAGGAAACTGATATTACTTTAATTACAATGGGGCCTATAAGAGCGGTGGATATTATTAGAGATGCTCTTTACAGGGGAATTAATAGAGGATATCTGGTAACTGACAGGAAATTTGCCGGAGCAGACACATTAGCGACTTCTTATGTTTTGGCAAAAGCTATAGAGAAAACAGGGCCTTATGATTTGATTTTGGGCGGACGGCAAGCTATAGATGGGGATACCGCACAGGTGGGGCCTCAAGTTGCCGAAAATCTTAATATTAATCAAATTACTTACGTTGAAGAGATATATGAGATTAACAAGAGCTCTTTAAAAGTTGTTAGAAGGTTGGAAGGAGGCAGAGAGTTTGTTCATATACCTTTGCCGGCTTTATTGACTGTTCATGGCTCGGCAGCACCATGTCGCCCGAAGAATGCTTTGTTGCTGATGAAGTATAAAAGGGCAAAGCTATCATCTGAGTTACAGAGCGAGAATGAAGATTATATGGAAGAAACGAATAAAGATTATTTATCAATAATTAATGAATTGAATGCAGATGATTTGGGGTGTGATACGGAGAGAATAGGCTTAACAGGTTCTCCAACAAAGGTTAGGACTATAGAAAACGTAGTGTTTAAAGCTAAAGAGTCAAAGATTTTAACAGATTCCGATGAAGATATTAGAGGGTTAATGAAGATATTAATCGGTAATCATACTTTGGGGTAGAAAATGAATAATGTAATGGTTTATTGTGAAATAGAAGAAGATAATTTGGCTGCAATCAGCTTAGGTTTACTTTCTAAAGGAAGGAAACTTGCCAATGAATTAAAGTGTTCTTTGGAAGCGGTTGTTGTAGGACATAAATTGAAAGAAGAGGTAAAAGACTTAAATATATTTGGGGTTGATAAACTTTATATTGCAGATGACAAGAGTTTTTCCCCTTATAGAACCGCTCCCCATACGGCTTTATTGTGTTCGCTTATAGAGGAGACTAAACCTCAGATTTTACTCATTGGTGCAAGTTCAATAGGAAGAGATTTAGCTCCTAGAGTATCGGCACGTTTAAGAGTAGGTCTTACTGCTGATTGTACCGACTTACAGATTGGAACTTACGAAGATAGGAGAAATAAGAAAGTATATAATGATTTGCTTTATCAGATTCGTCCTGCTTTTGGCGGTAATATTATTGCCACTATAATTAATCCTAAAACCAGACCTCAGATGGCAACGGTCAGAGAGGGAGTAATGAAGAAAGAAGAGTTATCTGCTAATTATAAAATGGAGATAGTTAATTTAGATTGCCAAAAGACTTTAGAGGGTTGTAATAATGGTGTTGAAGTTATAAAAAGGGAAATTGAGAAAAGAAGAGTAGATTTGGTAGGGGCACAAATTATTGTATCTGGAGGTTTTGGAGTAGGTTCAAAAGAAAATTTTGAATTACTTTTTAAATTAGCCTCTTTAATAGGTGGAGAAGTCGGAGCTTCAAGAGCTGCGGTTGATGCGGGATTTATAGGTAGTGAACATCTGGTCGGGCAGACAGGGTTTACTGTAAGACCTAAACTTTATATAGCAGTAGGAATTTCTGGTGCTATACAACATAGTGCGGGTATGCAGGGTGCATCACAAATTATTTCTATAAATTCTGATCCTGGAGCACCTATAAACCAACTGGCTGATTATAGTATAATTGGTGATTTGCAGGTTGTTATACCAAAGATTATAAAATATTTTAAAGAAGAGTCTAAATAGAGGTTAAAATGGGTAATTTTTATAAAGATAATAAATCAATCATTTTTCATTTAAATAATAAGAAACTTGCTAAAGTTGTTTCTTTAAAAGAGAGAGACTTTAAGGAGCAGAATGATGAATATGCTCCTCTAAATTTTGAAGACGCATTGGATAATTATGATAAAATTTTAGAGATTGTGGGAGAAATTTCTGCAGATATAATAAGTAAAAATGCAAAATCTGTTGATGAAGAAGGTCCAAAATTACAAAATAATAAAGTCAGCTACGCTCAAGGAACTAATGAAAATTTAAAATTTCTTAGAGATGCAGGTCTAATGGGAATGACATTACCCAGAAAATACAATGGTTTAAACTTTCCTACTTCTGTTTACTCTATGGCAGTGGAAATAATATCTAGAGCTGATGCCAGTTTAATGAATTTATTCGGTTTGCAAGATATTGCAGAAACAATTAAGGAATTTGCTAATGAAGATATTAAAGATGAGTTTTTACCGCCTTTTGCTCAAGGAGATGTTACAGGTGCAATGATATTAACAGAGCCTGATGCCGGTTCAGATTTACAGGCTGTAAAATTGAAGGCAAGTGAAGATGAAAATGGAGTTTGGCGTTTAAATGGAGTTAAGAGATTTATTACAAATGGTAATGCTGATGTGTCTTTAGTTTTGGCAAGATCTGAAGAAGGGAGTTCTGATGGCAGGGGTCTCTCTATGTTTATTTATGAAAGAGATGAGAATGTACAAATAAGAAGAATTGAAAACAAGATGGGGATACACGGTTCTCCTACTTGTGAGATGGTCTTTAAGAATGCACCGGCTATTTTGGTAGGGAAAAGAAGATATGGGCTTATTCGTTACGTTATGGCATTAATGAATGGTGCGCGTCTTGGAGTTTCTTGTCAATCAATAGGTCTGGCTGAAGCCGCTTATAGAGAGTCCTATAAGTATGCTAAAGAAAGAATACAGTTTGGTAAAGAAATAAGAGAGTTTCCTGCGGTTTATGAATTACTTTCAAATATGAAAGTAAAAATAGAGGCAGCCAGAGCTTTGTTATATGAAACAGCACGTTTTGTTGATATCTATAAAGAGTATGAAGAAATTGCAAAAGAGAGAGCTTTAAGTGTTGAAGAGAAGAAAGAATTAAAAGAGTATAAGAAAAGAGCCGATCTTTTTACTCCTTTGCTTAAAGGGATTTCCAGTGAGTATTGTAATGAGATTGCTTATGATGCCATTCAAGTACACGGTGGTACTGGATTTATGCGTGATTTCCCTGTAGAAAGACTTTATCGAGATGCTAGGATTACTTCTATTTATGAAGGCACAACTCAATTGCAGGTAGTGGCTGCTTTGAGAGGAGTAAGTAGTGGATTTTATGCGGAGATGATAAAGGAATATAGAGAGGTCAAGCTTTCTCATGAGTTTGATTATTTGAAAAAGCAATTGAATGAGATGGAACTGGAATATATTGATTCTGTCAAATTTGTGATGGATCAGAATGACAATGAATTTTTGGACTTTCATGGTAGAAGATTGGTTGAAATGGCAGGTAATTTAATTATGGGATATTTAATGCTTGAAAGTGCTGATAGGGATAGTAGCGGAGTTTATAAATCTTTAGCGGAACTTTTTATTAAAATAGGCGAAAGTGAGAATAGAGGAAAAGCTCTTTATATTAAAAGAACTGATACTAAAGATTTAAGTTTAAATAAAGAATCTGCTTTTTAATTTTTTATAAATCAACTTAATTAAGGAGAACTTTTTTTCTCCTTAAGTTTTTTCTTTAATTCTTTATATTTTTTTTTAATATTTTTGTTATTATTCAGATTTATATTCATGGCAGTTTCCAACATATAAATTGCAAGTTGGATGTTATTCTCTTTTTCATAAATATTGCTCATTATTATCCAATAATCTTCAACATAAGGGTTGATTTTTATGGCTTTTTTTATTAATGAGAGTGATAATTGTGTTTCTCCTCTATAAAGTTCAACTAGTGCTAATGCAGCCAAATTATCAGTTTCAAAATCAGATGTTAAATCTTTTAATTGTGAATATTGTTCTTGCATTTCAGAGAATTTTTTCCCTTGCAGGATGGATAAAATTAATTCTCCTTTAAGGTAGTTGACTAAATAATTTTTAGGTAATATTGAGATGTCTAACCCTTGAGGATTTGCAATATTCATTATGCTTTTAAATGTATTATTAATCTCTATAAGTTTTTGCTTCTCTTTATCTTTGAGTATAAGTCCATTCTTTAAAAGATGATTTAATTTTGTCATGTAGGCGGTAAGAATATCATTTGATATGTTGACTTTTTTTAATCCTAAAATTTTAAGCTTTTTTTTATCAAAATCAGTCAACCTTAAGGTCCTTTTTCATTAGATGAAGAGCTTCAAAGGTTTTGATTTTAGTTGAACAAAAATCTCCGCTTGTATCTATAGTATAATTGGCTATTTTTAATTTTTCTTCAAGAGGGAATTGAGTTCTTATAATTCTCTTTGCTTTTTCTTCGGAAATTCCATCTCTTTCCATAACTCTTGCCAATCTTGTTTCTTCTGTTGTGTATACGACAATTATTTTATCAAACTCTTTATGTATACCTGCCTCTAGAAGCAGAGCGGATTCATAAACAAATATCTTGTATACTCCAGTCTGTTCAATTTCTTTAAACATCTTGTCTGTCTCTTGGGCAACAAGAGGATGTATCAGACTATTTAAAGTGGTTCTTTTATTATCGTATTTAAAAAATAGGTCACTGAATATCTGCTTGTCTATCTTTCCGTCTTCTTTAAAAATGATATCACCAAAAATTTCTTTTATTCCTGCATTTATTTCCTCATTTCCATCGAAAATAATCTTTTTGGCTATTTCGTCAGCTCTTAGAGTAAAACATCCGGCTTCTCTAAGAAGACTTAAGACATAGCTTTTTCCGCTCCCTATTCCTCCGGTAAGTCCAATTTTATACATTTTTGCACCTTATCAAGAATGAGTTTATGGCATAGTTATTTTTTTGTCAAGTATTTCAATGATTGGCATCACCCCACTTTTTTAAACAATTCTTATAAAAGGCGTCGTGTTTTGTCTTCGAAACGGGAATTTATTAATATCTTATCATTAGAAATTTAGTGTTTCTTCATTTATAAGATTTTAATGTGGAGATTGTTTCTTTTCTTGACTACTTCACTCTAAAGATATATTTCTTCAAGTTTTTTGTAGAGCTTTTATTTTTTTTGTTGAATTCTATTAAAATAAGGGGTACAATCTAGCAAATTATAAAAATAAGGAGATATTTATGTTAAAGAAAATATTGATCGTTTTAAGTGTTTCTCTTTTTGCACTTATGCTTGGTGCTAAAGAAAATGAGGTTAAAATTTCCGCAAAAGATTTTCCTACAAAAGCAGGAAAATTTATTAATAAGAAAGTAGCTGTTGAAGGTAAAGTTTTACATGTGTGTGAGCACGGTGGAATGCGTTTAAGATTAGGTGAATCAGATGAAAATAGCATTGTTGTAGGTAAAGCTAAAGATGATAAAGAGAAGTTTGATACTAAGCTAGGAAGTAAAAATGTGCTTATAGTAGGTATAGTTAAAGAGATGAAAATAACTAAAGAGAGATTGCTTAAGATGAAAGCAAATTTGGAAAAAGAATTGAAAGAGCATGAAGCTGAGCATGCAAAAGCAGATCATAAACATGCTAAGTCAGAACATGGACATCACGACCATGGTAAGTCAGAGCATGTAAAAGCAGACCACAAGCATGGTAAATCAGAACATGCAAAATGCGAACATAAGCATGATAAATCAAAAGATGGACACAAACATGCTAAGTCAGAACATGGACATCATGATGAGCATGGCAAGTCAAAAAATGCTACAGATGGACATAATCATGATAATTATAAAGAGGCATTGAAAAAAATTAACGAAAAATTGGAAAAGATAAAAAAAGAAAAATTAGAATATATCCCTGTATATTGGCTTGAATACAAAAGTCATAAAGTTTTATAATTATTTCTTTAAATACGGCAAGGT
>PDWI01002537.1_pt1 | contig 27471 bp, 27 predicted proteins | sample 1430891 | NCBI WGS metagenome assembly PDWI01 (sample SAMN01162508, study PRJNA174530) | Oral metagenome, whole genome shotgun sequencing project. | biome: Marine environment; feature: Marine mammal; material: Swab sample of the gingival sulcus; isolation source: swab sample of gingival sulcus... | reverse complement strand
GTATGTTTCTCTTTTTTCTTGCAGGGGAATACGCAATATGGTCTCTTGACGTTATGATGGTAAGTTCCAATTTGTTATTTATCGGGAATTTCGCAAGATTTTCGGAGTTCCCTTTTCCTTTTTATTGATCTGTTTTCTATGAATTCCAAAAAAATAGTTTTTCAAAGTTGTCTCAAGCAATCAACCAGCGATCTTGATAAGGCGCTCTCTCCAGAGGAAACCTTGCGCATATTCTACGATCGGGTTAAATCTCTGAATCTTAAAATTGTTAATGAAATCAGGCGTATTGATACCGGGCGGCTCGATATTCCTGTGTTTTTCAGTGTCTATGGTGATGATGCACAGCAGATTACTGGCTCCAAAAAAGCGATGGGTAAAGGGGCATCTGCTGTGCAGGCAGAGGCTTCTGCCTGTATGGAGCTTGTCGAGCGGTTTTCTTTCTTCTCTTTTAAGAAAAATACCGGGAATTTTCAGGTGGGTGATTATTCTTCCATGGCGGCAAAATATCCGGTGATGCCGCTCTCTTTTCTGCTTCAATCGGTGGGAGACTGCGTTACCAGCGAAGAACGGCTGGAGCAACTGCTGGAGGGAATCCCTATGCAGTGGGCATGGGGAACCAATATCAGCCGGGGGCAGGAGGTGCTTATCCCGTTTTCCTGGTTTTTTGCAATTAACGAGTATAATGGCTCTTCTGCCGGGAATACGCTGGAAGAAGCGGCATTGCAGGGGATTTGTGAGGTGGTGGAGCGGCATGTCTGCGCCAGAATCAGTGAAGAAAAACTGGCCGTGCCGGAGATTGCGCCGGATTCGATAGAAGATTCGGTAGCAAAAGAGCTTTGGCAGAAATTTGCTGCCAGAGGTATTGATATTCGTCTGAGCGATTTCTCCCTTGATACTGAAATTCCAACGGTTGCAGCAGTGGCGATTGACCCTGCCTCTTTCCCGGAAAAAAGCGAAATTGTCTATACCGCAGGCACGGCTCCAACTGCGGAAAAGGCCCTTATTAGAACCTTGACTGAAGTTGCCCAGCTTGGTGGCGATTTTGAGACTTCCTCCAATTATCTTGCCTCTGGCCTGCCCAAGCCGCAGAGTATGGACGATGTGGCGTTTTTATATGGCTCTCAGCAGCGTTCGCTGGTCGAGTTGCCCGATCTTGCCGATGGCGATATAAAGGTAGAGCTTGAGCGCTGTGTGCAGGCTCTTGGCAAAATTGGTTTTGATGTTTTTATGCTTGATGTCACCCACCCGGAATTGCAGATTCCGGCAATGTATACCATTGTGCCGGGAACTGCCTTTCGTGAGCGTTCCTGCCTTCATGATGCCGGGCTTTTTGCCGCTCGTCTTGCCCTTGAGCTGATTGACGATAGCGCCAGGCGGGCAGCCATTTTAGAGAAAATGGAATTGTTATTGCCAGAGAGCTATTATCTTCCGTTTTATCGGGGGCGTGAATTGTATAATGCCGGGAATTTTATTGAGGCATATGCCTATCTTGACAGGGCTGCTTCTGCGGACGCATTGCCGGAGGATTTGCCGTTTATCTACTCCTATATGGGGCTTTGCCTGCGGGATATGGAGCAGTATGATGAAGCAATCACTATTCTGCAAAAAGGGCTGGAATATGATGAAGAACGGCCGGATATTTATAATACCCTGGGTGTTTGCTGCTTTAAAAAAGGGGAGTATGCACAGGCAATCACCCATTTTAAACGGGCGGTGGAGCTTGACCCGGCTTCGGCAATGGATTACGCCAATATCGGTGTTAACTATTTACGATTAGGTAAAAAGAGTGAGGCGAGAGAGTTTCTTACCCTGGCGATTACCCTTGATGAAAGCCTTGATTTTGCCCGGCAGTTGTTGACTGATGGGAGTTGTGAGTAATTTTACCCAATAAAGAGGGGACGTTATGCCATATGTTAATATCAAAATAACCAATGAAGATGTAACTCCAGAAAAGAAGAGGCTGTTAATTAAGGGCGTTACAGAACTTCTGGAAACCACTCTTGGGAAAAATCCAAAGACAACGGTTGTCGTTATTGATGAAGTTGAAACAGATAATTGGGGGATTAATGGCGAGAGTGTAACAGAGCGTCGAAAAAGAGATGTGTAAATTCTTTTGGGGGCAGTATTTGGGTGATGCAAAAGGAAAAACAGATTTTTCTTATGCGGCATGGTGATACCGGGCAGATTGGTCGCTATATTGGCAGCATGGATATTGGCATAACTGATAAAGGTTCCCGCCAGCTTGCTGAAATTGCACCTTTTATCGGTATAATGGATTTTGATCTGGTATTGGTCAGCCCTTTGCGCCGTTGTTTGCAAAGTCTGGAAATTCTGGGGCTTGAGGGAGAGAAGGAACCCCTTTTGCGAGAGGTTGATTTTGGGTATTGGGAGGGAAAAACCTTTGCCGAAATTGCCAAAGAGTATCCTGCAAGTATTGAACAATGGGCAAATGATAAAGATTTTGCCTTTCCGGGTGGGGAATCGCTGCCAGCATTTCGCAACCGGATAAAAAAAGTGGCGGCTCGTCTTTATAATGAGAATGCTGCCGCAATCTTTCTTATGGCGCATGGCGGTGTTTTACGGGCACTTATTTGTGAATTATTACGACTGCCTGTGGAAAATTATTTGTTGTTTGATGTTGCTCCCGGTTATCTTACTGAAATTGCTTTACATCCAGAGGGGGGTGTGTTGAAATCCTTTAATTTACCAGGCCGTCAGGTTTCTGAAATACTACACTGATTATTGAACTTGAATCATAATAAGCAATAGCTAGATAGAAATGATTGAATTAGAAAAAATGACTAATGATCATTTTGAAATTTTTCAAAAAGTATTAATAAATAACTATGCTAATGCATTATTAAAATCAGGAATAATCAGTTTGGAAGATGCGTTTATAATTTCGAAAAATGAATTTGATTTTTTGTTTAAAGAAGGTTTGCACTCTACCCAGTTCATCATTAAGAGCCTTATATTGGGTACTAAAATTATAGGTTTTATATGGTATGAAGTTAATAATATAACAGCTCATATTTATGATATTTTTATCTATAAAAATTACCGCAACAAAGGCTATGGTAAAGAAGCGTTGTTAAAGCTTCAACGTGAATTAAAAAAGCAACATATTAAATATGTCGAGTTAAATGTTTTTTCGCATAATCAACGGGCTATTGATTTTTATCAAAGATTAAATTTTAGGACTGAATGCCATGCAATGATAAAAAAAATAAACTAAAAAGTTATCTCAAGGAAAGGCAAGAGGCTTGCGGTATTGTTAATATCCCTGCATATAAACAGTGCACAGGTAACTTGCAGCTTATTGCTGTAAAATCCTGTCGCTTCTGAAATGATACCAGGATTTAAAATACACTCTTTAAAAAATTATATAACAAGAAATAAGGTAATGGCAGAAATAATCCTGATAACCGGAGGCTCCCGTAGTGGCAAAAGCAGCTTTGCTCTGGAGCTTGCTGAAAGTTTTTCGCAGGATCAGCGATTTTTTATTGCAACCTGCCCACCAGTGGATGGTGAGATGGAGGCGCGGGTATGCCGACATAAAGAGGAGCGACAGGGGCGAGACTGGCAAACCTTTGAAGAAGAGCTTGACCCGGCAAGGTTGATCGCAAGCGATTTGCCAAACTCTCCGGGAGTTGTGCTGCTTGACTGTCTTACGCTATGGATTAATAACTTGTTATATTATGCGGAAAAATCAGGAAAAGAAGTTTCCGATAAAGATATGGCCTCTCTTTGTTTGGAGTTGATTGCCACCATGAAGGCCAGCCCGCATATCTTTGTTATAGTAAGCAATGAAGTTGGCCTTGGCATTGTACCGGAAAATCCTTTGGCAAGGAAATATCGGGATCTGGTTGGCACTGCCAATCAGTGTTTTGGCAGGGAGGCTGCGCAGGTAGTATTGGTAAGTTGTGGAATCCCCTTGTATATAAAGGGTAAAGAACCTTAAATCTGAGGGGGGTGATGATTGATAATTTGCTGGAACTTCCCATTGCAGAGAAAATAAAGATCCTTGAGCAATTCTGGGATAGTATTGCTGAAGAACAGGACGGTTTGCCTGTAAATAAGGAACAACAGCTTGAGCTTGACAGAAGACTGGGAGTCTACGAAACAGATAGGTGTAAAGGTCATCTTGTAGCCGAAACCCTTGCAGATATTCGAAGACATTTATGAATTTTGTTTCCTATATAAGGCCTGAAGCAGAGCTTGATATTAAAGAGGCGGCATCATGGTATCAGAGTCAACAGGTAGGATTGGGGGAGAGGTTTCTTGATGAAGTCTCTGGAGCTATACAAAAAATAAATTTATCCTAGTATATCGTCTATCTTAAAAAGACGCATAAAGAACTTATCTTTATCAAGTAATAACAGGGAATTAAAGAAAACATAAACACGAACATTTAAACAATACACAACACTAGACACTAGGAAAAAAAGGACATAGATCCAATATCATATATTTGCGAGCTAATTACCGTGCCAGCTTGAAAAAAACAAATAATACGGAGAATAAATGACACAACCGGATATAATCCAGGCTATCCTCAAAGACAGCAATTACGATCTTACTCTATTCTCAGTGGATGAAATTGAATCTTTACGCAAAGAAATTTTTATCAAAACGACCCGAGATAAAGAAACCCCTTATATAAAGTGTATCGTTCGGGAAAAAGACATTCAACTGAAACCTGAAGAAGTTATCCGGCAGCTTTATGCGGTCAGGCTGATCAATGAATATGGTTATCCCAAGAAACGATTAGCTTTTGAATATTCTGTCAATTTTGGCAGGGAAAAGAAGAGTGCCGATATTGTTATTTTCGATAAGGATCGTTCCGACACCGCCTATATTGTTGTTGAGCTAAAAAAACCTAAGCTCAAAGACGGTAAAAATCAGCTTCGCTCTTATTGTAACGCCACAGGTGCACCTATCGGTGTGTGGACGAATGGCGAGCAAATCTCCCATTATCACCGCAAAGATCCCAATTACTTTGAAGACATTACCGATATTCCCAAGGCAAGCCAAAGCCTTAAAGATATTCTTAGTGAACGCTTTACGCTGAAAGACCTCATTAGCAAAGACAAAATTGCCAATGAGCGTAAATCGCTAAAGGACATTATTCTGGAAATGGAAGATGAAGTCCTGGCTAATGCTGGCGTAGATGTATTCGAGGAAGTCTTCAAACTCATATTTACTAAACTGTATGACGAGTTTCAAAGTAAAAAAGACAAAGCCAACATTGAATTTTACCTTGACCAAAATTTGGGTGATGATGAGCGCGGTGACTACGAAAAACTAAAAACAATACTTGAAGGCTTAAACGATAAAAAGTTCCGTGTCATGGAGTTTAGAAATACAGGGCAAACAGACACCGAACTTAAAAACAAAATACAAATTCTGTTCAATGATGCTAAAAGCCAGTGGACGGGTGTATTCGCAGAAGGAGCAGAATTCGAGCTATCCGATAGCCATTTATCCGTGTGTATCTCCAGTTTGCAGGATGTTAAACTGTTCAACTCCAATTTGTTGGTTGTTGATGAAGCTTTTGAGTATCTGGTCAATAAATCCGCCAAAGGTGAAAAAGGTCAATATTTTACTCCTCGGCATGTGATTGATATGTGCGTACAAATGCTCAATCCTAAACGTGGCGAATACATGATTGATACAGCTTCGGGCAGTTGCGGCTTTCCTGTGCATACCATCTTCAAGCTCACCGGGCATCTCTTTACCAATGCCGAAATTCCTGATGAAGACAAACAGTATGTACTCAAAATCTTTGGTATTGACTTTGACGAAAAAACCGTTCGCGTGGCACGTACCCTTAACCTGATAGCGGGTGATGGCGAAACCAACGTATTGCACCTGAACACTCTGGACTTTGACCGTTGGAAAGATAAAACAGAAAAAGATAAAAAATGGATCAATACCTACGGCAAAGGTTTTGAGCGACTGGAAAAGCTCAGAGCCGAAAAAAATCAGGATAAACAGTTTAACTTCGATATTCTTATGGCAAACCCGCCGTTTGCCGGAGATATCAAAGAAAGCCGCATCCTGTACCAGTACGAGCTGGGGTTTAAAGCCAATGGTAAGGCACAAACCAAAGTCGGACGCGATATTTTGTTTATTGAGCGTAATCTGGACTTCATCAAGCCCGGTGGACGTATGGCGATTGTGTTACCTCAGGGTAGGTTTAATAACACATCTGACAAATATATACGGGACTTTATAGCCCAGCATGGCCGTATCCTGGCGGTAGTGGGCTTGCATGGCAACACCTTTAAACCTCATACCGGCACTAAAACCAGCGTATTGTTCGTGCAAAAGTGGCACGATGAGCTTTGCCCTAAAGTCGATGACTACCCTATCTTTTTTGCTGTTTCAGAGAAAGGCGGCAAAGATAATTCGGGCGATTATGTCTATGTCAAAAATGATAATGGGCAATACAAACTGGATAAAAACGGACACTTAATTGTTGACCATGACCTGCATAATCACGATAGTGAACTGCCAGACGGCATAGCCGAAGCCTTTATTGAATGGGCGAAGAATGAAAAGTTATCGTTTTGGGATGGGGAGTAAGAATGAGGATTTCTGTAAAAAAATTATCCGAAGCTTTACAGCATCCAGATTCCCGATGGGATGGAGAGTATCTGTGTTTTGAGCCTTATAAAAACAACCAGATCAAATATATTCCTATAGGTGATATACTAAAATTATCTCAATACGGTTTATCTATATCCATGAATGAGAAGGGTGATGGAGCAAAGATATACAGAATGAACGAAATCAGCAATATGATGTGTGATCGCAGCATATTGAAATATGCACCCATTACTCCCGAAGAAATAGAAGCATATAAGCTTAATGATAGAGACGTTCTATTCAACCGTACGAACTCGCAAGTTTTTGTTGGTAGAACAGGGCTTTATATGGAGTTTTCAAAAGAGCCAATGGTGTTTGCTTCTTATCTCGTGAGAATAGTTCCAAACGTCGATATTGTTACGCCTGAATATCTAACTACATTTCTAAATACAAAGTATGGAATACTTGATGTAAAAAGAAGAGCCAGAATTTCAATAAATCAATCAAATGTTAATGCAGAAGAACTAAAACGAGTAGAAATACCTTTAGTAAAAAAAGCTCTGCAATTGCTTATAACCGACTCTTTCGATGAGGCATTTAAAAGTATACAAAAATCAGAATCAACATTTAAAAAAGCAGAAACAATCCTGCTTTCCGAACTCGGTTTAATCAACTGGCAACCAAAACACCAACTCACCTTTATAAAAAAATACTCCGATATCGAACAAGCCGAGCGTATCGACGCAGAATATTATCAGCCAAAATACGATGAGATTATCTGTGCCATTAAAAATTATTCAGGTGGTTGGGATTCGCTGGGTAATTTATTGAAAGTTAGAGATAAAAATTATATACCTGAAAAGAGCGAAAAATACCGATATATATAGCTTTCAAATATTTCAGGAAATGGAGAAATAACTGGGTGTACTACAGATTTTGGTAGTGAATTACCAAGCCGGGCAAGACGAATTGTAGCTAGAGGTGATGTGATCGTTTCGTCTATCGAAGGCTCGCTATCCAGTATTGCTTTAGTTGGTGATGAATATGACAAATCATTGTGTTCAACTGGATTTTATGTCGTTAACTCAAAACACTATAACTCTGAAACACTACTGGTTTTACTAAAAAGTATTATGGGGCAAATGTTGTTAAAGAAAGGCTGTAATGGAACAATTTTAACGGCAATAAACAAAGATGAATTTTTGAATGTGGTATTGCCCAAAATAGATAGTGAAAAACAGTTAAAAATTCAGCAAAAAGTTAGTGAATCCTTTAATCTCCGAAAACGCTCAAAACAATTACTGGAAAGTGCAAAAAAAGCAGTAGAAATGGCGATTGAGAAGGATGAAAAAACCGCCATCAATTGGTTAAAGAAACAAACGAAATTCATTGGAGTGGACGATGTCAACGAATTATAAAAAAGAGAGGATAGAAAAATCCAAGAATCAACCAAGATAGTTCAGTCCATGCTTATGACGAAGCCGATGTAATCAAGCTCGATCAGATTTTTGTTACGAGTGATAAGCAGTATTGTTTTTCCGGGATATTGGAAATTTCTGTCAAGTTAGAAGTATGCTGGTACACGGCAAGCTTAACCCCGATAAAGATGAACAAAATGTTGTGAAATATTGTTATCCCATTTTATGGGAATTGATGAATTGAAAAATGCAACTATAATAAATCGTTTCACCGGATTCGTTCCACTTGTTAGTGATTTTAGTGATAGGTGGAAATTATAGCAAAAAGAGAAAAGGAAACCCGTTTGAGCATTCCAAAATAATAAGAGAGGCGAGCAATGAGCATACTAGAAACAACCCTGGCAAAGATTTACCCGCAAGATAGTTCCGCAAGAGAAGCCGCTCAGCAGCGGTTGGATAACCTTACCATGCCCTATTGGGCACTTGGCGATTTAATGGATTTGGCACTTGATCTGGCCGGAATGATGGCCACGGCACAACCCGCCATAAATAAAAAAATAATCCCGGTTATGGCGGCAGATCATGGTGTGGTTGCCTCTGGCGTATCCAAGTTCCCACAGGCGGTAACGGTACAGATGGTGCATAATGTGGTCAATGGCGGTGCCGGAATCAATGCTCTTTGCGGGCAGTCACAAACTGATGTCGTGGTAGTTGATATGGGGGTTAATGCCGATTTGAAAGAGCTTGCCGCTAGCGGAAAGATTATCAATAAAAAGATTGGGCTTGGTACCGCCAATATGGTGGAAGGCACAGCGATGAGCCGGACAATGGCGCAGAAGTCGGTGGAAAACGGCATTGAGCTGGCCAACCAGTTTGCCAAGGAATATGACCTTTTCGGCACCGGCGAGCTGGGAATTGGCAATACTACCGCCTCCGCCGCTATTGCCGCTGTGGTTACAGGAAAGCCAGCCGCAGAGCTTTGCGGGCGGGGTACCGGGCTTGATGACGAGCAGTTAAAACATAAAATTTCGATGGTGGAAAAAGCCATTGCGGTAAACCAGCCAAAAAACAAGGATGGGCTGGATATTCTTGCCAAGGTTGGTGGCTTTGAAATTGGTGGTCTGGCCGGGCTTATCCTGGGTGCTGCGGCCAACCGCAAGCCAGTGGTCATTGACGGCTTTATCTCTACCGCTGCCGCCCTTATTGCCGCAACCATTGAGCCGTTTTGCAAGGATTATATGATATTCTCCCATCGTTCCGCAGAGCCGGGGCATGCCGCCATGCAGAAATGGCTTGGCTGCGATAAGCCGTTGCTTGATCTTAATTTTCGCCTTGGCGAGGGAACCGGGGCGGCAATGACCATCAATCTGGTGGAAGGGGCTGTGGCGGTTCTTACGCAAGTTGCCACCTTTGAAGAGGCGGCAATTTCCGGGGCAGATAAGTAGTGGTGCAGGAAAGTAAAAAGTGGCAGGAGAAAGGGCAGGGGAGAGATGTTGCCAGGCTTGCAGCGTTTTGCACTGCCCTGCGTTTTCTCACCATCTTGCCGGTGCGCTTTGGTGTAGAGGACGATGCAAATCGCTTTCCGGCATCCGTTGCCTATTTCACGCTGGTGGGAATGATAATTGGCTTGCTGGCGGCTTTGCTTTGTTTGCTGTTGCAGGCATTTTTGCCGCAGATGGTGGCTGTTTGCCTGCTGATTATCTTTCTGGCCGGGATCTCCAATTTCTTTCATCTTGATGGCTTTGCCGATAGTGCTGATGGGCTTTTTTCTTCGCGCAGTAGGGAAAAAAGTCTGGAGATAATGAAAGACAGCCGGGTAGGGGCAATGGCTGTTATCGCTTTGATTTTTCTGCTGTTACTCAAATTCTCCGCCCTTGCTTCGGTGAATGACCGTGAGCTTGTGGTTGCCGTTTTTTTTATGCCGATTCTTGGGCGGCTGGCTCTTGTTTTGGGATTAACAACAGAAAAATATGCCCGCACAGAGGGTGGGCTGGGAACGCTTTTTTATTCGCCAGTTTATAGAAAAGCAGCCTTCTTGTGGATACTTTTTTTTATATTGGCGCTCTGCTTGTGGGGGGGCACAAAGGGGCTGGTTTTGCTGGTGTTATTGATGGCTGTTCTTACCGCCTTTAACTGGAAATGCAGAAGACAGCTCGGTGGTGCCACTGGCGATACCCTTGGTGCCCAGTGTGAGCTTGCCGAAGTGGTGGTGGCGCTGTTTTTCTCCATGTCCTAGGAGACGGGAAAATTCTGTTTAATTTTGCTTGATGCAATAGGGAGGAGAGGGAGGAGAGGGTGGAGAGCTTTGAACATGGCGGTAATATCCATAAGGCGATGCGTAATTCCTGCGCACAGGTTATTGATTTCAGTGCTAATATCAATCCTCTTGGTTCTCCTGAATGGCTGCGTGCTCTGGTGAGTTGTGAGCTGGAGAAAGCTGCTCATTACCCCGATCCCGAATATTCCTTGCTGCGGCAGAAGGTTGCACAATTCCACGGCATAACAGCGGCGCAGGTGGTGGTGGGTAATGGCACCAGTGAGCTGCTCTATTTTTTTATGCAGGCGATGGCTCGTAATGGGCGAACCCGTCTGTTATTGCCCGTTCCTTCCTATATTGATTACCGCCGTGCGGCAGAGCTGGCAGGGATTGCGATTGCCCCTTTTCCCCTCTATGAAAAGCGTGGTTTTCTCCCCGATTTCGATATGCTGGAGAGCAGCCTGCAAGAAAATGATCTGCTTGTTCTTGCCCGCCCCAATAATCCTACCGGCAGTCTGCCAGAAAGAGAGAAGATTATGCAGCTGGCAGCTAATCGCCCGGATATAATTCTGCTGCTTGATGAGGCATTTCTTGATTTTTGTGAAGGAGAGGAAAAGAGTCTTGGCTGTACTCTGCCCAATATTTTCAGCCTTAATTCGATGACCAAATTTTATGGCGTTCCTGGCCTGCGCATTGGTTATGGCATTTTTTCAGAGGATATTGCAGCCGGGATGCGGCGCCTTCTTCCTCCCTGGTCGGTCAATTCGCTGGCGGAGAGATTTGCCAGAGAAGCACTGGCCGATACCGCTTATCAGCAGGAAAGTCGTAAATATTGTACAGCGTTACGGCAGGATTTGCTGGCGCAGTTAAAAGCGTTTTCCAGCCTTACCGTTTTCCCCGGTGTTGCCAATTTTTTATTGTTGAAGGTTGCGGGTTCTGGAGAAAATCTGGCAGATTTTTGCGAAAAGAGGGGTGTTCTTATTCGTCGTTGCGACAACTATGAAGGGCTGGCGGAGAAAGAGCACTTTTTTCGTATTGCTGTGCGAACAGAAGAGGAAAACCGTCTTCTGCTTGAGCTCTTTAGAGAGTTCTTTGAAGGGAAGAAAAGCAACCACAGAACGAGAAAAAAAGCAAAAACCATAATGTTTCAGGGAACCTGCTCCGATGCGGGCAAGTCTATCCTTACCGCCGGATTATGCCGTATCCTGTTGCAGGATGGGGTTGCTGTGGCACCGTTTAAGGCACAAAATATGTCGCTTAACTCTTTTGTTACCCTACAGGGTGATGAGATGGGGCGGGCGCAGGTGGTACAGGCGCAGGCAGCGCGTCTTGACCCGGAATGCAGGATGAATCCGGTGCTGCTTAAACCAAATAGCGATACCGGTAGTCAGGTAATTGTTTGCGGCAAGCCGGTGGGAAATATGGGGGTTATGCAATATAACGCCTATAAACCAAAAATCTGGCCGCAGGTATGTAATTGTTTTGATTCTCTGGCTGCAGAATTTGATGTGGTGATTCTCGAAGGGGCGGGTTCTCCCGGCGAGATAAATTTAAAGCGTGACGATATTGTCAATATGCGCATGGCGCAATATGCCAAAGCTTCTGTTTTGCTGGTGGGGGATATTGACCGGGGCGGTGTTTATGCCTCTTTTATCGGCATTATGGAAACTCTTGCCGAGTGGGAACGGCGGCTGGTTACCGGATTTGTGGTCAACAAGTTTCGTGGGCAGGCATCGTTGCTGCAATCCGCCCATGATTATATCCTGCGCTATACAGGAAAACCTGTGCTTGGTGTGGTGCCCTGGCTTGTCGATCTGGGATTGCCGGAAGAGGATTCTGTCTCTTTTAAACGTGGTAGTTTTAACCGTGATTTAGCTGATGAACAGGGAGGAGGGAGGAAACAGGCAGATCAGGTGGAAATCGCTGTTATCAGCCTGCCACATATCTCCAATTTTACCGATATTGAGCCGTTTCTGGATGAACCGGATGTGCTGTTGCGGGTTGTTGATACCGTAAAAGATCTGAAAACGCCCGATGCAGTCATTCTTGCTGGCAGCAAAAATGTGCTGCATGATTTGCAATTTCTCCATGATAATGGTTTTGCAGATGTTTTAAAAAAACTTCATCAGCAGGGCTGTCAAATTATTGGTATTTGTGGCGGCTATCAGATGCTGGGCAATGCAATTTGTGATCCATATAAACTGGAATCGTCTTTGGGAGAGGTGGCCGGGTTGGGGTTGCTTGATATGGTTACGGTTATTGAGCGGCAAAAAAATTTGCTCCGTAAAAAAGGTATTCATCTGCCTTCCGGCAAGGAAGTTTTCGGTTATGAAATTCATCACGGTATCTCTTCAGGAGAACAATACCTGCTGAAATTTGATGACGGCTCTTGCTGCGGTCTTGCCGGAAGCGGTGTATGGGGATCATATCTGCATGGCATTTTTGATAGCGACGAGTTTCGCCGTTACTATATTGATCTTTTACGGCAGAAAAAAGGGCTTGTACCTTTGGGCAGGGTGGTTGCGCCTTATGATCTGGAGGCGGCTTTTGATCGTCTGGCCGATTGTTTACGGGAGAATATGGATATGGATTCTATCTATCAATTACTCGGTTTATAGATTGGGGCGTAATGGAGTATTCTTTTTCTCTTCTTTTTCTTGCTGCTATTGCGCTGGATTTACTGATCGGTGATCCTCGGTGGTATCCGCATCCTGTGCGTTTGATTGGCTGGCAATGCAGCTTTTTTGAAAAATATTTTCGTAAAATTTTTGCCGAACGACTGCACGTTGCAGGTGTTTTCACCGCTTTTTTTGTACTGCTTTTTACAGAAGGGAGCGTTTATGCCATCCTTTTGGTGGCGCACCATTGTTCCCGTATAGCAGAATTGATTACCGCCGTTTTTCTGCTCTATACCAGTGTGGCTATTCGTGATTTGCTGGCTCATAGCCGCAGGGTGTATCGACAACTGTATAGGGATAATCTTCTCAAGGCTCGGCAGGCAGTGGCCATGATTGTTGGCAGGGATACTGCTGCCCTGGATAAGGCGGGTGTTATTCGTGCTGCGGTGGAAACGGTGGCGGAAAATATGGCCGATGGCATTGTGGCGCCACTTTTCTGGGCAATGGCGGCAGTGGTGGTGGATGGTATTGTTCCCCGGTTTGCCACAGGGGGGCTTGAGCCTGTTTCCTGTGCTGTACTGGGGGCATTTTTCTATAAAGCGTGTAATACAATGGATTCAATGTTTGGCTATAAAAATGAGCGTTATATCAATTTTGGCTGGTTTGCCGCCCGGCTTGATGATTGTGTTGGCTATCTTCCCGCAAGAATTGCCGGAGGCTGTCTGGTTGTGGCGGCACCATTTATCGGGTTACGTGGCCGGGGTGCCTTGCGTATTATGATGCGGGATAAATCCTGCCATGCCAGCCCCAATGCCGGGTATCCAGAAGCGGCTGTTGCCGGGGCACTTGGTGTACAGCTTGGCGGGGCGGCAAGTTATTTTGGCACTATAAACGAAAAGCCCACTATTGGTGATGCGGAGAGGGGGTTGGAAACTGTAGATATTTTGCGGGTAAATTGGCTTGTTTTGGTGGGTTCGGCGATTTTTATTGCGTCTGTTCTGTTATTTTATAAGGGTATTGTTATTTTTTACCCGGCTTCCTGAATCTGTATTTTTCGGAGATAAAGATATGATACAAACCTTGCTTATTGTTGATGTACAAAATGATTTTTCTCCATCTGGAGCACTCCCTGTTCCTTACGGAGATCGTGTCGTTGAAGTTATTAACCGGATTATGCCATATTTTGATCATGTTATTGCTACGCTGGATTGGCATCCGGCAGATCATATCAGTTTTGCAGAGAATCACCAGAAAAGCCCTGGAGAGATGATAATAATTGATGGAATTGAGCAGATTTTATGGCCTGTTCACTGTGTACAGAACTCTTATGGAGCGGAGTTTATTCCGGGTCTGAAAAAAGATGTTTTTGAGAAGATTATCTATAAGGGAGGTAATGCCGGAATAGATAGTTATAGTGGTTTTTTTGATAATGCCCGACAGCAGGAGACCGGCCTTGGTCAATATTTAAGCGAGAAAGGATTGCAAAATATTTTCGTTTGTGGGCTTGCAACAGACTATTGTGTTAAATTCACGGCCCTGGATGCTGTTTCTCTTGGATTGCAGACCACCGTTATTAAGGATGCTTGTTGTGCAGTAAATATAAACCCGGATGATGAGAAAAATGCGTTTTTGGAAATGAAGAAAGCTGGTTGTAATATCATTGTATCTGATGATATTTTATAAAAATATATGGTTAATTTATTCAATTAAATAACATATGAATATTTGGCTTGGTTTTTTTTGGACATGTATTGGAAGATTACTCTCAATTTTGCTTATTAAAAAGGAGTGGCGGCGAAAAGTACGATATACTTTCTCTTTCTGGGGTGATTATAGAAGCAGGCACCATCGAGAAAACCGTTTTTCTCGGGAGGAAAAACGTAATCAGTGTTTAGTTATGACACTTCTGGTTAAAAATGAAGAAACGTTGCTTGCCGCTCATCTTGATTTTCATCTAGCACAGGGAGTAGATCATATTATCGTTACAGATCATGGTTCCACCGATTCAACTCCAAAGATTCTTGCAGAGTATGAAAAGCGAGGTGTTGTTTCAGTTATTACTGAAACGTCAAGGGCGTATAAGCAGAAATTTTTTGTTAATCGTATGGTCAGAATGGCCATAAGTAAATATAAGGCAGACTGGATAATCAATAGTGATGCAGACGAATTTTTCTATGCAAAATCGGGAAAACTTAAGGATGCGTTCCCTGTTGATGGCAGGCCGAACATCCTGTTTTGCGACTGGGTAATGGCTTTACCAAGAGCAGGACAAAGATGGCAGGATACCAATTATTTTTATAATATTGATCGTGGTAAGGCAATGCATACAGCGAAAGGATTTCGTTCTGTTTCCGGTGGCAATCATAAAGTTTATCTGGAGTATATATATAAGCCGGCAGTGAGTGAAGATATTGTGCTTTATCATATACAAAACAGGGATTTTAAATCCTTTAAGGGAAAATTGGAGAATAAGTACGAACACTGTAAATATACAAAAGATAAATCTTTCCCAAGTCATCTAAAGGAACCGTATCAAAATATTTGTTTACGTAAGGATGAAGATGCTCGTCGTTATTACGATAATATGTTGGAAAGGCAGTTTGAAGAAAAAAGTCTGGCAGGAATTGTTTTTCAGGATAATCGTTTTGCGGCGTTTCTTCAAAAAGTCATTGAAAAAGACAATATTTAAATTAATTCATTTAAATAACGTAAACATTGTCCTTATGAATATATTTCCCTTATAGTTCCTTTTCTCTGGCGTAAAAAGACTATCCGCCGCATGAATTGGTTATATATACGGATTGGGCTGAATCTGGTATAAAACAAATGCTGGAGGAGAAATACAAAACCCCTTTTTTTAAAAAAGGGGTTTTGTTGTGGACGTATTTCTGTTTTACTCAATAACCGCAAGCACTGCACCTTTTACTACCGTTTCGCCGCTGGCAGAATCAATACTTTTTACTACTCCATCACAAGGCGCATTCAGTGCATTCTCCATTTTCATTGCTTCAAGAATAACAACCACATCGCCTTTTTTTACGCTATCACCAACCTTGACCTTATAGTCAATAATCAGGCCAGGCATCGGTGCAGTCAGGGCACCTTCACCGGCAGGTGTCGCGGTTGCAGCAGGTGCAGCCTTGGCCGCCGGTGCAGCAGGAGCAGCAGCGGGAGCTGCCATCGGGCGGGCCGTTGGAGCAGCAATAATTGGTGCATCGCCGGTTGGGTCAACATCAACGCTGAAATATTCATTATCAACAAAGACATTAAAGGTACGCACATTGGCTGATTTTTCCGGGGTATCGGGCTTGGCTTCAATCAATTCACCAGCCTTTGCCTTGCGTACAATCTCATCCTGTTTTTTCACATCGTCCAGTGTAATCGGCTTCACAGCATCCGGCGCCGGAGTTATACCATATTTCCATTCCAGATATTTCTTGCCGGTAACCGGGAACTGGGCATAAACGATAAGGTCGTCCATATCCTTGGCAAGATCGCCAATTTCCGTCTTTGCTTTTTCTAGTTCCGGTTCAAGAACTTCCGCTGGACGGCAACTGATTGGTTCTTCGCCACGGGCATAGCCTTGAAGGGCCTTTTTCTGTACTTCGGGGTTAATCGGTACTGCAGTCTTGCCATAGAGACCATAGCATAAATCCTTTACCTGGCCAGTAATCATGGTATAGCGTTCGCCGTCTTTATCGTGAAGGACATTATTGACTGTCTGTACGCCGACAATTTGTGAAGTCGGGGTAACAAGGGGAATCTGACCAAGATCCTTGCGTACCTTAGGCAGTTCCTTATAGACATCATCGATACGATCCAGTGCATCCATTTCCCGTAGCTGATTGACCAGATTGGAGAGCATGCCGCCTGGAGTCTGATGTAACAGCACATTGATATCAATGGTGGAAACCTTCGAATCATCAAGTAGATGTTTATATTTGGGCATCACCTCTTTTTCTAAGATCTCGTTGATGGCCGCCAGTTTACGAATATCAAAGCCGGTATCTCGATTGGTGCCGAGTAAGGTCATTACCAGGGGCTCAACCGCTGCATGGGAGGTTCGGTAGGCATAGGGAGTCATACAAGTATCAATAATGTCCACGCCAGCCTCAATGGCCTTGAGATGGGTCATTGGCGACATCCCGGAAGTAAAATGGCTATGCAGGTGAATAGGAATACTGACTGCTGCCTTTAACTGTTTTACCAGCTCATAGGCATCATAGGGTGCCATCAGACCAGCCATATCCTTTATGCAGATGGTATCAGCCCCCATTGATTCAAGATCCTTTGCCTTGGAGACATAATAATCAAGATTATACACCTCACCGCCCAGGCGGGGTTCGGTCAAGGTGTAGCAGATACAGCCCTGAAAATGTTTGCCGCATTTTTTGATCTGCTTGACAACAGTCTCAAAGTTGCGGTAGTCATTAAGTGCATCAAAGGTACGGAAAATATCCATGCCGTTTTCAGACGCCCGTTCAACAAAGGCAAGCGCCAGATCATCGGCATAATTGCGATAGCCCACCAGATTCTGGGCGCGCAGCAACATGGAAAAAGGAGTTTTCTTGAAATAGCGTTTTAAGGTGCGGAGCCTCTCCCATGGATCTTCATTAAGGAAACGGTGCATGGTATCAAAGGTTGCGCCACCCCAGGTTTCAACTGCCCAGAAGCCAACCTCATCCATAAGTTCTGCAACGGGAATCATATCCTCGGTTCTTCCCCGTGTGGCAAAGAGGGATTGATGGCCATCACGCAGGGAAAGATCCATAATCTTTACCGGATTTTCTGCTATGGGACGGTCTGCATCGTAATTCATGGAGGTCGTTTTTACTTGATCGCTCATTGTGATAATCTCCTTGTCATTTGTCAAAAAACCCTGAATATGAATAGGACTTTTCAGGGAAAGTATTAATCAGGTCAGAACAACAGTACGTTGTTGCCTCGGTCACTCTGGTTGCTGGCTAGCGAAAGGTACGGAGTTGAACAAGCTGCCGCATATTCATTATCTCTTGACGTCCGCTAATGCTCCAGATATTGACCCCTCGATTCGTTTGTGCTGCTACTGCTTCCTGCTCCAGGCGGGCGGCTTCTGCTTCCTGCTCCAGATAGGCATTGACGGCGGCCATTGCTGCGGCCATCTTCTTCTTTTGCGATTTTGTATTAGTTATAGCCATAATTTCTCCCCTTGAAAAATTTCTGTTTCCCTTGTTACAGGGGTATATTGCCATGTTTTTTCATGGGGTTGGTATCCCGTTTATCTTTGATTGAATCAAGGGCACCGATAATACGTTGGCGGGTTTCGGCTGGTTCAATAACATCATCAATATAGCCCCGTTCCGCGGCACGGTAGGGGTTGGAGAACTGGGTGTTATACTCCTCTTCCTTTGCTGCCAGGTACGCCGCCGGATCGTCATTATCTTTTGCACCACGGGCATAGAGAACCTCAACCGCACCTTTTGCGCCCATTACTGCAATTTCGCCTGTAGGCCATGCATAGTTGATATCGCAACGCAGGTGCTTGGAAGACATTACGCAGTATGCACCTCCATATGACTTTCTGGTGATAATGGTGATTTTGGGAACGGTTGCCTCGGCATAGGCATACATCAGTTTTGCGCCGTGACGGATAACGCCGCTGAACTCCTGATCGGTGCCAGGCAGAAATCCCGGAACATCAACAAAGGTGATAACCGGGATATTAAAACAGTCGCAAAAGCGGATAAATCGTGCGCCCTTTACTGAGGCATTGCTGTCTAGTACCCCTGCATAATGGGCGGGCTGATTAGCGACAATACCTACCGACTTCCCTCCATAACGGGCAAATCCAACCACAATGTTGGGTGCATAGGCTTCTTTTGTCTCAAGAAAATAACCGTCATCAACGGTGGCCCGGATAACCTCTTTTATATCGTATGGCGCATTGGGGTTATCGGGGATAATACAGTTCAACTCTTCTGCCCGACGGGAGAACGGATCGGCAGTTTCCACTACCGGAGGGTCTTCCATATTATTCTGTGGCCAGAATGAGAGCAGCCCCTTGATATAGTCGATGGCATCATCTTCTGTTGGCGCACCATAATCTGTTACTCCTGAAGTGGAGGTGTGCATTGAGGCGCCGCCCAGCTCCTCGGTGGTAACATCCTCGTTCAGTACTGTCTTGACCACCTTTGGTCCGGTAAGAAACATATAGCTCTGCTGGTTCACCTGAATAATAAAGTCGGTAAGCGCTGGCGAGTAGACGGCACCGCCGGCACATGGGCCAAAAACACCGGAAATCTGAGGAACTACGCCTGATGCCATCACATTGCGCAGAAAAATATCGGAATAGCCTCGCAAAGCCTCAATTCCCTCCTGGATCCTGGCTCCGCCTGAATCGTTAAGCCCGATAATGGGGATACCGTTTTTCATGCTCAATTCTTGCAACTTGACGATTTTTTCCGCCAGTGTTTCAGAAAGAGAACCTGCCAGCACAGAGAAATCCTGTGCATAGATATAGACCGGACGGCCATTTATCTTGCCGATACCAGTAACAATTCCATCGCCGGCAAACTTCTTTTTTTCCATGCCGAAATTATGACAGCGGTGAACCTTAAAGCGGTCATATTCCTCAAAACTTCCTGCATCGACCAGTTGGTTGATGCGTTCCCTGGCGGTTTTTTTGCCTTTGGCGTGGATCTTGTCAATCTTGTCCTGGCCGCCGCCAAGAAGAGCCGCCTGCCTGCGTTCTTTCAGTTCTGCGATTTTTTCCTGAGTTGTACTCATACTGTCTCCTTGGTACGCTTTTTCAGGTTATAAGGAGAAAAATCTTTTATGAAAAAAGCTTTTTCTCCTGACGAAAATTTAAAGGATTTCTCGTGTCATGTTATATCTCAACTGTCGGAAAAAAGTGGAGAAGTTTTGGTTTCCTGCAATGCATATATCAGGGAGCAGAGCAGCACTATGTAACCGAATATGCAGCAAAGTCAGGAAACCAAAACAACAAGTTCCTACCGACAGTAGAGGTTTGACAGGTCATTAGAAGACTTTTTTACATAGGGCTCCGATTTTTCCGAGATTATCGCAATGGTACACGCCGCTGGCTTTCATCGCCTCGATTTTGGCCTCAGCAGTTCCCTTGCCGCCGGAGACAATAGCTCCGGCATGCCCCATTCGCCGTCCTGGAGGGGCGGTCAGCCCGGCAATAAAACCGACAACCGGCATATCCATATTTTTCTTGATCCAGGCGCATGCGTCTTCTTCGGCATTGCCGCCAATTTCGCCTACCATAACGATTGCCTTTGTCTCGGGGTCGGCATTAAAGGCTTCAAGGCAGTCAATAAAGTTGGTGCCGTTGACCGGATCACCGCCAATGCCGATAAAGGTGCTCTGTCCTAATCCGGCCTCGCTGAGTTGATGCACTACCTCATAGGTGAGGGTTCCAGAGCGGGAGACAACCCCCACCGGGCCGCCGGGTGTTCCCATGGAATTGGGCATAATACCGATTTTGCATTGACCGGGGGTGACCAGCCCAGGGCAGTTGGGACCAATCAGGCGGGTAGTTTTCTTGATCGCCAGATAGTTTTTTACTTTCAGCATATCCATAATAGGTACACCTTCGGTAATGCAGACAACCAGCTCAATTCCGGCATCCACCGCCTCAAGAATCGCATCGGCGGCAAAGGGGGGGGGCACCAGAATCATTGATGCATTGGCATCTGTTGCCTGCCTTGCCTCCTTTACGGTGTTATAGACCAGTATGTCATCCATTTTTTGACCGCCTTTGCCGGGGGTAACGCCTGCGACAACATTGGTGCCATAGGCAACGCACTGGCGTGTATGAAACTGGCCTTCCTTACCGGTGATGCCCTGAACAAGAAGCCGGGTATTTCTATCAATAAAGATACTCATTGTATTCCCTCTTTTTTTACTTTACAATTTCAGCTACTTTTTCCGCTGCATCTGCCAGATCTGTTGCTGTAATCAGGGTAAGCCCGGATTCATTCAAGATACGGCGTCCCTCTTCCACATTGGTTCCCTCCATACGCACCACAACCGGTACCGAAAGATTCACCGCCCTGGCTGCTTGCACTACACCCTGCGCCAATATATCGCAGCGGAGAATACCTCCAAAAATATTGATTAGAATGCCTTTTACCTTTTTGTCAGAAAGGATAATCTTAAAACCGTTTTCAACCATCTCCGCATCGGCACCGCCGCCCACATCAAGAAAGTTGGCAGGCTCTGCTCCTACCTGCTTGATGATGTCCATGGTTGCCATGGCAAGCCCAGCACCATTCACCATATTACCCACATTTCCATCAAGGTTGATGTAGTTGAGATTATATTTGGCTGCTTCTGCTTCCAGCGGGTCATCTTCGTTAGGGTCGTGCATTGCCACTATGTCTGGATGGCGGTAGAGGGCATTGGAATCAATATCCACCTTGGCATCCAGAGCGATGATTCTGTCATCTCCAGTAATGATAAGGGGGTTGATTTCCACCATGGAGCAGTCATAATCGACAAAAAGATTGTACAATCCTCGAAGAACTCCGGCAAACTCTTTTAGTACCTCTTTGGGCAGTTCAAGACCAAAGGCAACCTGATTGAGATGATAACCTTTAATGCCGGTAACAGGATTTATATTCACTGTTATAATTCGTTCTGGAGTGCTGGCAGCGACTTCCTCAATATCCATGCCTCCATCCTGGCTGGCAACGATGGTGATTTCTGCTGATTCCCTATCGGGGATGATGGAGAGGTACAGCTCTTTTTTGATCTCACAGCCCTGTTCAACCAGAACAGTTTTCACAACGCGTCCTTCCGGGCCGGTCTGTTTGGTAACAAGGGTCATACCAAGGATTGCGCTGGCATGCTGTTTTACTTCATCTTTGGTTTTGGCAATTTTGACGCCGCCGCCCTTGCCTCGACCTCCGGCATGAATCTGTGCCTTTATCGCTACTGGCAGGCCGAGTTTTGCCGCTTCTGCCTCAATATCTTCCACAGTTGTCGCCACACCGCCTTCAAGCGTGGGAACCTTGTATTTGCGGAAAAGTTGCTTTGCCTGGTATTCGTGAATCTTCATAGTGATACCTACCTCTTTTTATGGAGTCAGAAATGAACTCCGTGAAGGAAAAAGGCAGTACTGCACAAATGCAATACTGCCTGTTGAGTGAGTTTTGGTTGGTGTGTCCTCCTGTGTTGATTCTTTTCCTGTAAAAAGAACGCACATATTATACATAAAGCTGGGGAATAAGCCAACTATTCGTTTCAGGCGGTTCGTACCCACGATGCCTGAGGCCCTTTATCACCAATGGCTTCTCCAAAGATTACGCTGTCGCCTTCCTGCAGGTTTTCAATTGTGCAGCCTTTTAATGAATTTTTATGGAAATAAATTTCTCTCTCATCGGGGGTAATAATAAACCCGTAGGATTCAGACGGAGAAACCTTTTTAATAATGCCAACCTGGTCAATGGCAGATTCCAGGGGCGTTTTCTGATTTTTTCTTTTTTTGCGCTGGATCTCCTTGAGCTGCAAGGTGAGGACATCAAACGATTCTGTAAGGGCGGCTCTTACCGATTCGGCATTTCTGGTTACTACCACTGTATCTTGAGGGATGGCGGCAACAATTTTTATCTCAAAACCACCCTCCTTATAGCCGGGAGTTGCTTCAATACTCACCCGAAGATGCAAAACAAGGTCAGGATAGTGACGCAGCAATTTTTGCTTTTCCTCTTCAATTCTGTCCTGCCAACCTTGACGCAAATCTACATTACGGGCTTCAATTTTTAGTTCCATAATCCCTCCAGTTCTGGACAACAACAATTATGCCTCCTGCATCGGAGACACTCTGCAAAGAGGCAGAATGAAAGAGGTACATCTGCCTCTACTTCGTATTTCTGGAATCTTCTGACAGTAAAATTTTCGTCAAAAATGATCGTTTTGACTTTTCGTAGTATTACTTGCAGTATATTTTCAATAAAAAAAATTGGCAAGGCTAAAAGAATGATAGCAATATTATTACTTGATACTTCTTTGATGGGCGGGAAAAAATAATCTCTTTTATCGCCTCTTTACTAGCCCTATTTGCTTATTTCTGCTATATTTTCACTATTTTATAGAAAACGAATGGAGTTTTATACTTGCCTCCGGTAAAAAAGGAGACTGATATGGCTTTGCCGTCTTGCGTGCATTGTATCCACTATTTTATAACTTATGAGCCAGCCTGCCCCTATGGTTGCCGGGCGATGGGCTTTAAAAGTCGTCACAATCCGGCACAGGTTGTTTTTAGAAGTTCCGGGGTATCTTGCCGGATGTTTCAGAAAAAGCAGGTAAAAAAAGAGACGGTTCTGCCGCATTCAGGAAAAAATGGTATTATTGCCTGACAGAAAAAAGTAATGTTTTTATTCGTAGATATATCTCTTGATCAGGAGAAGATTTTGCAAATTTATCGTGAACAATGGCTTTTTCCTGCTTTTTCTTTTATTCTTGAGTACGATATTAATGTTGTTGCTGGAAATGAAATCGGTGAAGACGAACCAATCCCCGCTTTTTTTGTTCGGTACTAATTAACAGGCTGACAATACCAATCAAGAGTTGTTTTATGAAGAGAACTGTTACAGCAATATTTTTTTCGGCTGTCGCACTGGTATATCCTTCCGTCCTTTGGGCGGAATCGGCTGCGACGGGGTGTGTGCAGGGAGATTGCCTTAATGGCAACGGGATATATATTGGCCTTGATGGACGAAAATATGACGGGCAGTTCGTTAATGGGTTGATGGAAGGCAAGGGGATTCTCACCTTCCCGGATGGTTCACTGTATACCGGACAGTTGGTGCATGGCCGTTTTCATGGAGAAGGCGCACTTACCCATCCTGATGGACGAAAATATAACGGCACCTTTTCTCAGGGAGTTATTGATGGCAAGGGAATGATGATTCTTGCCAGTGGTGCTGAATATAACGGTGAATTCAGTCTGGGTCGATTTCATGGTTTTGGTGAACTGCATTACCCTGACGGACGGAAATATCGCGGCCAGTTTCGCAATGGTTTGCTGGAGGGGTATGGCGAGCTGATTTATCCTGATAATAGCTGGCATAAGGGCTTTTTTCATAATGGCGAGCCTGTGGGCAACGGAGAGCGGCAATATGCCGATGGTTCCCGTTATCAAGGAGAGTTTAAAGGGGAAAAGCGCCATGGATATGGCGTTTATGATGCTCCCAATGGAGAGCATTATGAAGGGATGTTTGTGCATGATATTTACCACGGTACAGGGGTGTTGATCCTGACCGATGGGCGTCAGTATACGGGCGAATTTATTAATGGTGAAATGTCTGGTACGGGGACGATGAATTATGCCGATGGCTCTGTTTACAAGGGTGATTTTGTCGGTGGCCTGCCTAATGGCAAAGGCATACAGACCAGTGCCGATGGCTCTGTATATGAAGGGGAGTTTAGTCAGGGGCTGCGGACACATTACAGTGGTGAGGTTGTGCGTCCGAAATTTACGATAAAGGTTGGTGCCTTGCAGGAGATTTCCTCCTCCTCTCCGCAAACAACGGCGAAGGAGGGGGCGAGAGGAGCAAAACGGCACAGTGTCAGGTTGTCTGATGGTTTTGATACGAAGGAGGATTTTCTCGAACCAGAGGATTCCACTGCTGCCTATGTGGTGCGTTGGGATAAGATCGTTCACAGGAACACCGGGACAATGGCTGATGGTCGGGTTGATGAGGTGTGGTTTAATGACGGACGCCGCTATGAAGGAGATGTGCAGGTTGGTGTTATGCACGGCAAAGGGACGCTTCTTTTTCCGGGAGGAGAGAAATATTCTGGTCAGTTTGTTTATGGCAAGATGGAAGGAAAGGGGCGTGTTGCCTATGCCGATGGTCGTAGTTATGAGGGCGGTTTTGTCAATGGACATAAAGAGGGTGAGGGAATTTTCAGCTACCCGGATGGTTCCTTGTATGAAGGCCAGTTTCATAATGATCTGTTTGGCGGGAAGGGCCGCTATCTTTTTGCCGATGGCTCTGCCTATGAAGGTGATTTTGTTGCTGGCAGTTTTGAGGGCAGCGGAAAGCTCAGATATGTTGATGGTTCTGTTTATATTGGTGAATTTGTTAATGATTTACCGCAAGGTAAAGGTGAGTTGCGCTCTGCGGACGGCAGCCGTTATGTGGGAGAGTTTCGTGCCGGACGGCGCAACGGTCAAGGGCGTCAGGAGCAGTCTGATGGTCAGGTCTTTGAGGGGCGTTTTGTGAATGATCTTTTTATCGGAGAGGAATAGATAATGCGTTGGGCGTATAAAACCGTACTCTATCCTTTACAAAAGGATGGTTTTCTTGGCGATAGCTTTCTGGATGAAGTGGAGATGGAGCGTTCCCTGAATGAATACGGCAGGGGTGGCTGGGAGTTGGTAGCCTTACTGGAAGTTGCAGAAGGTTTTCGTGCAGTTTTTAAACATCTTCTGGCAGAAGATGAAGATACAGAATTTACGCCTTCAATGCTTGAGACTCCCGTTTCCAGACAGAAAAAGGAACCTTCGTTTGAGACGTTTAAGAATGAAGATGTCCCTGTAGAGAACGTCTGTAAGAGGGATTCTGCGTCAGAAAATGAGGATGCTGGCGCTATCCGTATTGAATAATGGTATATGCTTTGAAAAGGGAAGGAATATTTTATGCCAATATTAACCAATTACAAGAAGCGGCTTTTTCTTGTGCTGGAAAAAATTGCTGCTTATTTTGCCACGCCGTTTCATATTTATGATGAGACTGGCATTCGGGATTGCGGTCAACGGTTGAAAAATGCTTTTGCCGGGGTCAATTCTTTCAAGGAATTTTATGCGGTAAAAGCCTTGCCAAACCCTGAAATTCTTAAAATAATGAAAGATATGGGGTTTGGTTTTGACTGCTCTTCCATAGCAGAGCTTGTTTTAGCCAGAGAAGCCGGGGCTGCGCCGGAAGATATTATGTTTACCTCCAATAATACCAGTGAGCAGGATTTTATTGCGGCGTTTGAGGCAGGAGGTTGTATTCTTAATCTTGATGATATTTCCCTGCTTGAAAAAATCCAGAGCTTACCGGAACTTCTCTGTTTTCGCTATAATCCTGGTGAGAGGCGCACAGGTAATGCTATTATCGGTACGCCGGTTGAAGCGAAATACGGGGTAAGCCATAGTCAAATTGTCGATGCCTTTCGTCAGGCAAAAGAGCGGGGAGTGCAGCGTTTTGGTCTGCATACCATGCTGGCCTCCAACGAATTAAACCATGTCTATATGGTGCAGACAACGCAGATGCTGCTGGAATTGGTGGAAACAATTTCTTCGGAGCTGGGTATTACCTTTGAATTTATCAATATTGGTGGAGGATTGGGGATTCCCTATCATCCTGAAGATATTGAGCTTGATATTGAGACCCTGGGTGCAGAAATAACCAGGCTGATACTTGCTTTTGAGCAGAAACACGGTTATCAGCCAGCCCTTTTTATGGAGAGTGGTCGGTATATGACCGGACCGCATGGTGTGCTAGTGACGACTGCTATCAATCGTAAGGATACCTACCGTACCTATATTGGTGTGGATGCCTCGATGTCTGCGTTGATGCGACCGGCGATATATGGTGCCTATCACCATATTGAAGTGGTTGGTAAAGATGATGGGGCAGATATTGAAACAGAAATAGTGGATGTGGTTGGCGCTCTTTGTGAAAATAATGATAAATTTGCTATTCAGAGGGAGCTGCCAAAAATTCACTCTGGTGATCTGCTTGTGATAGAGGATACCGGGGCGCATGGCCTTGCCATGGGCTTTACTTATAACGGTAATCTTCGCCCCAAGGAGTTGTTGTTGACAGAGGATGGTTCGGTAAAACTTATCCGGCGGGCGGAGATGCTGGTTGATTATTTTGCCACCCTTGATTTTGAGGAAGATGTGCTGCCTCCTATAGTGTAAAAGAATGAAGCAGCAGATAGATATTGAAAACTTTCTGAAAGTGGTTGAAGAATATGTGCGCAATAGAAAGGTTCCTGTGGTGGATCTTATTGCGGTGCAGACGAAAGACCCGTTCAAGGTGCTGGTGGCAACCATTCTTTCTGCAAGAACCAAGGATGAGGTAACGGCAAAGGCCTCTGCACGGCTGTTCAAGAAGGCGTCTACAGTAGAGAGCTTGGCGCAACTTGGGGAAGAGGAGATTGCCAGAACCATTCATCCGGTGGGATTTTATAAAACAAAGGCGAAACATCCCCGCACCATTGATGAGCTGCTTACCCTGCCGGGAGTTGGGAGGAAGACAGCAAATCTGGTAATGAGCGTGGCCTTTGATTTGCCTGCTATCTGTGTTGATACCCATGTTCACCGCATTATGAATATCTGGGGCTATGTGGCAACGGATACCCCGCTGAAAACAGAGATGGCACTACGGAAGAAACTGCCGCAACAATTCTGGATTCCGGTCAATTCCCTGTTGGTGGCTTTCGGCCAGTCGATATGCCGCCCCATAGGGCCGCATTGTGGGGAATGCCCGCTGGGAAAGATTTGTCCAAAACTTGGGGTAACACCCAGAAGGAGTAAAACCGTGGGAAAACGTAACCATTACACCTTTGTTTCCTGGAATGT
>PDWI01003444.1_pt1 | contig 27478 bp, 25 predicted proteins | sample 1430891 | NCBI WGS metagenome assembly PDWI01 (sample SAMN01162508, study PRJNA174530) | Oral metagenome, whole genome shotgun sequencing project. | biome: Marine environment; feature: Marine mammal; material: Swab sample of the gingival sulcus; isolation source: swab sample of gingival sulcus... | reverse complement strand
TATTATGATGAGCGTAAAGCGAGTGTATGAGCGAGTTTATTTCTCCCAAGGATTTTGTTTCTTTTGTCCGCAAAAGAAAAGAGAAAGTCTGAGGGTTTTATAGCTCAAAAAACAGTTTGACAAGAAGTACAGGAAACATGAAGAAGATCCTGAATCAAGTGCGGGATGACAAGGAAAAGTCACCCCGAGGAACGAAGTGACGTGGCAATCTTGGTGACAGGAACGGAAGAGATCGCCACGCTCCGTTTCACTGCGCTCGCGATGACGGGAACCAAATCCCCCTGTCCTACCGGACATCCCCCTTTACAAAGGGGGCATACAAAAATCCCCCGACTCGCTTCACTCGCTTTCCCCCTTTACAAAGGGGGCTCCAAAAAAATCTCTACTCTCTAAGTTCTAATTTCTAAAATCTAATTTCTACCCTCTAAATTCTAAATTCTAAAATCTACCTTCTAATTTCCACTTTCTATTTCTCACTTTCTCCTCTATATACGTCTCCAAACAATCGTCTTGTATAAAGTCGCTCTCACCATAAGACTCCTATGAAACAAAGAAAAAGAAAGGGTGAAAGGGAAATATGAGTATATTTTTTTTCAAATGTATTTTTTTGCCTACTAGAATGAGAGATATCACTAAAAATTTTTGTAAGCTCAGAGAGATTTCGAGATTCGAAAAACTGTCCATTTCATACTCTCGAAATTTCTCGAAGGAGTTTCGGATTTGAAACTCCATAAATATGATTGCCATTTTCATCTCGCAAATATTCTTTGTTCCCGTCGTTACGAGTGAAAAAAAGCGGCTTACTTGGATCTCGAGATACCAGAGCAATGGTATGAATCTTGATATTGTCTCGTGCTACTTGTGAGGCAATTCAAATTGGGTCTTCTCAGAGATTTTTTTCACCATCGGTTATGAGGATAATTTCTTTTATTTGACTTTCGTTATCAAAACTCTTTGCTGCCAGAGAAAGGGCATCAGCAATATTAGTCCCAGAGAGCCCAGGAAGAGACTGGCGAATGGTATTGACAGAGATATGAGAAACATATTCTCAAATTCCAGAACTATCCTGTGAACTGGCAATAAGTAAAAACGGCTTCCCAGCAAATACAATAAGTCAAAATGAATACGATGGATGATCAAAAACAAAGTTTCTAATTACCTGTTTCGACTCTTCGATACGACTCATGCCAGACTCCTCAGCGAGCATAGATCGAGAAATATCGAGAACAACAAGAACTTCTTTTTTGGGAAGCGATGGAACAAATCGGGTTCAAGAAATATGTATATCAGCTCATATTCAAAGAAGTAATACAATAACAAAAAAACGTATTCACCAGAGCACAAAGAGTGATTTTGGGTTTTTGAGAAATTTTGCAAGAAGCCGGTTGGGAAGAGCAATCCCATTTTTCTCTCGAAAAAATACATACCAAAAAACAAGAATACATGGAGCAAAAACAAAGATGAAAGGAAAGCTAACAGAAAAATGATTCATTTTGGACTAGAGGATATAAGATTGAAGTGTATGGTGTATGGTATTTTTTTCTTCTTGTGAGAGATGATCTGATCGATATCTGGCTCACTCCAATTGTTTCCAAATTTCTTTTAGTTGCAAATCATCGCAATAAGAAATAAGATCAATATTTGTATGAGAAAAACTGTGTTTTGGAGCAAATTTATAGGCAATAAGTCCTTTGAGAAAATAAAATGCTTTTTTTTCAAATTCGCTGTCATCAAGAGAGGGAAGGGTATGGATATATTGCTTTTTGATTTCCTGTAATCGCCTCCGGTGTGCCAAGTATTTTTGTAGAATAAAAAAGATGACAAAAAACAGGAAACTTCCACAAAAAAATACCCAAAAATAGGGAATATTTTCCCAAAGGAGAGGCGAAACTGCAAAAAATACACCGTCATTCATACGGTGTATTATATCCAAAAAGAGTCACAAGTAAACACAAAATACTATGTATAGACCCAAGGAGCCAAAAATCGAAGGATAAATCCAAATGTATAGAGGATCAGAAGCCCGATAATAATATTTTGTATCCATTTTTTCAAGAACTTTTTTGCCTCAGTATCCTCTCAACCAGTGACTGCCCAAGCAATACCCAGAGCGACCAAAGCAAGAACTCCCAGAAGTGTGGCAATCACGGCTATCCATCGCACCATAGATTTAAAAATAGACTGAAAACCCGCCATTCCCTCTGGAATCGTACATTTGTAGAGTCTTTTTTCTACCTTTTGGTTACATAAGAGTTGATTTTCATCGTGAATATTTCCCTCATCATCTCGATAAACACACTTACAATCTGCTCATATCACTGGTTCTGTCAGATACTGTTTGAGTCCTCATCACTCTCATCATTCTCACTGTTGTGATCATTGAACTTGTCCTCATCCTTGTGCAGGTGGCTCATCTTCGCGTCCTGCTCATACAGCCTCTTTTGCTGATACGTTTAGAGATATGAAACTCAGAGAAAGAGCCAGAAAAAAGGCGATAATTATTTGTTTGTATATTTTCATAAAAAGGAATTTTAAAAACTAAAATTAGTGAGTTCAAAGAGGAAGCTCAGAGATGCAATGAGGATAATAGCAGCGATAAAAGTATTGATAATAATATTTTTTCATTTTTTGATTCTCTCATCGTTTCCACCTGATGTGATCATATAATAGGCTCATAATATTAAGAAGAAAATAGCAATTGGAGCTGCAAAATAGGTAGCGATACCGATAACAGCAGATCCTGTTTTTTGGATAGAGGCTCCAATATCAGAATTGGCTATCATGGCTGCCCATAGATCGACAAAACCCATGAAAATAAGTCCAAAAATACCATACATAAATTTGGTTTGTGCTTTTTTTCGTGCGTCTTCTTCATGGCTTCCAAAAATAAGAGCAAAGGCTCACCAAGCAAATACTATAATGGCAATTCCATAGACAAATACACGCAAAAAATCGATAATTCCTCCAAGTATTCACTCAAATCAACCACCCCAATTCCAAAAAAATGAACTACTATAATCGATACTTACCCAACTTTGTTCACCCGTATTGATTTCTCAGCCAGTCCTTCCAGTTCCAATCATCACATCATAGACGAGACTGGGAAGATTGAGAAATAGAAACGCAACCAAGACATAAATAAGTTGTTTTTTTTGTTTTGTGATTTGACTCTCATTGTCAGAAAATATCACCATATAGACTCCAACCAATACAATATAGATAAGCGCCAATCATGAAACAGCAATTCGAGCAAGACTCAATAACTGAAATCCAAAGTCTTTGAGTGTGTTTTTATCTATACTACCAGAAGTGACACTACTTCCAATAGAAGCATCACTAATCGTTGGAGATCATGGGATCTCTACATGAGCATTTCACAAAAATGAAAAAGCAAAGAGACATCAAAGAAAACAAAGAAAAAGAAGAAAATATCGTTTCATATAACTGAGAATTACATTATGAATAAAAAATTATTGAGCGGCTGAAGTACGAGGAGTTCGTTTTCGAGTGGTTTTTCGTGCTGGTTTCTTTGTACCAAGAAGATTGTGTTCCATTTCTTCAAGTTGCTTCTCATCAGATTCTATTTGTGATTTTTGTTTTTTGAGTTCTCGAAGTTTTTTTTCTGTTTCTTTGATAGCATCAGCATTATTTTTTTTGCGATCCTTGATAGTATTATCTATTGTCTTGAGATTTGATTTGAGAGTCGCAATAGCATCATCCATTGTCATTGAATTATGAACTGAGTCAGCTTCATTCACAAAAGAGGCTTCATTTGATTCAATTGAATCAAAAAGAGAGTTACTGGCTGATTCCTGTGGTGCTGATTCTTCAACAAGAGGAATATTTTGAACTGTTTGGGGAGCAGTATTTTGATTTGTATCAAGAGAAACTTCTCAGACAGGTTCATCCTGTCCAGCATTTGCAATATTGATATCCGCATTCAAAGTGACATCATCAGTCAGCATATCAGCAGGATTATCACTTATTTGTGCTGGATCTGCTGGTTCAATTGGCATATTGACTGGAATTTCTGCCGATGATGGAGAATAATTCCCAAGAATATCTGTATCCTGGATTTCGATCACCTGCGATGCTGCAGCTCCATCATCTGTCCCAACAGGAGAAGGAGTGTCTGTGATAATAGGTGTATCTGCATCAGTCGCTTGACCTGATGTACCATCAGTTTGGGCTGGTTTACCACCAGTAAAAGAATCAAAAAGTCACATAGAAAATAAGAGTAAAAAAATAAATGACAGGTACAGTATACCACAAAAAAGAAAAATTTGCAAAAAATTATTTTTTTTTTATAATGACAATCCAATTTATTTATTAAAAACTATTTTTTTATGGATTACAAACAAGCTCAAGATTTGATGAAAGTACAACAACAGGCATCAAAAATTCAAGAAGAACTCTCAAATACACATATCGAAGCAGAGTATGACGGAGTTGTCATCACTGTCGATGGTCAGCTCAAAGTTGTCAAAACTGTCATCGAAGATGAGTCAATCCTCTCTGACAAGGCAAAACTTGAAAATGCTATCACAGAAGCAACCAACAAAGGAATGAAAAAAGCTCAAGAAATTGCTGCTGAGCAGATGAAAGATGTCATGGGAAGTATGGGGCTCAATCTCCCAGGTATGTAGGAATATACTTCTCTCGGATTATCATATTTCCCTTTTTTCGGAAAGGGGGATTTTTTGGTGGATTTAGAAGGTAGAAATTAGAATTTAGGAATTAGATTTTAGAAATTAGGAATTAGATTTTAGAATTTAGAATTTAGAGGGCAAGGATTTTTTTGGAGCCCCCTTTGTAAAGGGGGAAGGCGAATGAAACGAGCAAGGGGATTTTTGTAAGCCCCCTTTGTAAAGGGGGATGTCCGTAAGGACAGGGGGATTTGGTTCCTGTTGTCCCTGTGGTCTCTGTCATCCCTGGCTTGACCAGGGATCCAGGTTCCCGCGGTTCCCGTCATCACGAGAAGTGAATGAAATGAACGACGAAGTGATCTTGGAGATTGCCGCGTCACTTCGTTCCTCGCAATGACTGACCTCTGTCATCCTGAACTTGATTCAGGATCTTCCTCTTTTATGTTTTCTTTCTCCCGAATGGATTCCTGCCTACGCAGGAATGACATATTATTGTTGTTTCTTCTATTTCTGTCATCCTAAAGAAACAAAATCCTTGGGAGAAATAAACTCGCTCATACACTCGCTTTACGCTCATCATAATAAAACTGACTTTCATCATCGCTCATCGATTTTTTTTTCACTGTATTTTTTCTCAAAAAGAAAAAAATCTCTTGGCAGTATTTCCCCCAAACCCCATTATCTACAGATTTTCTTCTGTATTTTCTTTTTTCCTCTTCAGATTTCTTTTTTCTTGTCATCGCGAGCGCAGCGCGGCGATCTCTGTCTTTTTCCGTCATCACGAGAAGTAAATGAAATGAACGACGAAGTGATCTCCGAGATTGCCACGGATTTTTTCAAAATCCTCGCAATGACTGAATCTTCTGTCATCCCGCACTTGATGCGGGATCCATGTACCTGCGGTTCCCGTCATCGCGAGCAAAGCGCGGCGATCTCTTCCGTTCCTGTCATCCTGAACTCGTTTCAGGATCTCTTTTTCCCCTCTCGAAAAAGAAATGTCCATCAAAATAAAGAAAGATATTTTTTCTTTTGAAAAAACTTTTGACAAAAAAAATAAAATATGATAGAGTAGTTATATCTACTTCATGAGACGGCAACCATCACTTGCCAAAACATACAAAAACAAATAAAAAAACAAATACCTATTTTGCATAAAATATGGCAAGAGCTGGTCCTCCTCTTGATAAAAACAGACCCAAATGCAGTAGATACACCTCTAAGCTCACGGAAAGTGATGATAACCGAGAAGCTTCCAAAAACTTCTCTTAAAGACTTAAAAACCTTAAAAAAGTCTACAGTAATAAGGGAAGTTTTTTTCTTTTATCAAAAAAGAGATTGACAAATTTTTTTTTAGCGTATAGTGGTCTATATTATTATGTATTTTTATAAAATGTCATCATATACAAAAGCGATAATCCTCCTCATCATGATATGATGATTTTTTGTATGAAATCAGACCCACGCCCTCAATTACGATGCCTATAGACCCTATATTGTCAGTGATCCAGAAATTACAAAAAAATATTGGAACGAGAGAATTCATTTTATAAAAAAATATGCCAACGAGCAATGATGCCAAGAAGCACAAGAGCGTTCGCCCTATTCTTTTGAAGGAAATTCAATCTATGATTTTTGGGATGCGGCAATCGGATGTTTTACCTTTCGAGAGTGAAATTCTGAGCATGTTATCAACACCAGAAGCCCCTATAATCGAATATTTAATATCCAAAAATGACTTGCCACCACGCACAATGATGTGCTGTGAATCTGAGAGGAATATTCTCTTGTCAAAAACGTAAACGAATACAGACGATACAGACAGTCTGATGCCCTCTTTCACGAAAAAGGAAAAATCATCGCAAAAAAAGTATATTGATGATGACTCTGCGGAGTCTCTACTGGATTCTACCCAGCTGTTCTCAAAAACAAAAACCTCGTCGTCACTGAGCGACATCCTCACAGTAATTATTACTATTCATACTATGGACCAAAGCTTGGGCTCGATGCTGCTCTCTACTCAGGTGTTCTCGATTTCCGATTTGTCAATATTTCTGACCAAAAACTTCTCATCAAAACCTACACCACTCGAAATGGAAGCCACTTAAGCTATTCTGTACAGCTTCTCCAGCCATTTACACAAAAGGATACGATCAAAGTTTGAGGCGCATATCGAGCACGATCAGGAAGGCTCTGTAATACCGTTTTTACCTCCGAAGACAAATTTTCAAGCTGCTATCATAGAGTATATCGATAATACGATACGAAAGTATTGACTTTTATTATAAAATATATATTATAATATTTATTTATACTCTATATTTATGAATTCGGCAAATTCTCTCGAAAATATCAATGCAAGGATCGATACCCTCACGCAGGAAGAAATACGAAAGCTCGAAATCCAGAGAGATCTCTATGATCGATTTGTGCTTCCAGAAGAAAGCAGGGTTTTTGAGATTATACTCTCCGCAAGAAATGGGATCGATGCGCTCTATCACAGAAAAAGGGAAGAGCAGTTTATCAATGGAACTCTAGATCTTTCGACGAAACGAGGAATACAAAATCTCGTTCAATACCCAAGTGGATTTTGTCGAGAAAGAAGAGATTATATTTTCGAGAAACTTCAGAAAATTGGAATATTTGATAGATTTGAAGCATCGGGAGGAAAAGTACAAAAAAGAGTTCTCGCCAGAAAAAGAGAAGATAATAATACGCACTATCAAGTCAATGTATTACAGGTTGGAGATAGAATGTTCGATCATGATGGTGAAGAATCTTCTCAAAGAAATCTTCCAATCCAAAAAGAGAGTTTCTTGAATCCAAATTCAGACTACAGGGAATTTGATATGGATCTTGCTATTGATGTAGCTGTAAATCATCATAGAGATGAAGTATTTGAATCAAGTGCAATCTTTGGATGAATGAGTCTCTTTTTTCCCCTTATTCAGGTAAATTCCAATTGAAAGATCGATATTATCTGAAACAGTGTCGAACGCCTTGATAACTTCACAGAAAAAAAATATCTGCAAACCAAAAAATGGATACTGGAAAATAATACAAACTCAAAATACAGTATGCCCGAAAAACTCAAAAAATCTTTTCTTGAGATGATTAACTGGGAAATAGAAAGTCCGTATTCACTTGAAGAAAGTAAACACCGATATCTTTCTCGAAGCGAATTCGATATGTTTCTCCAACAAGTAAAAGAAAATATCCAAAACGACAAATGAATGATTGAGCGTCAACGTATGGATTTCATTGAATGAGGCGGCTTTCCATTTCAAAATGCCTGACATCTCTATCTTTTGTTCTTACGAAGACTCCTCGATCTCTATACGCAGCATCTTATTTATGGAACTATAAAAAATCCCTATAAAGCAAAAGTACAGAGTCAAGATATTTTTGAGCCACATATTATCCCCCAAACTTAAAAAGCATGACATCGCCATCTTGCACGATGTATTCTTTTCCTTCCATTCGTACTTTTCCGTGTTCTCGAGCTTCTGACCAACCACCAGCTTCCACGAGATCAGCCCAATTGACGGTATCAGCCTTGATAAATTTTTTCTCGAAATCAGTATGGATGACGCCTGCTGCCTGCGGAGCTGTCCAGCCTTTTTTGATTGTCCAGGCTCGCACTTCTTGGACTCAAGCAGTGAAATAGTATTGGAGTCCGAGCAGATCATAGCAGGTTTTGATAATTTCATCCATAGGATTTGTATCAAGTCCTGCCATCTCGAGAAATTCTTTTTTTTCTTCGTCATTGAGGTCAATCATTTCCATTTCCATTTTTGCGCTCACTGGCAGTACAGGAATCCCCTCATCTGCAATACCTAGAAGTGCGCGCAGCTCATCTTGAGATTTTGAGAGATCATCTTCAGCGACATTGACTGCATAGATAAACGGCTTATCTGTGAGAAGATGCAGATCAGCAATAGCTTTTTTTTCATCTTTTGAGAGCTCAAGCGTCGAAGCGATTTTGTTTTGTTCAAGATGCGATTTTACTGTTTCATAGACTTCAGCATTTTTTTTGGCTTCTTTGTCGTTTGATCGTACTTTTTTTTCATTGTCAGCCATTCTCTTATGAAGTGTTTCAAGATCAGCAAGGATAAGTTCCATATTGATAATATCTCTGTCTCGTGCTGGATCAATACTTCCACTGACATGGTGTACATCACTGTCCTCAAAAGCCCGCACCACTTGAAGCACAGCATCAACACTTCTAATATGAGAGAGGAATTTATTTCCCAGTCATTCTCCTTTGCTCGCTCACTCTACAAGTCCAGCAATATCGACAAATTCCACTGTCGCAGGTATGATTTTTTGGCCACCGACGGCAGCTCGCAGTTTTTCAAGCCTGTCATCAGCAACATTGACAATACCAGTATTTGGCTCAATAGTACAAAAAGGAAAGTTTTGAGCCTCCGCATTATAAGAACAGGTAAGTGCATTAAAAAGAGTGGATTTCCCAACATTAGGAAGTCATACAATACCAACTTGCATAAAAAAGAGAGATTAAAAATTAAGTGAGGTTTGGTTTTTTTGTGATGAATGCTCTGGAGAGAGTGTGAGGATTTTGTATCCTACAAATACATTCAAACAAATAAAAACAAAAATAAAAACAAAAAACACCGTCCGCAGGAGAGGAACAAAGCGAGAAAGCGGCTTTATTCGAAACCAAAAGAGAGTAAGAAGTCCAAAGATGCAAAAAACAAAAAAGAGAAAAACGCCGAAAAGGACCAGATGATTCATAGTAAAAAATTATTTCCAGATTTTGATTTTTTCAAGCAAACTCTCGTCTTTTATTTCTGCTTCGAGGAGAAATTTTTTGGCTTCTTTTTTGTATTTCTCGAGATTACCGTGCGTTTCTTTGAGGAGTTTTTCGAGTGTATATTCATTGAATTTTGCTATTCTTTCAAGCTTGGCACTGGTAATTCCTTCGAGATGATCTATCCTTTCTTCAAAAATATTTTGAATTGTTTCGATAAGGTCTTTTTGATGGTTATAGAGCTCCGCCTTGAGTTCTACATTTTCTTGTTCGAGTGATTCATTTTGAGAGTGCGCTCGAGCAATCACAGCCATATGATAGAGATAGATCAATACAATATAAACAGCAAATGTGAGAGTCAAGATCTGAAGAAAGGTCCCAACATATTCATACCCAAAAAGGAGGGGAATCGTATAAGTCTGAGCAAGGATCTGAGTATTTCAGAGCAAAAGAACAACAAAAGCGATAATAGGAAGCAAGAGAATAAGTGCCATATTTGAAAAAAATTAAGAAATACTTGTAGATAATATACAAAAAAACTCCCAAAAATCAAATAAAAAACCTTTTTCGTGAAAAGAAAATATACGAAAAAGGGAAATACAAGAAAGTACACGCCCATGTTCCTAGGCTGTATAGTTAAACATAGGGCGATCGAGTTTGTATCTCTGGGCTTTTCCAGCTTTTGCTGGCCAGCCAGAGGGTCATTTTCTTTCCTTTTTTTCTGCTTCTCACACTTTATGAGCATATTTCCTCATTTTTTTTGCAATATCCCTAATACGATGCGGCTTGATTCCAATACATCACTGCGTTTTATATTTCTTTCACCTTCTCAGTCCATCGATTCTTCATGGAGCCACACCATGAGTCCATTTTGCTCCTGGAGAAAATCATTTCACTCCTTGAAATTTAAAGGTTGCTCCAATAACAGTATTTGATTTTTCTCCATTTGATGTGATAGTATAATCGGTTTCTCCAATGAGCATCTCATCAAATTGTATGACTGTATCTGTCATACTCTCACTCTCATTGTCGATAATATTAAATAGATGTATATTTCCATCAACATAGGCAAGTCAGCGATTGGTACGAGTTTTTGAGAGAAAAATAAGCGGCGTACGAGAAACATCGAGGTTTCTAAGACTCTCTTTTTTCGGAGAATTTGAAATTTTTTTGGTAAAAAATTCCTTCATCATAGATCGAAATTCTATCGGAGTTGCTGCTATGAGTTCTTCTTTTGTTCGCGGTCGAGACTTCAATCGTATGACCTCTTCTCCTGCTCGTTTTGCTCTACTTCTCGCCCTTTGTTTCTGAGTTGGATTCATGGTATTTTTTCCATTTTTTTGAGTGCTATAAATCTTTTCGTGCATGACATTGTGCATAAATCGCTCAAAAGTACGATCTCAAATAACTCCATCAACCCATTTCCCTCGAAATCAAAGGACTCTCTGAAGGTCTTCTACATCGATATTCATTGATTTTTGAGCACAAATTCTCCGCAGATCTGCTTTTGTTTTGATTTTGTTTTTGTATTTTGCAAATTTCCCTTCATAAAATGCAATGGTTTTTGGAGTGGCATCGAGCATACTTCGAGCAGATGGAAGCGGTTTATCTGCTTTTTTCGGTTTATCGAGAGCTCTATTGAGATCAAGTCATGAAGAATCTTGTTTGGTATCAAGAATAGATAAGACATTTTGTTTTTTCTTTGCTCGAATAAGAGTCGATTTTGGTTGTATTGTTTTTTCTGCGTTCTTTTTGAGTGTTTTTGTCTCCTTTTGTACTGCTTTTGAGACTCGTGTTTTGAGAATTTCTCTTTCGAGATATTTTCTGATACTTTTGACATTTCTATAGCTAATACCCAGCGTCTTACAGAGCTTGAGCAGATTGGCTCTATTAATTCGTACTCTATCATTATTTGAGCTGATAATATCAACAAGAATTTTTGCTTCTTGGGCGCTAATTTTTTTGTCAGCAACAAAAGCACCAATTTCTTTTGTTGAAAATCGACCATCAAAAAGCTCTTTTCCTGAAATGAGTTCAGGAATAAGCTTCATTTGAGATCGTGAATATGAAGAAGATGGTTTTTGAGCAGGCATTTTTTTAAGATAGAAATATACAAGGGTTAATTCTAGAGTAGCATAATTTCAGAAAAAATGCAAAAGTATTTCATAAAAAAAGCCCCTGTATCACCAAAGTGTACAGGGGAAGGGAAGAGGTACTCCCAAGATCTTTTGAAGACCTTACTTAATCCACCGAAATGGATAAGCAAGGATCTTTATTATAAGAAATAATAATAAAAAAGCAAATGTATTTCATAAAAAAAGCCCTCATCACAAATATGAGAGGGCTTGGAATTGGGTGGCTTCTGCGAGACACGCTGGGTGTAAAGGTGACAGTTGAAAACGTGCTCACAGAAGCCGGAGGCTAAGAATATACAGCCACCGAGTATTATAAACATTTTTATAAATAATGCAAATGGATTTTATAAAAAAAGCCCCCTGTATCACCAAAGTGTACAGGGGAAAAGGAGGCTATACCTCCATGCCTTATAGGAAACTGCGATACTCACTTAAGCAGTGAGTACGCAAGTACTGCTATACCTATTTTACGAAAAAAGCAAATTTTTTTGAAAAGAAAAATTCTATTTGCTTTTGCAAGGGCTTTTTGTATAATCAGTGGCATAAAATATTTTTTATACTCAAATGAACCCACCAAAACAGATACGAAATTTTTGCATCATTGCGCATATTGACCATGGGAAATCTACTCTGGCTGATAGATTTATGGAGGCAACTGGCGTAAGTGAAGCACGAAATACAACCAATCAAAAACTTGACTCTATGGATCTTGAGCAAGAGCGAGGTATCACGATCAAGCTCGCTCCAGTGCGTATGGAGTGGAAATGAGCTGAGCTCAATCTCATCGATACTCCTGGTCATGTCGATTTCCAATATGAAGTCTCTCGCTCACTGGCAAGTGTGGAAGGGGCGATTCTCGTTGTCGATGCAACACAAGGCATAGAAGCTCAAACGCTCTCAAATGTATATCTCGCCATCGAAAATGAACTCGAAATCATACCCGTTCTCAATAAAATCGATCTTCCAAGTGCTGATGTCGAGCGAGTAAGTGAAGAGCTCATCAATCTTCTGGGTTGTAAAAAAGAAGATATTATTGCCGTCTCTGCGAAAACTGGAGACAATATAGAAGCTGTCCTTGATGCTGTACTCGAACGAATCCCAAGTCCTCGAAAACTCTCACCAAAATCAGAGATTTTACCACACAAAAGCACAGAAAATGGATGAGCAACAAAGGCACTTATATTTGATTCACAGTATGATATGTACAAGGGAGTTGTTATCTATATCAAGCTGTTTTCTGGAGAAATTCGCCAGGGCGACAAGCTCGAATTTATCCACTCTTGAGTCAAAATGGAAGTCCTCGAAGTCGGCTGTTTCCAACCAAAATACACAAGCACAAAAATCCTCTATGAATGAGAGATTGGCTATATTGTCACGGGGCTCAAATCGGTCCACGACGCTCAGGTCGGAGATACTATTTTTTCGGGAAATGAAGCAGAAAAAAACCCCATCGCTGGATTCAAAAAAATCACGCCCTATATTTTTGCTGGAATCTATCCTGTCGATACCGATGAATATCCAAAAATGAAAGATGCTGTCGAAAAACTCCAGCTCAACGACTCTTCTCTAACGATTGAAAAAGAAGTTTCACCAGCACTTGGATACGGATTTCGAGCTGGATTTCTGGGACTTTTGCACCTCGATATTGTCAAGGAGCGACTCTGGCGAGAGCACAATATTGATGTAATTATCACCAGTCCACAGGTAACATACAAGGTACTCATCGCTCGAAACAAAATCGATGACTATCCACAGCTTCATCCAGAGCTCACTGAACATGAATGAAAAGAGGCAACCATACTCTCGGTTTCGAATCCTGGAGAGCTCCCAGAAGCCGGAAATTATTTGCATATAGAAGAGCCAATTGCAAAGGTCGAAATCATCACTCCAAATGAATATATTGGGAATCTGATGCAACTCTCCCAAGATCGTCGATGAGTTTTTAAAAATCAAACCTATCTCGACTCAGAGAGAGTCATCCTCCACTATGAAATCCCAATGGGAGAAATTGTAGGAGATTTTTATGATGATATCAAGAGTCTTTCGAGTGGCTATGCGAGCCTTCACTATGAGCCAATTCGCTATCATATTGATGATATTGTACGACTCGATATTCGAGTGGCTGGTGAACCGATTGATGCTTTCTCTCTTCTTGTCCACAGAAGTCGTGGACGATATATTGGCAAAAAAATCTGTGCAAAACTCAAAGAGTCAATTCCAAAAGCACAGTTTGCCATTGCTATCCAAGCAGCCATTGGAAATGATGTCATCGCTCGAGAAAATATCTGCGCCCTACGAAAAGACGTCACCGCAAAACTCTATGGATGAGACATCACTCGAAAACGAAAGCTTCTCGAAAAACAAAAAGCCGGAAAAAAACGAATGAAACAATTTGGAAAAGTCGCTATTCCAAGCGAAACTTTTATCAATATCCTCAAAAAATAGAGAAGTCTATACTCCGATTGGATGCTTTGGTAGAATAGGAATTTGAACCTCTGGATGATGAGAAATATCAGCAAGTTTTGCTATATATATTCGAGTTTCTCTTGGAAGATTTTTTTTCGAAATAGTATCATCACTATTGATTCTTACTCGATTTGTTCGCGCTGATCATGCATTGTACCCAACAGCTAACATCGCCTGAGATATAGGTTTTCCATTTTTTTTGAGGTATTCATCCATGGTAAATTGCATTTGATACGCTCCATAGAGAGCACTACGAAATGCACTTCTTTCTCGAGCGGTTTTGATATTATATTTTGTTGAGAGCAAATTTTTATTCTTTGCAATTTTTGCTTCTATTTTGTATATTTTATTGAGAAAATTCTCCGTCGATGGCAGAGTTTGGAAAATATTTCTCGCTCCAGCACTACTTTCTGAAGTGAGTTTTTTAAGATAATTTTGCTTTGAAAAAAGACGCAGCACATGCTCCATTTCATATTTTTTTTGATGTGGTTTTTTCCCGTATCACATATTTTCTATGAGCGCAATTTTCATAAGCATATTGAGATCGAAATCTGGCAAAAACTCATGAATTGGCTCGAGAATTTCTTCATAAAAGATCGAAACATCATACTCTTTTCAATCAAAGACAATGATTTTTTCTCTAAATCTTCGATCTGTTTCAAGAGCCTCTTCTTGAGAACATGTATTTTGTGGCTGCTCTGGCTTGAGCTCTACAATTTTATCAAACTCTTGTTGCATCTGGATCATAATCTCTGGTGTTTTGTTGTTTGTGAGCGTTTGGATATATTCTTGTACAGAAGATGATACGTCTACAATAAGTGCTTGAAATTTTTTAACATTTTCCCGCTGACTTTCAGATATTTGCGGAAAAGTATCGTCTGTCCCTAAATGAGAAGACGCAAACAAAGCGCCTGCCAAAGCTCAGGCTTTGAGAGAGTTATTCATAGTTTATATTCTATATAATAAAAGTTTTCGTGAAGAAGTATACAAAAAATTTCAAAAAATCAAGTTTTTATTCTTAATAATCGTTTGCAAGGGATGTTTTTTTGAAAAAATAATTTGATTTTTTCAAAAAAATTCATAGAGTATTGCCTGTATTTTTTGGATCCGTAGCTCAGCTGGTTAGAGCAGAGGCCTCTTAAGCCTAAGGTCGTGGGTTCGAGTCCCACCGGGTCTACCAAATGATACATTCAACTGACGCACAGCCGTCAAGAGCTTACTTTCCTTTATTGTAAGCTCTTTTTTATGGTTTACAAAAAAATCTTTTGCAATTATAGTAATTATGCTTATAATATAATTATATAATAATTATAAAATATGCAGAAAACCACATTTAATATTTCTCTTAATCCAGAATTAAAAGAACAATTTTTTCAACTGGCAAAGTCGCTTGAAACGACACCAACAAATATTTTGAATATGTATATAAAACAAGTAGTCAAAACTCGGAAAATTTCTTTTTCTGATGCGGAAGACATTGATTATAACTTATACCAAATAGAATATCAAGATTTGCCAGAAAAGGCAAAAAAAGAATATGATACTGTCAAAGATTGGACGCTTGAAGATTTTGAAAACAATGGATACTCTTCACTTGTATAAAAAATGAAAATTGCAAAAATTATCCTTTCAAATAAGGAAAAACTCTACTTACAAAAGCGAAATCTTACGAAGTCTTTTTTGAAAGCAGAAAGGCATATTCTTTCTGGAAATTTACAAGCAGTAGATTTCAAAATTCGACAACCAAAAAAAGATGATATATACTATTTTCGTATCAATAAGCAATTTCGGGCTTTATGCCGCCTCATTGATGGAGTGTTGGTTGTTTTTGAAATTGATAATCATCAATAATAGTATTCTCTTATGACTCAAGCAATCACAGACATTCTCGATAATCTCAAAATCGACTACAAAATCTACTGCCACAAACCAACATTTCGCTGTGATGAAGCTCGGGATGTAGATATTCCATGAATGCGGGTCAAGAGTCTTCTCCTGCGAAACAAGAAAAAAACCCGATTTTTTATGATTGTGACCACCGATGAGAAAAAACTTGATATGAATCACTTGCGAAAAAGCCTCGGCGAAAGCAAGCTCTGATTTGCCTCACCGGAGCTCATGCACGAACTTATCGCTCTCGAGCCAGGTCATGTCAGTCCGTATGCGCTTATCAATAATGAAGAAAAAAATATAGAAGTCTTTTTTGATACTGATATCAAAGGGCAACCAGTCGGATTTCACCCACTTCAAAATACACAAACTATCGTAACAAATCTTGATAATGTCGAGAGGTTTCTTGATTTTTTAGGGTTTGAGTATGCATATTTGGAGATATAAGTTTTGCAAAATGGGAGGTTTTGTATATACTTCTTTTAATAAGTTTAAAATTTTAAATCATGCCCATAAAAATTAAATACAATGACAATTGAGAAATATATTCTTTCATAAGAGATAAATGGTTTGAAAAAACACCTGAAGAATTAGTAAGACAAGAAATTGTTTGTAAGCTTGTAAATAATTACTGATATTCTTTAAAACAAATGGAAGAAGAAAAAAATCTTACAGAAAATTCTGATAGAGGTACTTGAAAAGCAAGTGCAGATATTTTATTGTTTAAATCTGAAAAAGATAAGATAGAAGGAAATAATGCTTTTATGGTTGTGGAATGTAAAGCTGAAAATATAAAACTTACTGAAAAAGATTATTTTCAAGGGGCAAAGTATGCTAGATGGAGTTGAGCTAGCGTACTTTTAGTTACTAACTGAAAAGAAGATAGAATTTTTGAGATATTAACTGACAAACTTCCATTTTCAAAAAGAAAAATTAGAAATATTCCTCACTTTAATATTATAAATGATAATGAAAAATTACAAGAAGAATTTGATAAAACAACAACTATGACAAGGGATGAGTTTGTTAAACTTCTTATGAAATGTCACAATATAATAAGAAATAATGATAAACTTTCTCCTGAAGCTGCTTTTGATGAAATATCAAAAATTCTTTTTATGAAAATTAGGTATGAAAGATCGAATAATAATAAAATATTTTCTTATGATAATTATAAAAATATAAAATGAACTTACAAAGAAACCTGAGTTAATAAACCAGCTTATCAACAACTTTTTGAGTTGACAAAAAAAGAATTTGAAAAAGATAATTTATTTGAAAAAAATGAAATATTAAAAATTAGAGAAAACTCTTTTGAATCTATAATTAAAGAACTTCAAATCTATGATTTATCAAATACATCAGATGATGTAAAATGAATAGCTTTTGAAAAATTTCTTTGAAGAACTTTTAGAGGAGAATTATGACAATTTTTCACGCCTAGAACAATAGTTGACTTTATGGTAGAAATTCTTGATCCTAAAGAAAATGAATTAATTTGTGATCCTGCCTGTGGTTCAGGTTGATTTTTGATAAAAGCTTTTGAGTATACAAGAGAAAAAATTCAACAAGATATAGAAATTCAAAAAGAACAAATTCAGAAAAAATATTTTTGAGAAGCACCTAAAATAGAAAATTTAAAAAAAATAACACAAGAACAGAAAAATCAACTTGATGAGTTTGAAGAAAAAATGAGAGATAAAAAATTGATTGAAGCTTCTCAAAAAGAAATTGATGAATTAGAAAAAGAATTAATTTTATCAAAAGATAGAGAAAAAGTAAAAACAAGGATAGATAAATTATCAAAAACTTGTATTTTTGGTACAGATGCGAATCCTAGAATGGCTAGAGTTTCAAAAATGAATATGATAATGCACTGAGATGGTCATTGATGAGTTCATCATAATGATTGACTTTTAAATGTTAATTGAATATTTGAAGAAAGATTCCATGTTGTTCTTGCAAATCCTCCTTTTGGTTCTAGAGTCCCAAAAGATTTAAAAATAGAAGAAGACGATAAGTATAAAGATGAAGAAAAAAAGGAATATTATATAAAAAAATATAAAGAAAAATATATAGAAGCTTTAAACCAAATTGAATGAAATATCTGAAAAAAATTGGTTTCATTATATGATGTAGGTAAATTTTCTACTCTTACAGAAGTGTTGTTTGTAGAAAGAAGTTTAAATCTTTTAAGACCAGGATGAAGAATGGGAATAGTTTTGCCTGAATGAGTTTTAAATAATTCAAATCTTCAAAAAGTAAGAGATTATTTTGAATCAAAAGCAAAGATACTCCTAATTACTTCAATTCCTCAAGATGTTTTTATAGCAAGTTGAGCAACAGTAAAGCCTAGCTTGGTTTTCTTAAAAAAATTTACAAAAGAAGAAGAATTAGAATATAAAGAAATATCAGAACAAGCAAATGAAGAAGTTAACAAAGAATTTAAAGAATTAATAAATACAAAAAATAGAGAGTTAAAAAATACAAAAGATAAAGAAGAAAAAAAGAAAATTAGAGTTGAAATAAAAGAATTAGAAAAGAAAAAAGAGGAAAAAATAAAGAAAATTATAAAAGAAAACTTTAATTATGAAATTCCTATTGCAGAAGTTGAAAAAGCTGGTATTTCTACAACTGGAGCAGTTATTGAAAATGAATTAGAACCTTTAGCTAAAGAATTTTCTGAATATAGAAAACAAAATAATCTATGGTAAAAATTATGGAACAAAAAAAATATTTAAAATTTATTGAATTTATTGATTTATCTTTATGGGATGTAAAGAGGCTTTTTTTAAGTTCCATAAAATCTAATTACAGTATAATCTCCTTAAAAGAAATTATTACTGAAAGAAGTGAAAAAGAAAAAATTTATCAACAACCAGAAGAAATATTTTGAATATTATGAGTAAATAATAAAGTATGAATATTTGATGCTTATACTGAAGAATGAAAAAATATAAATCAAGCTTATAAAAAAGTCTATGAATTAGATTTAGCTTACAACCCATATAGGGTAAATGTTTGATCAGTTTGATTAAAAACAAATAAAAATAAATTTAATTATATAAGTCCTGCTTATGTTGTTTTTTCTTGTGATAAAGAAAAATTATTATCAGAGTATTTTTATATATTATTTAAAACAGATTATTTTAATAAAATTATAAATGAAAATACCACTTGATCAGTGAGACAAAATTTAAAATTTTCTACTCTTTCAGAAATAAAAATCCCACTTCCTTCACTTTCAGAACAAAATAAAATTGTAGAAGAATATAATAATAAATTAAAACAATCAGAAAAAGCTGAAAAAGAAGCGCAAAACATAGAAAAAGAAATTGAAAATTATTTAATGGAAGAATTGGGAATTGAAATTGATGAGAGAAAAGAAAAGAAAAAAGGGTTACAGTTTGTTGAGTTTAAAACTTTAGATAAGTGGGATTCTTTTTTTTCTACAGGAAATAGAAAACAATCTAAAATTTCCTTAAAATTTAATTCTGTAAAAATTAAAGAAATATCATCTTTAAAGATGTGAAGCTCTCCTAATAGTGATTATTTTAATAACACTTGAAAATGATTTCCTTTTATCTGATGAGCTTCTGAAATTAAAAATAATAATATTGAAGTTACTAGATTTACAACTAGACCAACTACAATTTCTAAAAAATGAGATTTAATTTTATGTGTTAGAGCAACTATTTGAAAAATAATATGGTCTGATAAAGAATACTGTCTATGAAGGGGGGTAGCTTGATTAACTATTGATAAAAAAATAGTTATTCCAAAATATTTTTCAATATTACTAAATTATTATGAAAAAGATTTACAATCATTCTGAACTGGATCCACTTTTAAGCAAATATCAAAAACAACTATAGAAGACTTTATTATTCCCCTTCCACCTTTGAAGGTTCAAGAAAAAATAGTAAAACATATTTCAGAATTGAAATCAAAAATTAAAGATTTGAAAGAATTTTCAGAAAATTTAAAAAACAGTGCTAGAATTGATTTTGAGAAAGAAATTTTTAATTGATAATATAAAAACATATGTGAAACAATAATTCAATTGTAAATGTTTGAGATTTAAGTAAACCTGCTACAACTTTAATAGGTAGAATTTCAGATGCTATAGGTGTTTTATATGAACCAACTCGTATTAAAAGAAAAGCAAAGGCAGAGGCAAAAGCTGAACAAATTAAAGAATTGGCTAATATTGAGACACAAGCATTAAAACAAAGAACTATCCAAAGATTTATAAAAGAGGAGGAACAAAAACAAGAAAATATAGAAAGCATTATTGAAAAAGTCATTCCTTTACTTTGAGAAGGAGCAACACCAGAAAATATAGAAAAAGATTGGATAAGTAATTTTTTTGATAAAAGTAAACTTACTTCAGATGAAGAAATGAAAAAGTTATGGGCTAATATTTTAGCTTGAGAAGCTAATAAACCTTGAACTTTCTCAAAAAGAACAATAAATTTTATGGAATCACTAGATAAGAAAGATGCTTTACTTTTTACAAAGCTTTGTAGTTTTATAGTTAATGTTTGATTTCCTTTGCCTTTGGTTTTTGATAGTTGAGCAAATATATATAAGAAGTATTGAATTAATTTTGCAGAACTAAAATATTTAGAATGAATATGACTTATAAGTTTTGAAACATACACTAGATATAAAACAACATTAAATTTTAAAAGAATAAAAATACAATTTGGAAATAATATAAACTTATCAGTTATTATTGACTTCAAAAAAGAACTCTGAAATGATTTAAATCTTTGAAAAGTTTTATTTACTTCAATAGGTGAAGAACTTTCAAGAATATGTAATCCTGAAAGAATAGAATGATTTCAAGATTATGTTATTAAAGAATGGAAAAAAGATGAAAATATTTTAAATATAAAAAAGTAGTATATTATGAAATTAATTTCACTAAAAATAGACTGATTTAAAAATCTAAAGACAAAAATAGATTTTACAAAATCTGAATGAATTTCAGTTTTTGTTTGAAATAATGGAAGTTGAAAATCTAATGTGCTTGAAGCTATAAGTGCAATTTTTTATGGTTTGTATGATGAAACTAATGAAAGAAGATGTAATTTTACATACTCATTAGAATATGAAATAAATTCAAAGAATATAATCATACAACAATTATTTTTTAGGTGAAAAGAAGATGCTATTTGAAAATTACCACCAGAAATATTAGAGGATATTCCTGATGTTAAGGAAGAATTAAAAATGGTTTCGTGTTGTATAGATTGAGAGCTTGTTGGTTGAACCCTTGATAAAAAATATTTACCTTCTCAAATTATCGCACTATATTCAGGAGAAGAAACAAGATTATATGAGGACTATTATTTATATGAATATGATAATTTTATAAAATCAATAATCACTAGTAAAAAGTGAGTTTCTGAAAATATTAATATGAGTTTTATATGAAAAGATTTTTGGAATATAGCCTTATTAACTATGTTTGCCTCAGATTTTTCACTATCTGAAATAATTTGAGATTATAAAATAGATAAATTATTATTTAAGTTTAATGAAAAAAACTTAAAAATTTTTAATGAAAAAAATCCAAATGAAGTCACAAGATTTGTTTTATGATTATCTGAAATTGAAAATATTAATTTTGAAAAATTTAAAGAAAGTTTTTTTCAAACTCATAAAGAGTTATTTAATTTACTTTCAGTTGCATACTTACCAAAAGAAGAAAGCTATAATTTAATAGAAGAGTTTGACTTAGAATTAACTAATTGAGAAAATACATTTTGGGCGAGCTGTCTTTCTGAATGACAGAAAAAACAAATATTAATTTATTTTGTTACTGCAATACTAGCTAATAAAGATAGTATTATTTTGCTGGATGAACCAGACTCATATATTCATGTTTGAAATAAACAAAGATTAAAAAAAATTTTTACAAATTTTCTAGATATTACAAAAGAATGAGAATTTATTATGACAACTCATTCTCCAACTTTGATGAATAATTTTGAAGAAAAACATTTATTTTATTTAGAAAATGGAAAATTAGATAAAAATAATAAAAGGAATATTCTTGATAATATTACTGATTGAGAAATGAGTATGACTGATATGGAAATATTTTTAAACAGTAAAAACAAGTATTTGTTAGTAACAGAATGAAAAACAGACAAGAAACATATAGAAATAGCTATTGATAAACTTTGAATAGAAAATAACTTTGATATTTATCCTGCAGACTGATGTGATAAATTAAAACAATTTTTAGTTTGATTACCTACTGATATTTTATCAAATAAGATTATAATCTGAATTTTTGATTATGATCAAGAATGACTCAAAAGTTTAAAAAAATGTGGAGATGTGATACAAGAAAATAAACTTTATAAAATTCCTGCACAAAAGAATAGATACTGAATTAGCTTGCCTTGTATTGATAGGGATTTTGAAAGATTTAAAAATCAGCCCATTGAATTTATGTATTCCAAAGACATTTTAGATAGCAATAATATGCTTATTAAACAAGATATAAGAACAATAAATAATAACTTGGAATCTGCAGAACAGCTTAATCTGAAAGATCATGAAAAATTAGATAAGCTATGCTTTTTTAATGTAAATGATACAAATAAAAATAATTTTGCAGAATCTTGCAAAGAGTTACCAAAAGAAGAATTTGAACGATTTAGAGCTTTATTTGATAAAATATTAGAAATAAAATCAGAAAATTAAAATTTGTATATACCAAAATTATATTCCCCCTTGCTTTTTTCAAATTTTCTATACAATAGAAACAGTTTTTTAATGTAAAAATATGTCAAACCTTCACGAAAAATACGAAATCGTCATGGGACTCGAAACCCATGTGCGAATCAAATCAAATACAAAAATGTTTTGTAGCTGTAAAAATGCGCTCGAGCTTGCCTGACAACCAAATATCAATGTATGTCCTGTATGTATGGGATTTCCTGGGCAACTACCGACACTCTCAGCTGGTGTTGTCGACAAGGCAGTGCGAGCCAGTCACGCTCTGCGATCTAATGTGCAGACAGAGAGCGAATTTGATAGAAAAAGTTATTTCTACCCAGATCTGCCGATGGGATACCAGATCACACAAATGTACCATCCGATCACGATAGGCGGAGAAGTGCGCACAATGGTTGGGGACGAGTTCAAGACATTTCGAATTCACCATATGCACATAGAAAATGACGCCGGAAAACTTGTCCACGCCAGTGGAAATACGCTCTGTGATTACAATCGTGCTGGTGCACCACTTATGGAGATTGTCACCGAGCCAGATTTCCGATCAAAAGCCGATGTTATCGCCTATCTTGAAGAAATTCAGAAACTTATGCGGTGGTGTGATGCCAGTGATGCCGATATGGAAAAAGGGCAGCTTCGATGTGATGTCAATATTTCTATTCGACCTTTTGGTCAAAAAGAATATGGAACACGTGTCGAGTACAAAAATATCAACTCATTTTCGGCAATTGGACGAGCTATCGACTATGAATACAATCGTCAATGTGAACTCGCGGAGGAAGGAAAAGAACCAGATCAGGAAACACGCGGTTGGAACGATGAAAAAGGAACATCAAGCCCACTTCGATCAAAAGAAGACGCCATGGACTATCGATACTTCCCAGAGCCAGATCTGCCACCACTTGTCTTAACTCAGGAATACGTCGACGAGCGAAAAATCGCCGACCTCCCAGTCGACCGCCGCGAAAAATACCTCACTGAATACAAGCTTCAAGCCGATGATGCTCGAATCCTCTCAGAAAATAAAAAAATCAGTGATTTCTATGAAGCCCTTGTTGCGAAAACTGGCGATTACAAAAAATCCTGCTCATATATCACGACAGTGCTTTTTGCTATTTTCGAACACAGTGAAAATGGAACCAATCTTGATACCATGAAAACTGATGCCGAGCAAATCGCACGAGTCATCGAACTCGTAAATGCTGATGAACTCTCATCAACCAACTCAAAACAAGTCATCGAAACCCTCGTCGAAACTGGTGGAAAGGCCGATGAAATCGTAGATTCTCTTGGGCTACGCCAAAAAAATGACAGCGCAGCACTTGAAAAAATTGTCGATGAAGTTCTTGCGGCAAATGTCAGTCAAGTCGAAGAGTACAAAGGCGGAAAAGAAAATCTCTTTGGCTACTTTGTCGGTCAATCAATGAAAGCATCTAAAGGGCAGGGAAATCCAAAACTTTTCACAAAAATCCTCAAAGAAAAACTGGGATAACAATTCATTTTTTCAAAAAAAAATCTCTCACGGAAATTGTGAGAGATTTTTCGATAAGGGAAATTATTTTATTTTTCTCATTTTTCCTTTCTTCCTTTTTTTATTGCAGATATCAAGACAGGAACAGAAAAAATAATTCCGAGTAAATAAAGAGCGATCATTCCATATTTTTCCCACCAAATATTCATTTGTGTATTAATGAGAGCAGGGTTTGATTTTGAATAAAAAATTTCAATAGTATCACCCTCTTTATCAAATGTTCAAATAAAAGGTACTGCGAAAAGATCGACTACAGAAGTCAAAGTTTCTTTTGAATCTTTTATTTTATATTCAACGGTTGCAAGATGTTTTCTTACTTTTCGAGATCATTTAATTTCGATAGACTTGATAACACCTGTTGTTTTAATGTAATCGTCTGGTACTGCTGTAGAAGTTGCAGAGAGTGTCTGAGCCTTGACATCAGAATCATTTTTGATCTCAGTGGGTGCTGTAGAAGCAAAGGTCAAAGTAGGAAGGAGAAGCGCAAGAAAAAAAGCAAATATTCGCATAAAGAGAAAAATTAAAAAAATAAAAAAGTGAATTGATTATAAAAATTCTCTAAAAAAAAGCAACCGTATATTCCAAAAAATGAAAAACTTGCAAAATATAAAAAAATCACTATAATACTTTTCGGTAAATATTTTATTACACTTGTATAGGCTATGAATACCCTTGTGCCTATTCTTGACTCAATTCCTTTTCCTCTCGAAGAGCATACTCTTGATGGACAGAAGAAACGGGGCTTTGTTGCGACACCAAAACAGTGGAGAGAACACCTCAAAAGTATTATTCCTTATAGCGATAATATTTGAATGGACTCAAAAAACCTATTAAAAATTTGCGGAAGTGATGACTATATAGAAATAGCATCGAAAGATGGGTTTGCCCTAGGGAAAATACTTATCACATCACAGGGAATCGATAGCATTCAAAAGGTATTTGAAAAAAAGATACAAGAAATCCAGCAAAGAATTCACAATCGTATACATGAATGTGTCGAAAAAGAGAAAAATGAAACACCTTCTAAAAAAGACCCAGAAGAACAGAAAAGACTTCAATTTATCGGTAAACATATAGATCTCAACAGATTTATAAAAGTACGAAAAGGTCCAGAAAAAGACTGAAAAAGGCAGGCAGCAATGATTTATGATCGGGCAAAGCAATTTTATGGAGTTGGGGAGGAGAATACCATACAACAGCAACTCGAAGAGTATATACGGGAGGGTCGATGGAAGGATAGAGGAATCGAGCAAATCGAATACAAGTACAAAATCACACTGACAGATCAAGACCTCGAAAAAATGATAAAAACTATCAATACAAAGATTACAATTGCTCATGGATTTATAACAAGTCCTTGGAAGAGACATGCCTCAATTCGAGTTCTCTACTCTTGCTCCAATGCAGAGTTTAAAGAAATTGAATCGTTAATTCAAAAATTTGCAAAAGAAAAAGAAATTCAAAAAAAAGCCCAAGAATTAGTGGATTTAATTCAGAAAAATAGGAGAAGATAAATTTCTTCTTTCAAAGAATTGACTTACAATATAAAATGCATATAATACACCAGCTTTTTTATTTATTTCTATGGATTCGAAATTCGAAAGAACCCCTCTTTCACCTGACAAAGATCCTGCGTTTCTCGTATGAGAGATAGAACTTAATTGAGAAGTGCAAAAGTACTATGGTGCATCACTTTTTGTCTGGAGAGATTATTTTGGTTCTCAAGATATTACGATGACTTTTTTGTTGCAAAAATGCGCCTTTCAAAATGTACATCGAAAAGATACATGAGAAAGTGAATGTATCTATATCAATCAAAATGGAATAAATACTATAAAAGAATGTCTGGCATGAAAACAGGAAGAAAACACATCCCTACAACAAGATGTGAGCTGAAAAGTCAACGAAAAACTAGACACTTAAAAATAAAAAAAGAAACAAATTTGTTTCTTTTTTTATTAAAATTCTCGTCATTTTATGTATACTGCTTCCCAGCAATTTCGATCTTAAAATTCAGAAGTTCAATATTATCCTGCCGAATAAGATGAGCCATAGAATCCACTAAAGTCAAAATTCCTCTCACATTACTATGAAACCAAGTCTCAAACTTTCCAATCGACTCTCTGAGATCTTTTCACTTAAATAGCGCCATTCACAGTACTTGTTTTTGTTCTTCAAAAGAGAGCGCATATGGGAGTGCTTGCCTGTCATTATTGACTCGAGTTTGATTATAAATTTTAAAAAGGTCTTCTAAAAATTCTTGTCTGTGATTTTTTGTATGTGTTACAATTCTCGTATCCAAGCCCTTTCGAGTTGATGGATTGAGTTTGTAAGAATCAATTAACATTCAAATATAGGTCCTCATTTCTTTTTTGTTTTTTGGTTTCCGAACCACATCTTTTGTATCTTCTTGAGCTTTTTTAAGCATTCCAAGTACATTATTTTTTGAAGATTTTTCCTGGGGTTTTCATCAATGAGAATTATTCTGATTATGAAGGGAACAGGCCGTCACAATAGTCAGAAAAGTATCAAAGACATTTTTTCTCGAAAAAATGGATTCATCTCACTTTTGTATTCATTTCAAAAAATCATCTTTGACCCGAGCACCTCAATCTATTTGTAAGCTCACATACGTATCAAAATATTTATATTTAAAAATTTGTAAAAATTGTTTCTTTTGAGATGATGACATTTCTTTGAATATCTCTTGCGCCCAAGTAAGTTTCAGGTCAAAAAATGATTCTATAACATCTCCATCAAGATATTGAGTGACACGAGATGATTCTTTCGTTCAAGTTGGTTTTTTGAGTTTTCTTGATTTTTTTGCTAAATTTGCTGCCTTTGATTTTTGTGATGAAGCTTTTATTTGAGAAACTTCTTTCGGTTCGAGGTTCTTACACTCTGCAATTAACTTTTGTATCGCAGTAAAATAATATTTAAAGAAATAATTCCCTCATTTCTCTTTCAAAACTAATGATATTGCCACATTAAGAGTATTATACATTTTTCAAGAAAATTCCGACAAATATCTTGCAAGAAAGCCTGTTTCATTCCTTGAGTTTGTACTTCAGTTTTCTCTATATACTTCAAAGAGTGGTCATGCAAACATTTCAATAATATTTTCAAGAAGCCTTTTTCTCTCTTGTGAAGAAAGGTGACATGAATAGGGTACTGCTTGTTTTTGAGGAGAAGCAAAAAAGTTTTCGATTTCTTCTCTTGTTTCAAGAGAGATTTTTTGATCCTCTTCTTTTGTCTGCTCGGTTGATTCTTGTCCTCTTTTATCATC
>PDWI01002674.1_pt1 | contig 27478 bp, 32 predicted proteins | sample 1430891 | NCBI WGS metagenome assembly PDWI01 (sample SAMN01162508, study PRJNA174530) | Oral metagenome, whole genome shotgun sequencing project. | biome: Marine environment; feature: Marine mammal; material: Swab sample of the gingival sulcus; isolation source: swab sample of gingival sulcus... | reverse complement strand
CTGGGGCACCGATTCAGAGCCCCTGCAGCTTGGCAATCGCTACTACTACAGCCCGTCGTATGCGAGCGGCTACATCGGCTTCCGCCTTTGCAGGACAGCAAATTAATAATCAATCCGCGATATTTACGCAAAAGAATGGCCGTGCAGGAGCTCTTTCTGCACGGCAAATAACTTCCAAAGCTGTCCGTAACAGAGCACGCAGGTAGTAAAACAATAACGCTATGCCATAAACAGGGCTGAATACAGACGCACAAAACGTCCATGTTTCGTGCTTGAATATACCGGGCCGGGCCGGGCTACTTCCGCTAATCGCGAGACGTTAGCTGACATTTAAAATTCTTAGCGATAATGATACCAGGCGATAGTAACGCTTGACATCACTATTCTTTCCCGGTAATATTTAAATTGTGATAATTTCATTTCGAGACAAAGAAACAGAGAAAGTCTGGAATGAGTTATACTCAAAGCGGTTTCCGAAGGATATACAAAGAAGTGGACTTAGGAAATTAATCCTCATTCATCGTGCCAAGGATTTAAACGACCTCAGAATTCCACCCGGGAATAAGCTTGAAAGGTTGTCTGGCAATAGAAATGGGCAGTTTAGCATAAGAATCAATTCTCAATGGAGAATTTGCTTTTCGTGGATAGATGGCGCTGCGAGTAAAGTTGAGATTACTGATTATCATTGAGGAGAAATATTTATGAGTAAGATACCTTTGATTACGCCTGGTGAAATTCTATTGGAAGAATTCCTTAAGCCGATGAATATTACCGCATATCGCCTGGCAAAGGATACAAATGTTCCAGCCACAAGAATATCGCAGATACTAAAAGGAAATAGGAAAATAACTGCAGACACAGCACTAAGATTTTCCAAATACTTTGGAAATTCAGCAGATTTTTGGCTTGGAATACAAGATGAATATGACTTAAGGAGGGAAAGAAAGAAGATTGCCTCCGATTTGGAACAGATACCTCATGTCAAAGCCTCTTAAACCTAAAACGTCATCTAACAGCGAACGGTTCCGCCTGCCCTCACCCTTTCGACCTAATGGATACAGTGGAGCCGGAAGAGCCGGTACCTCTGGGAGAAGATATTTCAAAGTTCTTCAGCGACATGCCCTGGAATAAAGATAAAAGCAGTGAGGGATAAATGAAAAAAATACAAATACTCAGCATGATTATGCTCGTTATCGGAATTACCTGTCATTTATTATGGCAATTTGCTTATTCAGTACCTGACAGTTATGTGCGTGTTACTGGAATTATTTTAATAACAGCATTATTTCTATTAGGTTTCAGCTCAGCAAAACTCTTTATCAATAAGAAAAAATAAAGGCTAAAAGTTCCAGATAAGAGTAACTGCTTTGAAATAAAATATAACTACCGCTAACAGCGAACGGTTCCGCCTGCGCTTCACCCAGATTGCCCTTTGTCAAACTTCTTGCGTGCGGCAGGATCGTGGGTAGAACAGCAAAAAGTTCGCGCATCCTGCGGGGAAATGCGGGTGCTTTATGCAGGTGCTTGATTGTTAAGAAAAGACTCGGCTTCCTTCAGAATTTTCCGGCCGCTTTCGTAGGTTATTTTCCGCATTGCATCCGGGTATTCGAGCCATACGGAATCCAGTATTTCCCCTTCAGGGCCGCCGGCGGGAAGAAGGCCAATCTGCTCCGCCAAAAAATACCCGGTTTTTTTAGGCCGGCCGTTCGGAAGTATCCATTCGGCCTCGCCCAGAAAAGGCTCAATAAACCGAATGTCCACTCCGCCCTCTTCCTGCACTTCCCTGCGGGCCGTCTGCCGGGGAGTTTCTCCCTCTTCAGGATGGCCTTTGGGATGATCCCAGTGCATGCCGCTGGCCAGCTGAACCAGAAGGTACTCTCTTTTGCCGGAATTATCCGGAGAGGCGCGGAATACTACAGCGCCCCAGGAACGGTCAGGGGTCATTGAATGGAATCCAGATCGTAGGGAGTGGCCTGGTAGACGTAGTAGTTGAGCCAGTTGGAAAACAATAGATGCGCGTGGCTGCGCCAGCGGATTACGGGAGGAAGATTCGGATTATCATCGGGGAAGTAGTTTTTGGGAACGGCCGGGTTTATTCCCGCTTTCAAATCGCGTTCGTACTCTTCCTTCAGGGTGAGGGGATCGTATTCAGAATGCCCTGTTACATACACATGCCGGCCGTCTCGGCTGATAACTATGTAAATTCCGGCTTCGTCCGATTCAGAAAGAATGATTAAATCGTCATTTTCCTTGATGTCTTCGCGGCTTACCTCGGTATAGCGGGAATGGGGGGCATGAAAGACATCGTCAAAGCCCCGAACCAGAGGTTCATGACGTTCAATAACACGGTGCATAAAAACCCCGGAAATTTTATCGCCGACCGGATGTTTGGTTATACCGTAGTGATGGTAAAGTCCCGCCTGACTGCCCCAGCAGATATACAGTGTGGAAAAAACATGCGCGGCCGCCCAGTCCATAATTTCAACAATTTCCTGCCAGTAGTCCACCTGTTCAAACTCCATGGTTTCCACCGGAGCGCCGGTAATAATAAGACCGTCGAACTTCTGGTTCTTCACCTCCGCGAATGTTTTATAGAACACATTTAAATGTTCCTGCGGGGTGTTTTTGGAGTTATGAGATTCAGGATGGATCAGCTCCACCTCACACTGCAGAGGCGAATTGGAAAGCATGCGCAGAAGCTGGGTTTCCGTTTCAATTTTTTTCGGCATAAGGTTCAGAATAAGAATTTGCAGGGGACGGATGTCCTGACGCGCGGCCCGGGACTCTGTCATTACAAAAATATTCTCGCTGCCGAGTACTTTGACAGCCGGTAAACCATCCTGAATTTTAATAGGCATGAAAACTCCTTAGAAAGAAATTAAGTAAAGCAGGCAGACTCCTCAGCCTTTAACAAAAGGATTATGTTTTTTTTCAAATGCCACATCCGTAGACGGTCCATGCCCGGGCAAAAGAACCGTATGCTCCGGCAGTGTATAAATGCAGTTCTGAATAGACTGCGTCAGAACGCTGAAACTGGCGTCGGGCAGATCGGTCCGCCCCACAGAGCCGCGGAAAATAAGATCACCCACAAAACAGAAAGGCATCTGAGGATCATCAAAATACAGAGCCGCCGAGCCCTCAGAATGCCCAGGCACGTTCATTATTTTGAAATTCAAACCGGCAATGGAAAAATCAGAACCAACCGGCAGAAACTCAATGGAAGAACACTGAGGAAAACCTCCGGGAGGCTCGGGAAAAAATCCCAAAGTATCAGGATGCTGAATACCGTCAACAGCGTCCGGGTGAGCGTAAACGGGAACACCGTCAGCGGAGAAAGCCGCCGCGTCCAGAATATGATCAAAATGCGGATGGGTTATAATTACCGCGGTCAATTCACGTTTGGCCTGCGCCAGAGTGTATTCCACGGCGTCTTTGGAATCCGGCGGAGCATCAATAAGCACGGTTTCTGTACTGTCGAGCAGACCGCAGAGATAGGCATTGGTTTCCAGAGCTCCGCAGGGAAGCTGCCGCAGCCACAGGGGAAAAGTGTTATCGGTTGAACTGTTCATATAAAGATCCTTATCAGACTCTGTTTACACGCGGACATCCGCAGACGGCTGAACGCATGTGAACTGTAGCATAAAAGACATAAATCAGCAATTAATAATCAAATGCAGATTACTCAAACAAATTACCGCGCTCTTATTTCAAAGCAGATTCCAGAAACTGTATAAAATTCAACCCAGTAATTTTTTTTATGTCATCCCCGCTGAACCCGGCTTTCGACAGGGCATGAATAATTTTCCAGGCGTCAAAAAGATTTTTGTACCCCTCCATATTACCTGGAACACCATTGATATCTGTGCCGATGGCAACATGATCCATTCCGGCCAAATCCGCTACATATTGGGTATAACGAAGAAAATCATCCAGAGTCTTCATTCCCAGCCCCTTATGAAAAAAGGGCCACATGCCAATAAGCCCGCCTGTTGCGGCTATGCCCTGAATAGCTTTATCCGATATATATCTGGGGAAATTATGGAGCTGGTACGGCCCTGTATGAGAACAGACAAGAGGCGACACCGTTACAGACAGAATATCAGTAATGGTTTTTTCATCTGAATGGGTAAGGTCCACTATAATTCCCAGACGCTGGGCTTCTTTAATAACGGTCTCTCCCAGTACTGTCAGTCCGGTCTGCTCTTCTTCCGGTACAATCCGGCCGCCCCACCCATAACTGATTGATCCAATCTGATTTTTTGAATAATGCAGAGGGCCGAAAAACCTGACACCTTCTTTATAAACAATGGAAAGCCTTTCAATATCTTCACCAAGAAAATCGCCTCCTTCTATTCCAAGAATAAAAACAGACTTACCGTCTTTAACAGCGCAAGTAATATCCTGAGCTGTCAGGGCTATAACACCTCCTGCCTTTAAAACTTCCTCCTTGATTTTCCGCAGCTGCTTCATTACCAGAAGAAAGGGATTTTTTTTATGAAGACCGAAAGAATTCGGGTCTCCAACAGCACATACAACAAACCCGTTAACCCCGGTTTTCTTCAGCTCGGAGAGCCTGACATCCTTAGGAATTTTCCCCAGCGAAAGAACCCGCAGTATGGGAGGAAGTAATTTTTCCTTATGACCGTGAATATCAAAATAGATATTACGCTCAAGAAAAGCTTTGGCCTCTTCAACAGATAAACTCATTCGGCTATCCCTCAATTGTGTATTTGGACAATCATCTCAATTTCCACAGGAATATTGAACGGCAGACTGTACACTCCAATGGCCGATCTGGCATGCAGACCTTTTTCTTTACCAAACACGTCCAAAAGCAAATCGGAAGCACCGTTTGCCACCTCCGGCTGTCTGCAAAAATCCGGAGTACAGTTAACAAAACATAATAGTTTGACTATACGCTCTACCCTGTCCAGACTGCCCAGCACATCTTTCATTGTGCTGAGAAAATTAATAACAGCCCCCCGGGCAGAAGCATAACCCTGTTCAATGCTGATTTCCTTCCCAAGTTTTCCCAAGGCCTGCCTGTTATCTACTCCAGGGCCGCCGGTACCGGAAAGGTAAAGCATATCCCCGGCAATAACGGAGGTTGCATAGGAACCGACCGGTTTCTGAGCTTCCGGAAGTACAATATTCAGTTCTTTAAGCCTGTCTTCAATAGTCATTGTGCCATCTCCTTCAGAGCAGCAGATAATTCATGTGTTCCCGGCCCAAAACAGAGCGGCTGTTTTGGGATGAATCCATCGGGTAATATTACATGGCCTTCCATTCCTTCCGGAACATTCAGCATTAATACAATTTCCGTGCCGGTATTTTTCCATGATACACTGACAGGTCCTAAAGGTGAGGGAACACTTCCCCTGGCCCAGGATACAGAGCAGTCCGGAACCTTTACACAAATACGTTGAAACCCGTTTTCAGAAACTGAAATTCCTAAAATAACGGTTGACAGAAAATAAGTCGGTGATGCAGAGAAGCCATGACAGGTACTGGTTATATCTGTCAGCTGCCAGGACTCCCACAAAGTAGAACCGGCGTCTGCCATAGGGCCCCACTTGTTTCTGACATTCTGAATAAATGCTTCGATCATACCGGCTTTTTGTAAGGCGCCGTGAAGGAACACTGAAAAAAAAGGCTGAACCATAACAATATCTTTTGAAGGGTTAAAAGGCCTCTGTTTATCCCATCTCCAGGTCTGTGTCAAAGTAACCCGCTTTTCATCCAGAATTGTTTCAAATATGCGAGTCCAGCGTTCCCGCGGAGCAATATTAAAATAAATAACAATGGCATTGGCATGCTGACTAATAACGGTTCCTCTTGTACCGTTTACACAATTATCAACATAACAACCTTTCCCTTCATCCCAGAAAGTATTATTTATGGCTTTTTCTGTACGGCCGGCCAGTTCCTTATACTCTTCAGCAGCTGAATCAAATTTTAGAAGCCGGGAAAAAGATGCCAGAGCTTTCAAGGCACCAAAATACAGGGCATTTAAAACCGTCACTTCTCCTTCTTTACCCAGCTCTACCGACCAGTCAATAAAAGTCCAGCCCGGCAAATCGCATAGAAGATGATCACTGTTCAGATAAAACCGGAACCATTTCTCCAGTTTCACCATGGACGGGAATACAGTTTTTATTGATTCTATATCTCCTGTGTGCTGTAAATATTTTTCAGCTGTCAATATCCACAGAAGCGAAAAATCAGTAATAAAATTTTTTTTTGCCGCATTCAAATCGCAGGTTGTGGCCATCATTACCATTCCATCCGGCCTTTGTGTTTCCGCAACCTGCCTGAGGTATTGCCGAACAAGACCGGTGTCCTGTTCAGTAATAAAATGAACCATGGCCTGGACAAAAACATCGCCTATCCACTGCCGCTGTTCACGGGTTGGACAGTCCAGGAATCCGTCCTGCGAACACAGTCCGACAGTATAGGCACCGGCTTTCCATATTCGATTGAGCATACTGTCAGAACATTCAAAATCTCCCTGGTGTTCCAGAGAATATCCACAGGATAAAACAGCAATTTTTCTAAAAACAAGTTTTTTTCTGCATTGTATTACTTTTAATCTCAAATAGCGAAAACCGGCCGATTCAAACATCGCAAAGTGCTGGAATCCGGCTCTGAGGGTTATGTAATGCTTCTGAACAGCTGAAATGCCCGGAACTTCAGGAGGTATTAAAAGATAACCGTCTTCAGTCAACCTTTCACTGTAAGCAATTTCAACAATACAGCCGGACTCTAAAGCATCAATTTCCAGAGTCACACGGCCAATAACAACCTTGCCGAAATCGTAGAGCAGTTCCGCGGTACTGCTTTCATCTACGGATACGGCCGCTTCAACAGATAATAATTCAGTAAATCCTTCCGACTTCAAAAGTGCCTGAGGATACACAAGCGTCTCCCTCAGAAAAGGGATATCGCGCTCTGTCATGCACGGAAAAGGCACAACATCGCTTCCGCCCAGAGGAAACGGTATTTTTAAAATTTCCGGCGGCTTCCATCCCTGCTCATTGAATTCAACAGTATTCCAGCCTTGAGGTTCTTTTCTGAAATCAAAATACTCCGCATACCCGGTACTGCCGCAGGGAACATCTTTTTCCCAGGCATCCGACTGCTTGTATTTCCAATTCTTTCCTGTATCAAGAATAAGCGTTTTGCTGCCGCTATCCACACGGCACTGACAAAACAGCCCTCCACAGCCCATAGTGTCGAATTGGATTCCATCAGGCATTTCATACCAGGACATATTTCTGCCGTAGGTATGCACAAGAACAGCAATCAGATTTTTCCCCTGACGCAGGAACCGGTTGATATTATAACTGTCATGGTACTGGTTTTGGGGATGACACCGGGCCGGTCCCCTGCCTGCAAACTGCCCGTTGATAAAAAGCTGATACCGGCCGTCCGCAGAAATATAAAACGGACTGCATTGAAACGAAGAATCCAGTTCAAACTCACGGCGAAAATAGACAAAACAATTCATAAAGTCAGAAGCATCACGCTTTTGAGAAGAAAAAAGCTGTTCCTGTTTCTTAACGGAATTCTGTATCCAAATCCATTCTGCACTTCGCTGGATTTTCAATAATTTATTACTCCATTTTTCTTTTTACATCTGCCTATACTACCCGGAAGAAGCACTCTTGCCGGGCGTATAGTACTCAATATTTACTTATAGCTCTGTGATTCATCAATATCGACATTTATCCAGTCGCTGATCTGAACCCATTCGCCGTTCTGAATTTGAGCCATAACCCCGCCGGAAACCCCTTCCCGTCTGCTCGGAGAAAAAGTAGCAAAACTACCCTTACCCGTCGGATAGTTATCAAATGTTTCCATGGCCTCAATAAAACCTTCTCTGGTAAGATCCTTTCCGGCACGCTTTAAGGCTTCGATAAAGAGTTCAACACTCAGAGAATGCTCCACCTGGCCACGGTCAACATGAGGCGCATATTTATCCAGAACCGCTGCTGCCGCCCGCATTTCCGGTGTAGAAACTTCCGGTTTATCGGACCTGAATTCTAAAGCGCCCCACCAGGAACCATAAATACCTTCAACATCGACACCTTGCAGCATTTTAAGGGTGGTATTATTGGTAATGGGCTGATTAAGCATAATGTCCGATTCAAGTCCTATTTTTTTAATTTCTTTTACAGCAACAGCAGCCGGCTGCATTGTAAAACCAAAAATCATAATCAAGTCATGATCTGTTTTTGCTATCTTGGCAACCTGAACGGAAGCGGATGTGGAAGCTTCTTTTAAAGCTTCTGCGGCAACAATTTCAATGCCCGTACCTTCCAATTCACGCTTAAGCCCCTCCAAGCCTGTCTTACCACTGGCGCTGTCTCCATAGATACACGCAATTTTCTTGTATTTTCCCTGCGCAATAATCCACTTTGCTTCAGTCTTCATCTGTGTTGCTGTGGTAGGAAACAGACTGAACAGGTACTCTCTTGGCGGAAAAATAACATCATAAGGAGGTGCCATAGGAAACAACCATGGAACACTCTGATCTTCAAACAGGTTATACGCCGGTCTGATAAAGGAACCGAAGCCGAACAACACACAAAAAACTTTATCTTCCAGAATCAGTTTTCTGTAATTTGCCAGCGCCTGACTTGTATCAGAACCACAATCATACGCAATGAGCTCCAGCTTTCTTCCGTAAATGCCGCCTTCTTCTTCATTATATTTCTGGAAAACAGCATTTGTCAGATCCATTGTCAGGCTTCCAATGAAACCTATCGGTCCGGACATGGGCATGGTAAAACCGACAAGTATTTTATCGTCTGTTACCCCCGGCGTTTGCAGTTCCTGCTGTCCTTCGGCAAAAACTGAGCTATGCAGCACTATTGCCAGCACCATAAAACTCAAGAAACTCTTCTTCATGGAAACCTCCTCAATAAAATAAAAATATTTTAATTCTTAATTCCCAGATAAGATTCCTGTACAGACCTGTTTTCCAGAAGATCCCGCCCCATTCCTTCCAGAACAATACGGCCTGTTTCCAATACATATGCATACTCCGCTATGCTGAGAGCCATAAAGGCATTCTGCTCAATAAGAAGGATTGTCATGCCCTCGTTTTTCAAATCACAAAAAAATGAGAAAATTTCTTCCACAATAACAGGTGCAAGACCAAGGGAGGGTTCATCCAGCAGGAGGATTTGCGGCCGGGCCATCAGTCCTCTACCTATGGCCAACATCTGCTGCTCACCTCCGCTTAGAGTTGATGCAATCTGCCTGCTTCTGTTTTTAAGAACAGGGAAATAAGCATAAACTTTCTCTAAATCTTCATGTATTTCTTTCCTGTTCGTCCGGCAATAAGCTCCCATGGCCAAATTTTCACTAACAGTCAATTCAGGAAAAATCAGTCGCCCCTCTGGAACTTGAACAATACCCAGGCGTACAACATTTTCAGGAGGTAATGCGGAAATATCCTGTCCCTGAAAAATTATACTTCCTTCCTGAAGCGGATTAAGCCTGGAAACAGCTTTAAGGCAGGTTGATTTTCCAGCCCCGTTCGCACCAATAATTGAAACAAGAGAACCTTTCCTTACTTTTATAGAAACATTATCAAGCGCTCTCACCTTTCCGTATGAACAGGTAATATTATTGACTTCAAGCATCTTTTTTCCCTTTACCAAGATACGCTTCAATTACTTTTGGATTTTTCTGAATCTCGTCAGGAATACCTTCTGCAATTTTTGTCCCGTATTGAAGAACAGCAATCCTGTCAGAGATATTCATAATCATTGACATATCATGTTCCACCAAAAGAACAGTCAGGTTATAGTCGGTTCTGATCTTAAGAATCACTTCAGAAAGATTGTTTGTTTCAACCATATTCAGCCCGCCGGCCGGTTCATCCAGAATAAGAAGTTTGGGCTGTAAAGATAAAGCCCGGGCCAGTTCTATTCTTTTTTGTACAGGAAAGGGAAACTCACTAATAAGAGTATGCGCATATTTTTCCAGACCAAGATAATGCAGTATAACCATTGCTTCTTCTGTGATTCTGGCGTCTTCACGCCTGGAATGTGCCGTGTTAAAAAGCTCACCCCAGAAATTTGTTCTGGTATAGAGATGTTTTGCAATCAGAATATTTTCCAGAACAGTCATTCTCGAAAAAAGCTCCAGATTCTGAAAAGTTCTTCCAATTCCCTGTTCTGCAATTTCATGCGGTTTGTATTTTATAAGATTATTGCCGTTAAAAATGACAGTTCCGGAATTGGGTTTATAAAAACCGCTTATAATATTAAAAACAGTTGTCTTACCAGCCCCATTTGGACCGATTATTGCGAAAATCTCATTGGCATTAACCTGAAGATCAAGATTATCAACCGCTTTTATGCCGCCAAAACTGATAGAAAGATTTTTACTAATCAATACAGGATTCTCAGACAAATTCATTTTTTCCCATTCTTTTTAATCTTGAGCCATCCGAACAGATAGTTACGGAGATTAAAGGATTCCCCTTGTTTCCGGGAAAGGCCTTCCCATATTCCATAAAACCCTTTTGGAGCCAGCAAAACAAAGGCTACCAGAACAAATCCATAAACCAGGCTCATATTCTGACTGAAAGCACCTCCGAAAACCTGAGGAAGCAGAGTAATAAAGATACTGCCATATACAGGGCCCATTACTCTGCCTGTTCCTCCAACTACCATAATAAGAAAAAAGGAAAGTCCCATAACACTGAAATAGGAAGATTCCAGATACCTTATCAGGTAGGAATAAAACAGCCCCGATACACCTGCCAGAACGGCACCAAAAGCAAAAACCTTCAGTTTCTCCTTCGGCAGATTGATACCCATTGACGCGGCCGCAATTTCATCATCACGAATGGCATTCCATGCCCTTCCAGTTCTGGCTTTCAGGATATGCCGTACCCCAAAAATTACCAGAATAAGTGTTACTGCCGTTATATAATAAACCTCATCTGTCGATGATAATTCCCAGCGTCCTATTGATGCAGCTGGAGCATACATACCCTCATTACCGCCAGTAATTGGTTCAAAATAATTTATCAGTTCGAAGATTGCCGATGTAAAACCGAATGTGGCCATTGCAAGATAGAAACCGCTCAGCCGGAGACACGGAAATCCAATTATAAGTCCTAAAAGTGCAGAACCCGCTCCCACAATCAGAATAGTTAATAAAAAGGGCATCCAGGGCAGCCGGGTTGCTATTATTGCACCTAAATAGGCACCGAAGGCCATAAACCCCGGCTGCCCGAAGGAAAACTGTCCGGCAGCTCCAATCATAACATTTAACCCCTGGGATACTATGGCCATTACGGCCATAACTGAAACAAGGTATGTCATATACTCACCAAGAAGAAACGGAGCAGACAGATACAGGGCAATAGCAAAAAGAGAAATTATACTGGAATTCTTTACTTTGAGACTCATTTCACACCTTCTTAATTATCTTCTTTCCAAGTAATCCAGTCGGTTTAATAAAGAGAACCAGCATCAGAAGCACAAAGGGAATAATTCCCTGAAGCTGTGTAGGAATATATACAGGAAGGACCGTTGAAAAAATCCCAAGAATATAGCCGCCTATTATGGCTCCAAACATATTTCCGAAGCCTCCTATTATAGCCGCAATAATTCCTGTAAAGGTAATACCTCCCATTCCTGTACTTAAAAAAAGTGTAGGGGCCAGTAATACACCGGCAAATGAGGCCAGAATACCCCCCACAGCCCAGGAAATAGAGTATACCCTGGTTATCTTTATACCCATCAGAGTTGCAGCCATTTTATTCTGGGTAAGAGCTCTAAGGCTTGTACCTGTTTTTGTTTTATTAAGGAAAAAATACAGAAAAGTAATAATAAGCAATGCAGATATAATAATGCCGATGCTCTGCGGAGATATTAAAGCATTGCCTATTTTAACAAAATCTCCAGGAAAGAATTCCGGGAATTTAAAAATATCATCTGTCCAGATTATTTTAGCTGTTCCCTGAAGTATATAAGCAATTCCCAGGGTGCCCATTATGATGCCCGACATTGGACCCTTCATAAGTTTTCTGATTATAACCCTTTCCACAAGCATACCAAGTAAAGCAGCAAAAACCAGCGAGCCTGCCAACGCCGCCCAGAAAGGCAAACCAAGCTGAACAAGAAGCCCATAGGCAACAAAAGTGCTGAACATCATGAAATCACCATGGGCAAAATTCAGGGCTCCTGTAGATTTAACCAATATCACCAGCCCTACAGCAACCAGAGCATAAACAGAGCCAACTGCTAACCCATCTACTATTAAGGGAAACAGCATTTAATTAACCCCTGTTATTCTTAAGGAAATTAAGTGTGACCGTGTTAAATTCCTGGTATTTTTCCATCAGAGCAGCATGACCGCAGCCATCAAAAACCACATACTCGGAACCAGGAATAGCTTTATGAATAGCCTCTGAATTGCGCGGAAGAATAAGAATATCTTCAGAGCCTGCCGTTACAAGCACAGGAACTGATAAAGAACCAAGTTGAGGAAGAAAATTAAAATTCATACAGGTAGCGACCTGAAGAACATAAACTTCTTTTGAGACCGGACAGACTGAATCTTTTTTAAGATTACGGAATTCAGTAATAAGATCAAAGCGCTTTTCCAAAGTTTCTTCCGACCAGATCTGAGGCGCCTGGCTTAAAAGTAGTTCTTCAACACTAAGCTTATCAAGCAGGGTTGTCTGTGATCTGAAATATAGACTAAAGAGAGTTGAAGATTTTCCCAATGTTGAATGCAGCGACAAGGTCTTTAACCTTTCCGGATACATCACGGCAAACTGCTGAGCTATTATACCGCCCAATGAGACTCCGAAAATATGAGCTTTTTCTATTTCAAGTTTATCCATCAAAGCTGCAATATCGTCCGCAAGTATATTCAAAGTATATTTTTCTTCAGTCAAACACTCTTTGCCCGCAGTACTACGTCCAATCCCGCGGTTATCAAAAACGACACATTGAAATTCCTGGGAATACTCAGGAAGCTGCCAGTGCCACAGCGAATGATCAGAACCAAGACCAGAGATAAATATTACCGGCTCACCTTTGCCATGAATTTCATAATAAAGATCAATCATGAGAAACCTCCTTGTTTAACATGTTTATAAAACCTTCCTGCCCTTCTAGAAGAAGTTTTTCATATGCAGACTTGAAGATTATTGGAGACTGCTCATTTTTTTCTGCAGCCATATCCCGCAGCAATTCCAGAAGTAAAAACAAAGAATCAAAATCAATATCGGTCAGCTCTGGTGAAAAAGCAATTTTCTCAATGGTTTTTGGATGAAGGTTTTTCATCAATTCTCTTCCTTTTTCTGAAAGGTTCAGATAAACCATTCTTCTGTCTTTTTTGCTTCTCTTTCGTTTGATAAGCCCTTCTTTATTAAGCGTTTCAATAATGGCAGAAACCGAATGTCTTTCAAGACCAAGAAGATAAGCAAGTTCCGTGCTTATTATTTTATTTCCACTCAAATGGGAATACCGTAAAATTAAAAGTATAAGATACTGAGAATGATTAAGTCCAAATTCCTTTAAAACCGGCAACATTGATTTTTGGATTAGATTAAGACACTGTTCAGCAAGAAAATAAAATTTCTGAGCCTTCAGATATGTATTCAGTAAATGAGAGGCTTCCAGACTTCACCTCCTAGCTAAATTGCACGCTATCGAATATATCTTAATTGAACAATTTATCTTAACATAGACAGAACGCCTGTCAAGTTTTTTCTGAGAATAAATTGAACAGGGCCAATGTTAATATTAAGAGTCCCCCCCTGGGAGGGGTAAAAAGAAAAGTTCCATGAAACTCTGTTACTATGTATTTACCCAAAAAACAAAAACAGGAGGAATCAGTATCCTCCGAAAGATACTTGGAGGACAATCAGCCCATGAAGCTTTGGAGATGCTTTTAACAGCATGAATGGCAATATAATGAACAGAGCTTCATTTAATAAGGTAGCATTTAACTTGACAAGTAAGGTAAAGCATATCCCCGGCAATAACAGAGGTTGCATAGGAACCAACCGGTTTCTGAGCTTCCGGAAGTACAATATTCAGTTCTTTAAGCCTGTCTTCAATAGTCATTGTGCCATCTCCTTTAACGCTCTTAACCGCGCTTCGTTCATTATAGCTGTATACTATCTTACCATCAGGGAAGAGAATCCAGTAGACGTGTCCGTACAATTACAGGAATAACCGTCAGGGAGTTATGCGGGGAAAATGGAGAGAAAAAAGTTATTGTATACGGGCGCCCAGCCGGTTGGGTTTGATAAAACTGTCAGATTCCGGGAAAAGGCTGGAAACACAAACGCTAATGATAAAAAGACTAAGATGGCTCTCTTTTTCAAAAAAATCCCCCAATTGCCTGGCTCCATCAATTATATAATGGATTAATTTTCAGAAGTTAGTTCCTCCGGGGAGTTTTGGGGCGGGACAGCATAATATGGGCCAAGAATTTCATTTAATACATCTGCATCATCATAGGCTAAATATGTATGTGTATTTCTTCCAGATAAAAATGAAAGATTTACATAAAAATATCTATCATATTTATACTTAGCCACTCGCAACCAATAATTATGATTAATTCCATCAGCCCTCATGTCAATCATATAATCCCATGCTCCAGCAGAATGTGACTCCAGTGCCTTAAAATTTCTTATGGCTGCAAGACATTTTTTTGCCTCAATATCCGGTAAGAGTATACTCTGCCCTTCTTCTTTGATAATTAGAGATATTATTTCATCATCAAAAAAGGCTGCACGCAGCTCTTGCTCTTTTTGGTTACTTATTTTATCTGCACTCCACAGAATTAAAAACAAGACAGCAAGTGCGATATATTGAAGAACCTTCTTATTCACTGGCAATACTCCTTATATCACTCCTCAAACCCTGAAAATAATCAATTTATCAAACTTATCCGGAGCGAACAGCTTAAGCTGCCTGACCGCTTTATGACTAGGAACGGGAAGATTACAGCGCAAGTAAATCATTCGTTCTTAATATTTTTTTCAATAATAAGGAAAACTTCATACGCTATAAAAAGGTAGTAAATTATAATGGCAAAGTTCAGTCCCTTTTTCATCTTTCCAGTAAGACGTGCCATTGCCTTCTCGTCATTATTGATAACTAGAAGCAGAAGAATCAATACTATTGCCAATCCCTGTGAAGACAGGTACTTACCTATTTCTTGAAACATCAATCCCTCCCAATACCATACTATTGCTTGTTCTCTGTATTCATATGAATCCAAAAGAAGTGGTTCGATTAAGGACATTGGCTAGATTGCTTTCCAGTTAGCCAGCCCTGTAGGAGCGTTGTATTTTAGCGAATTATTACTGACTTCTAAAAACAATTATTCGCCTTGACTGCGTTAAAAATTTTCCTCTCCACTAACTTAAGAACATACCATTTCAGTCAAGGCCTTTATTGCTCTTGCTGTAATTTCAAGATAACTTCAGGGGACAGGCCGGTATATTTCGATACAGCATCAATACTGACTTTATCTTTCAGCATGTTTAATGCTGTCTGCTTTAACGTTTTCTCCGGCAGCTCTTTTGAAGCTTTATCCCAGGCATCTTCCCAGGCCTCTTGTCTCTGTACCGCCATATCTGCGGCATAATCGTATTCAGCTATCAGCATATTCATTACCTCCCGGGTCTTTCTCCCAAGATACTCTCTCAGTATACCATTTTTCACACATTCTTCTATCAAAACTTGTTTTTCAGGATTCAATCGCCTCCGATGAGTTTTTGGGCAGGAAGGGGTTCACAACCACAAAAAAGTGTTATTATTGTTGAAACACTACGGGATAATTACTTGTTTCTATCATTTGAATTATCGTTCACTCTACTTTGAGAGTATGAAGTCAATTACCGAAAACAGTATAAGTGCCACACCAATAATAAATGATATCCATGTACGCTTTTTTGTCATGAGTGCTCGACCTTTCTTATCAAGCAAATCATGTTTGATGATGATCACTAGAGAAACAATCATTAATACGATTCCACCAAAAAATGGAACTATATATTCAACCACTACTTATTCCCCTCCATATCTTTTAATTCGTCTACTTGATCCATAAGGTCAAATGTCTCAGCAGTAGTATTTACCAATGCACCTATATCTGTAGTAATCTTTACCGCCAGATCTGCAGCTCCAAAGGCTACTTCTTTTACACCTCACAATTAGACTTTCTCCCACAGGTTCGTTGTATTTCACCGGGTTATGGCTCACATAACGACACCAGTTGTTGGTTTCAAGCATGTTAAAAGGGCGATGATTTTTGAAACACTACATGCTTTATAAACCCAATAATAATAAAATAAAACGGGATACTAAAAACTGCAAACGAAATCCACCTTATATATGTAAGAAGACGATGCGTTCTCTGGAAATTAAGCAGCTTTTCTGATTTTCCTGAAAAATCAGATTTTCGAAAATCTTTCCAAGCTTTGAGAAATAGAATCTTTTCTTTTGAAAATGATGACCAAGGAGGCAACTTCCCATTCTCAGAGACTTTTTTAATCTGCTCTGCTACCCGGTATTCATCATTTTTTTGTAATTCGATTATAACATTGTAAGTCTGTCTACAATAGAATATCATCACCCAAATAGAAGCACCTAAGCCAAAAACAAAAACTATAATACAATAGACGTATATAATTGTGTCCACCGTTACTCCTTCTTTTCAATCTGTTACTGGTACGCTTCTTTGAAGTGAGCTATCATATCTTGTCCATACCCCTTGAAACATTCCTGCTTCAACGGCGTTATACCATGCTTTAAGAAAAGTACTACCTTCACCATACACTTCACTAAGTTCTTGGACCATTAGTGCGAAAGTAACAGATCCCTGGATCACACAAAAAGACCGCCGCCGGATGTTTGATAATTTCCAACTTATTTACCGCTTTGCTCATACCAATACCGGCCTCTGTCGTTATCGCAGTACCGGCGCCGCCTGTTAGAGTAATACCTACAAGGAGAACCCTCATCCCCGCCAGATCTGTTTATTTTACAGGATTAAAGTGCCTTGCCTGCGTTAAAATTTTTCCTCTCCACTAACTTAAGAACATACCATTTCAGGCCAAGACTTTATTGCTCTTGCTGTAATTTCAAGATAACTTCAGGGGACAGGCCGGTACTATTGGAAATAAGGCTGACATCAACACCCTCTTTCAGCATATTCATTACCTCCCGGGGCTTTCTCCCAAGATACTCTTTCAGTATACTATTTTTTACACATTCTTCTATCAGAACTTGTTTTTCAGGATTTACTCGCCTCCGATGAGTTTTTGGGGCAGGACGCCTTGCAGAACAAACTCTTTTTCCGGGAGAATTAAAGCAGAGGCTGAAGTTTTGCACACCCAAAGGAGGTTTCCATGCTTTTACATGTTACACTCAAAGAAGCTGAAGACGGCTGGATGGTTGTAGAATGCCCGGCTCTTCCCGGGTGTGTTTCCCGGGGCACGGATGAACAGGAAGCTGAAAAACTTTGAAGATGATTATGGAAGGAAGCGGGTCTTGCGCAGGATTTTATTGGCAGAACTTGCTTAAGATTGCTGAAAGTACGCTTTCAGCAAAACGATAAATATATACCCTGAGATCCCTGTCCCGAGAATTCCAACAAGATAATTAAACCCAACGAGAAAATCCTCCCCAAACGCTTTCTTCAGTATTGTCTGGGAATACCAAGTCCATGAATCTGGCGGATCAACCAGTATATTCCACTTGAGCAGAGTCCCTATGATTACCAATAAAAACAATACCAGCATTAAAAAAGAAAACAGCAAATCAGTTATTTGGATCATGTAACGTTTTTCCTCCCACTTTTGCATGTATTTTGCCTGAGAATGTCAAAATTCTCCTGGATTATACAGTTTCTGCGAAAGGCGCAGTGCTGCGCGCTCCTGTGTTACTGAATAATGCTATATTCCGTATTCAGCTTTTAACGCGTCTATTTCCAGCTGGAACAGGCGCAGATCTTCGGCTTCCAGACTGTGGCGCGGAGGGAACTTCAGGGTAGCAGGATTAACAGGCGAACCGTAGTAATGCACTTCAAAATGGCAGTGCGGACCTGTGGACATTCCGGTGGAGCCTACATAGCCCACAACCTGTCCCTGTTTAACTTTTACTCCGGGCACAATACCCCGGGCAATGCTGCTGAAATGGGCGTACATGGTGTCGTAGTGATTAGCATGCCGTACTTTAACGCGATTACCGTAAGATTTATGCCACCCGGCTATAACAACGGTGCCGTCTCCGGCAGCCATAACAGGAGTGCCCATGGCAACGGCAAAGTCGACACCCCGGTGCAGAGCGGTATAGCCCAGTATGGGATGATTGCGGTAGCCGAAGCCGGAAGATATGCGCGCGCCGTTGACGGGGGTTTTCAACAGAGCCTTGCGCACTGAAGTACCGTCTGCCCCGTAATAATCTGCACGGCCTTCCAGTGTTTGATAATACCAGGCATCAATGCTGCGCTCTTCCAGTTCCAGACGGGCAAAGAGCAGTTTTCCGGTAGAGAGTTCTTTGCCCTCCAGATCCAGAAGCTTCTCATAGAGCAGCGTAATGTTTTCTCCGGACTGAATGTCCCTCTGAAAATCAACCTCAAAACTGAAAAGGCCTATGGCCTCCATCATTACAGAGAGCGGAATGCCGGCATCAACGGCGGCCTGATAAAGAGAAGTGTTCACAGTGCAGTGGACCAGAACGGGCACCGGATGCAGCGGTGTTATAATCTGACGGGCCTCCCACGCACCATTTTTCAGAGACGCGGTAACTTTTTTATCAAAACGGATGGGTATGTCCACCTGTACAGGATTTCCCGAACTGTTCAGGGAAACCTGAAGAGTTTGTCCGGCCGGAATGCGGGTAAGATCGAGAACCGGTTTGAGCGCGTTACACACCTGCAGCGATTCATTGCCGCTCAAGCCGGCCTCTGCAAGCGCGTCCCCCAGCGAGCTGCCCCTCCGTACTGTTACTTCGGTCTGGCTGAGAATTTCAGCATTGGCTTTGGGGAAGGTTTCAGTTTCCCGGGGCTCTGTCAAAGACTGTTCGGCTGACTGAGGCGGGGAAACGGCTGCTTTATCCGGCAGACGGTTCTTGGAATACACCAATAAAACAATAAAGATACAAAGCATGGAAAATGCAAGATACACAGCCGTTGGATAACGGCGAAGCTGGTTGACTACTTCCGTTGTTTTCACTCTACCTCTACCATGTTAACAGTATATTCAGCAAAACGCCCGCGCTCGGCTTCCCTCAGGCGGGCGGTAATGGTTAGTTCAGTATCGCCGTATTCTTCACTGAGCACGGTGGCTTCCTTGTGAAGCCGTGAACGCAGATCCCACCTGTCAGCGGGAATTTTTAATGTAACAGCCTGTTGATTCTGATCGAGAACGTTACCCAGAGTGCTCAAGAATTCTTTCAGGCCTTCCCCGCTGCCGGCGGAAACCATCAGGGCATCCGGGTAACGCAGCTGCAGAGCCTGACACTGGTCTTGGGTCAGAACATCCATTTTGTTCATTACCAGAAGAACAGGTTTGTCAGCAGCCCCCAGTTCCCGTATTACCGACTCTGTTACCTTGATGTGTTCCTCCATTTCCGGATTCCCCGCGTCTACAACCTGAACGATCACATCGGACAGCATGGCTTCTTCCAGAGTGGAGCGGAAGGCATCGACCAGATCGTGCGGGAGTTTCCGTATAAATCCCACCGTATCGGTTAAAAGAATTTCCCTTCCCCCAAACAGCTCCACTCTGCGTGTTGTGGGATCCAGAGTGGCAAACAGTTTGTCTTCGGCCAGTACGTCGGCGCCGCTCACAGCGTTCAGCAGTGACGATTTTCCGGCGTTAGTATACCCGACAAGCGAAACCGAAGGAACAGGTCTTTCCCGGCGGCGTTTGCGGCGAACTTCCCGCTGGGAACGCACCTGAACCAGGTCTTTTTTTAAGCGGGCAATTTTATCCAGAACAAGCCGGCGGTCGGTTTCCAGCTGCGTTTCACCCTTACCCCTGTTACCTCTGGCACCGCCCCGCTGACGGGACAAATGCGTCCATGCCCGTGTAAGACGGGGAAGACTGTACTGCATGCGGGCCAGAGCCACCTGCAGAACGGCTTCACGGGTAGAGGCCCGGTCAGCAAAAATATCCAGTATAACTTCCCGACGGTCTATAACGGCCAGCTTCCACTCTTTTTCCAGATTTCTCTGCTGTGAAGGAGAGAGGTCGGAGTCAAAAACCACAAGATCAATCTGCTCCTGCGCTATATATGCGGTAATTTCTTCAATTTTTCCCATTCCCAGAAGGTGCCGGGAATGTACTTTGCGCAGACTGACCAGCATGGAACCCGCAACTGGAATGCCCAGTGTCAGCACCAGGCCTTCCAGTTCCGCCAGATGCGCCGAGGCGCTCTGCACTGTTTCACCGCTGCCGCGGATACCTACCAGCAGGGCGCGTTCGCACATCCGCGAAAGTATGTCCCGGTTTTCAAGTTCAATAAGAATGTTATCCACGCATTTTTCCCGGAAGCACAAAAGGCTGAAGCGGCCACAAAGGCGGAGTACCGGTTTCGCCCCGCCCTTCCCTGTCGGCCATACGTATAAGATACCCAAGAAGATTACGCAGCCAGCCCAGCAGACCCGCGCCCTTTTCAGTAAGCTCTTCAGCATTCAGGGAAATAGCGCTTACATTTTCTACGGAAAGGGAAGAGCCGAAAAGGGATATAAGCTCCACTCCGTCCACCATGCCGTCCATGCCGTCGGCCCAGAGATCCCAGAACGCGTGCAGCGCCGGGTTTTCCACTGTTTTCAATGCCGCTCCCGCGGCCGCCGGAGAACCCAGAATGTGATCCACCCGGACAGGGCCTTTGGTTTCACGCCCCAGATAGGCCGCCACACAGGCTGCCATTCCCTCCATAAGCGCGGGAGTTCCGGCCAGGGCCGCGGCAAAAGCCGCCGAGGCGGGAGGCAGAGGCTGCCAGCCTTCCAGTTCGGGAAAGTGCGGCTGAAAATCCGATCCGTCCGGCAGATCCGTATTGCGGTGATGATCCACCAAAGCGGCGCGCAGCACCCGGTAGCGCTCGGTTATACGTCCGGTCAGCATGGCCATTTTACGGTAACGCCCCTTTGACAGACTTCCCAGAGACGCGTGCTGGGCGCCCAGAGCCGCGGCATCGCCTATGGCCCGGTCGCAGTTACGGCAGACAGCGTAAGGGCTCAGATACAGATGGTGTTTCAGGGAAAAGGTGATCATTTCATGTTCCCTGTCGGAATTGGAAAACACCGTGTTTCGGGGGTAATCCGGCGGCTCCGCATCGCCGCCCAGTCTTTCACGGAGACTCTGCAGGAGGGGCTCAACTGTATCGCGCAGCAAGGCGCCGTCTTCGCTCTCCAGCAGACGGCGCAGATTGTCCAGAGCCTCGCGGCACAGATCTTCTTCCAGTGCCGGAGCGGTTCCGGCAATAGCCGCCAGGGTTTCGGCACGGCCCAGCAGCGCTTCTTCATCTTCGGGGTTAAGCCGGACGGCCTTGTCAAAAAGTTCAAAAGCTTCCCAGTCTCTTCCCAGTCCGGTGAGCAGGCGGGCATGAGCGCAGAGAATAAGCACTTTCAAAGGCTTGTCATCTGCGGCGCAGGAAAAAGCCTTGCTGTAAGCCTGCCGGGCCCGGGCGCTCTGCTTTCTCTGGTAATAACAGCGTTTTTCGCCCTCGCTTTCACGTACAGCCAGAAGATTGCAGCGCAGATTTGCCGTGTTAAGCCAGTAAAAGGGCGCAAAGGAAGGAACATCCAGAATATCTCCCGAATGATGCTCCAGCAGATAAAGACCGTACTCCAGCACGGAGGCATCGCGCAGGGCAATGCCGGTGTCGGCCATAAGGGCAATTTTGGCAAACAGCTCGTCGGGACGGTTCACTGGCACATCAGCAATCCGGTCAAAAGCCTCCCGGAAAGCTCCCCGGTCCATAATACTCCGGGCTTCCTGCAGCGCGTGGGAAAAAGTAGTCACGTTAATATTGTAGCGCATTTTTTTATTTTTGATGACCTCCTCCGGGCAAACAGGTTATTCTACTGCCGTTATGAGGAAAAACAGGCCTTTTAAAACAATTATTCTTATTCTCTGCGGCGTTTTTATATTTACCTCATGCGGCGGTGCGGCTTCCAGAAAACCGGACTCGGAAACAGAACAGAGCGGGCGCAATGCCGGCAGGGCCGCCGGAGAGGGCGCGGCGGAAACGGCCGGATGGAACGCGCCCGGAAATAGCGCCCCGGAAAGATCGGAGCAGACAGGCGCATTGTCTGCCGCAGCGCCGCGGCTGCTTTCAGAGCGTTTCAGCTTTACAGAAGAGAATTTTGCCGAAAAGCTTATTGACCCTCCTGAAGCGGTGCTGGCCGATCCGACGGGTTTTCTGGCACTGGCAGCTGTTGTGCTTGAGCAGCCTGAATGGACGCTGCAGCTTGTGGATAAATGTCATTTGCTGCCGCCGGATTTTGTGCCTCCGGATTTGGTTTATCTCTCTGAATATCCTGATATTAAGTGCGGCAGGAACAATCTGCAGCTCAGCCGGCCGGCGGCAGATTCTCTGCAGGAGCTCAGCCGGGCGGCCAGGGCCGCCCGCGTTCAGCTGACAGCATCTTCCGCTTACCGCTCATGGCAGTACCAGCAGCAGCTTTTTCAGCGCTATGCGGAGAAGGACGGAGAAGAGCTGGCCTCCCGGTATTCAGCCCGCGCCGGGGCCAGCCAGCACCAGCTGGGAACAACGGTAGACTTTAACAGTATTACCAACGCCTTTGAAGAATCGCCTGCCGGCAAGTGGATGACTCTTCACGCGCCTGAATACGGATGGAGTCTTTCCTACCCCCGCGGCAGGGAAGAGGAAACCGGGTACATGTGGGAAAGCTGGCACTGGCGCTGGACGGGAAAGGCCGCTGTTCAGATGCAGAAGGATTTTTTTAACGGCAGCCAGCAGGCTTTTATGGAATTCTGGGCAGATAACCAGGGTATTCTCCGCGGCGCCTTTGAATAGTTTCCGAACGCCCAAGGGATGCGCAGGGCGGCGCAGCCGGACCCCGCAGGGGCTGCCGGCCCCGAGGAGGCCGAAGTGAAACGGAGCCCGAAGCAGCCCGGTCCGCCCGCTGAACGGGCGGAGGGGCCCGAAAGATCAAAAACAATGGGCTCCAGGCAGATGGACTTACTGAGAAACCACTTCCTGGCGTACGGCTTCTTCTCCGTTTATTTCCACGACGATGCTGCTTCCCAGAGGAAGGACATAGGGGAAGGAAAGACGGCCGCCCGAATGGGGCATGGAAAAGAGTGTGCGGTCTTCAGCGCCCGGTTCCCGGATTATAACTTCCAGAGCCACAGGCACGGGAGTTTCAGGGAATGTATGATCAAATAAACCGTAACGGGAATCTTCACCCCAGGCTTTGGGACGCCGGTAGCGCAGAACCACTTTCATGTCGCTGCCTACCTGAGCTTCTGCTGCAGGCGACTGTGTTGTAACCCGCGCGGAATAACCGGCCGGTTCTACTGAATTATCCTCGACAAAAACAAAGGAAAGGGGGATGCGGGCCAGCGCCCTCATGGCATTGTCGGCACTGTAGTCTTTTAAATTGGGTAAAACGATGGGCCGGTTAAGTTTTCCGCGGCTGGCAATGAGAATGAGTTCCTGCTGTTTATCCAGGGGGGTGCCGGCTTTGGGGGTCTGATGCAGAATGGTTCCGGCTTCCGCGTTGTTGTACACATAGGTGACCGGTTCACGTATAACAAGCAGGGGTTCGAAGGTGGAGAACAGGGAGGCCAGGCGTCCCCGGACTTCGGTAACACTCATGCCGGTGTAATCTTCCACATTGTCCATAACGGCGCCCCGGCTGACGGTAACGGTAACACGTCTTCCGGCTTTAACGTAGAGACCCGGTTCAGGATCCTGGGATATGATGAGTCCCTTGTCAGACGGGTTTCCCGTAAATTTGGCCTGCACACGGGGGTAGAGCTCACGCTCCTGAAGCATCTGCAGGGCATCAATGAGTTCCCTGTTGACAATTTGAGGTACAACGGTCCGCTCGGCCCCGCGCACGGCCAGAAAGAAAGCCGCGGTAAAGAAGAACAGCATTACCAGAAAAGCACCGCCGAGAAGAATAAGAGAGCGGCGGAAATAGGCGCGTTCTACAGGGTCGTCGCCTTCCATGCTCAGGCTGTCCGATTTACCGGAGGGTGAATGCGGAAAAAATGACTTTAAGCTGAATCGGCCGGTTCGGCGGCGTCCCTTACGGGAGCTTTTGCCGGATGCGCCGGAATTGGCGGAGCCGCCGGATGTGCCGGATGTGCCGGATGTGCCGGAGCCGCCGGATGTGCCGGAGCCGCCGGATTTGGCGGAGCCGCCGGATGCGCCGGAGCCGCCGGATTTGACAGATCTGGAACTTGCTGCAGCCAACGCGGAGGTTTTAACTGTTTTGTTTCTGGATGTCAGACTGTCCAGTGCAGACTTCTTTGTTTCAGGACTCATTTTTCTCTCCCAGTAATGTACCAGCGCCCATGGAAAAACCGTTCATGAAGGAACGGAAATCAAGCGGCTTGCGGGATGCAGGCTGTAAACGGGTAACCCCGAGTACGCCATTCCCCGTTTGTATCAGTATACCATGCAATTTGTCCACTCCCAAAACCTCTCCCGGCAGGGGGACTGCGGAACCCGGCAAGGGAGCGCCGGAACCCGGCAGGGGAGCGCCGGAACCCGGCAGGAGAGCGCCGGAACCCGGCAGGGGAGCGCCGGAAAGGGCCGAAGCAGCTTTTTTATCTGCTACAGGCGCTGTTTGCGGCACGCCTACAGACCCTTTTCCCGGCACGCTTACAGGCTCTTGTTCCGGCACTTCTACAGACCCTTTTCCCGGCACGTCTACAGGCTCTTGTTCCGGCACGCCTACAGACTCTTGTTCCGGCACGCCTACAGGCGCCGCCTCCAGTATAACAAGAGGTTCTCCCTTCCAAAAGGTGCGGGTTTTCGGCCAGGGGTTGTAGGCCCGCACCATGCGGTCAATTTCTTCTGCCGTTTTTGACCAGTCTATTATGCCGTCATTTTTCTGCACAAGAGAACAGTAAGTGGCGGCAGAAGAATCCTGCGGGCGGCCCTCTACCCGGCCCGCTTCCAGATCGTCAACGGCCTCTTTGAGTTCTTTGGCGGCTTCAATGGCAATATCGGCAGTAAGAGAGCCGGTTGTTTCACGGCCGGTTAAGGGATAGGGGCGTGAGCGGAGAATATCTCCGGCATCCATTTCCAGGGCCAGGCGCTGAACGGTCAAGGCGGTCCGGCGGTCTCCCCGGAGAATAACTTCTGTTATGGGAGAGGGGCCGCGGTAGAGGGGAAGTGCTGAGGGATGCATGTTTATACCGCCCCGGGGAAACAGGGCCAAAAACTTCGGTCCGAAAATACGCCCATAGGCAAAGACAACCAGAAGTTCACAATTCAGCCGGGAGGCTTCTTTGCGGGCCTCAGCTCCCAGTCTTTCAGGCTGAAGAACAGGCAGCCCCAGTTCCTGAGCTTTTACTTTAACCGGCGGAGGGGTGATTTTACGCCCGCGGCCGCTCACTTTGTCCGGAGAAGTCAGAACGGCCGCGACATTGTGCGCGGCCGCCAATGTTTCCAGAGAGGGAACGGCAATTTCAGGAGTTCCGGCAAAAAGAATTCTCATGAGTTTTTCTGAAGAGCGGCTGCGTCGGGAGCCGGGAGGAAATCGGCTGAATCAAGCTGAAATTTACCCAGTATTTTATTGCGCTTGCGCTCACTGATGTAGTCAATAAACAGTATGCCGTTGAGATGATCGAGTTCATGCTGAATAACGGTAGCCAGAATTCCGGAAGCTTCAATGGTAAAGGGCCGGCCGCGCCGGTTCCATGCCTGAACCTGAACGGCCTGGGGCCTTTTAACGTCGGCATATTGACCGGGTATGCTCAGACAGCCTTCTTCATAGGTTGATATTTCCACACTGGTGGAGATTATTTCGGGATTTATGAACACCATGGGCTCTTCATCGCCTACTTTGACAGTAAAGATACGTTCTTTCACACCTACCTGAGGGCCGGCCAGACCTATGCCGTTTCCGTTAATCATGGTCTGGATCATATCATCAGCCAGCTGCGCCATGCGGCCGTCGATGTTTTCTACCGGCTGCGCCACCTGGCGCAAAACGCGTAACTGTTCTTCAAATCCGATAGTGTAAATTTCCATGTACCAGAGTATAGCATTTCAGGAAAACTCCGGCCAGCCGGGCGCGCGGAGCTGACTGCGTCTTTGGGCCAGCCGGGCGCGCGGAGCTGCTCCCCTATTGCGAACTGGCCGCGCCTTGAGCTGGCCGCGCCTTAAGCCGGCCGCGCGGAGTTGGCTGCGCCGTCTCCTGCCCCGCCGGGAACTGCCGGAGCGCACACGACTCATCCAAAATGCCTCGGCACCAAACCACAGACTGCCGGCCGCGACTTGGGCCGGCCGCGCGGAGCTGCTTCCCTATTGCGGGCCGGCCGCAACTTCTATCAGCGGGCCTGCACAATGGACGGCGTTGAGTGCTGCACCAACCCCCACTGCCGGGCGGCTGGCCGTGCTTTAGACCGGCCGGGCGCGTAGAGCTGGCCACACCTGGGGCTGGCCGTGCTTTAGACCAGCCGGCCGCGCGGAGCTGACACATTGACTTCCATGCCTTTTCACGGGCAAACCAAGAACAACCCCGGTCGGGTGCGCGGAGCTGCTTCCCTATTGCGGGCCGGCCGCACCTGGAGCCGGCCACACCTTCTATCAGCGGGCCTGCACAATGGACGGCGTTGAGTGCTGCAGAAAACCCCACTGCCGGGCGGCTGGCCACGCCCTAGGCTGACTGCGCCTTTGGGCTGAGCACGCCCTAGGCAGTGCCCTGGCCCGGCCTTACTCCTGCCCGTCCTGTAAGCCCTTTCCGGCAGAAATAAGGCAAAACAGAACCTCAGCTTGTCCCTGCGGGCCCTAAATGTCATTATAAGGCCCATGAATCAGATTGCCATCCTTTACGGGGGAAAATCAGGAGAACACGATATTTCCCGAATATCCGCGGCCGCTGTTTACAGAAACATGCCGCAGCACTACAGTGTCATTCTTATCGGCATTCACACCGACGGAGCATGGTATCTCCAGGAAGCGCCCCCAGAAACTCCCTCAGAACTGCCCAGGGCACTCACCATTGAGACAGATGAAAAACGCCGTGTCAGCATGGTGCCCTCCGGAGGGCTTAAAGACGCGCAGGGAAACACGCTGAACATTCATGCCGCCCTGCCCATTCTTCACGGGAGTTTCGGCGAAGACGGCCGGATTCAGGGACTGCTGGAAATAGCCGGTATTCCCTACGCGGGCTCGGGAGTTCTGGGCAGTTCTCTGAGTATGGACAAGGATATGACCAAACGCGTGTGGAGAGATGCCGGTCTGCCGGTTGTCCCCTGGCACAC
>PDWI01002499.1_pt1 | contig 27480 bp, 25 predicted proteins | sample 1430891 | NCBI WGS metagenome assembly PDWI01 (sample SAMN01162508, study PRJNA174530) | Oral metagenome, whole genome shotgun sequencing project. | biome: Marine environment; feature: Marine mammal; material: Swab sample of the gingival sulcus; isolation source: swab sample of gingival sulcus... | reverse complement strand
ATACAAAATGGTTTGACAAAATTGAATTCTCAAAGGATAAGGGAGCTGTATTTTTTTCATCGGGTGTGTTTTTTTACATTAAAAAGTCCGAAATTAGGAAATTAATTGCAAGCATGGCAGAGGCTTTTCCTGGTGGTAAACTCGTTTTTGATGCTACCAATTCAAAAGGCTTAAAGAAAATGTTAAAAACATGGCTTAAACCTACTGAAATGGGAGATGTTGATCTGTATTTTAGCCTAGAGGATGAAAAAGAGATACTGACATGGTCTGATAAGATAGAGAAGGTTATCAAAAAAGGATATATGACGGGCTATAGACCACTTGATAAAAGATTTGGTTTTATAGCGAATACGATATTTACATATGGTGAAAGAAAAAATATGACACAAATAATTGAGATATATTTTAAAAAATAATAGGCATAGTTTATGCTCATATAGAAAAGGGGATATGATGACACTGTATAGACAAATTTTTGAAAATAATAAGAAATGGGTTCATGAAAAGAAAATGAATACCCATGATGATTTCTTTAAGCATCTATCAGAAGGGCAGAATCCAGATATCCTTTATATTGGCTGTAGTGACAGTAGGGTGACAGCTGAAGAAATGACTGGAGTAGAACCAGGGCAGATGTTTGTACACAGAAATATAGCAAATTTGGTACCTAATAATGATACGAGTTCTGCCTCTGTGATAGAATATTCTGTTGCTCATTTAAAGGTAAAGCATATTGTTATATGTGGGCATTACTATTGTGGTGGGGTAAAAGCAGCGATGCAATCGGAGGATTTGGGTATATTAAATCCATGGCTGCGAAATATTCGAGACGTTTATCGTCTTCATAAAACCGAATTAAATGTAATCAGTGATGAAACGGATAGGTATAAGCGTCTAGTTGAATTGAATGTAGAGGAACAGTGTGTTAATGTGATTAAAATGGCAGTTTGGCAAAAAAGTTTTCTTCAAACTGGATTCCCGAAAGTACACGGATGGGTTTTTGACATTCATTCAGGTAAATTAATTGAGTTAAATATTAATTTTAATAGAATTTTTTCTGGTATTCGCGAAATATATGATTTAGGTGTTAAATCCAGTGAATCGTAAAAAATAGGGATGTTTCATGTGAAACATCCCTATTTATAATAGCTATTCTACTTACTCTATAGAGGATATACCCTCTTAAATTCTTCATATACAAGTAGCATATCATAACGAAAGTCTAAATCATGTTTTCTTAATTCTTCTGTAAAATAGCGAACATGGATATTTGACCAATTTTTAAGACTTCCGTCGCCTTCGGCAAGTGCTTCTTTTTCACCAATCTGATGAAAGGGAAGAATGGAAACCTTCGTAGTTTGTATAATACACACCGCTTCATTTTTAGAGTTTAAAACAATATGATAATCACCTTTTTCAGAAATTCTTGTGTCAACAAATTGATATAATTCAAATGCTGATGAACTAGAGGTTTTAATGCCCATTAGTACTAAATCTGCCAGTTCATCAGGGGTATCGCCGAATTGCCATGCACTATATATTGAATGAGATATATTTTGGTAATCTGAAAATACTTGCCACATTTCTTTTGCTGTCATAATATATCCTTTTATTTAATACCAACAAGTAGTTTAGAACCTGTTAGCATGGTATCACGTGCCTCTTTCTTGTTTATAGGATATCCGTTTGTAGTATCTACAAACTCAACCTTTTCAAATCCCATATCAATTAATTTTTGTCTAAACTTTCCTATGTTGCCATACTTTGCATAAACAAATATATCATGAATGGCAAATTGACCACCTTTTTTTAGAACTCTAAAGGTTTCCAGTAAGTACTTTTGTCTATTACCTGGTATATTATGATATACATAGTTAGAAACAACCGCATCAAAGCTCTCATCTTCAAAATCAAGTTTTGTGGCATTTCCTGCATCAAACTTAACGTTATTTACCCCTTCAATTTCAGCGTTAGATTCACAAAGATTTTTAGTAAATTCTCTATAGGTTCCGCCCCATTTATCTACTCCAAGAACCTCAATATTAGGGTTCTTTTTAGCAATGTTTATAGATAAAGCACCACTGCCGCAACCAACGTCTAATACCTTATCGCCATCATTAAAATCAAGTGCATCTGCAGTATGATTAATGATTTTCCAGCTTAAGGAATCCTGATTTTCAAAAGAAAAGGCATCCTGCATATATTGAAATTTCTTGGCAAAATATCCTAAAAATCCACTTAATGGTAAAAATATAGTAGTGAATATTGAGAGCCATTTTAGATATTTTTTCTTTTGAGACTTTCTAATTAAAATGTAGGTTGATAAGGTTAAGAACGTTCCAGCACTTACATATGTTAAAATTTTAAAACCCTTAGTAATATCTTCTGGCATCCAATTTTTGTAATCAGTTTTCATAGTTTTCTCCTTTACAATACAGCATTTCTATACATTGTCATAATATCTTCATGACTGAGTTTAATTGGATGGCTCTTTAACTTTTCTTCTTGGCTTGAAATTAGTCTTGCGTAATCCTCTAAATGTTCTTCTTTTACAGGTGGTTTTTCCTCTGTTAAGGCAATAAAGTTCTTAGTCCACTCAGCAAATTCTTCTTCACTTTCAAAGCCTGTAGCGTCTAATACTTTCTGCACTAAATCCTTTGGGCTTACCCTTAGAAATTCAGGCATAAACGTAGCATTTGCCATACCGTGTGCTAGTCCAAACTGGTATGTTATTGGATATCCCAATGCATGAGGTAGGGATGTTCCTGTTTGTGCTATAGCAATGCCTGCATAAGTTGAGGCGTTAATGAAATCTCTTAAAGCTTCATCACTAATTGTATCATTCATTAAATCATTCTTATGTTGTCTAAATAAGTTTAAAGCTTTAAAAGCAAAAAGTTCAGAATAATGATTAGAGCGAACATTGATAATACTTTCAATAGAGTGGCTAAAGGCATCCATTATAGTAGTGTTTCTTACAGCTAATGGCATTGTTTTAAAGTATTTTAGATCAATAAAAGCATATTTGGGAAATATTCGTCTTGGCATACTAAGCTTTGTTTTTAATTTATTATCAGTAAAAACAGAATATGGTGTCACTTCAGAACCAGTGCCTGTTGTAGTTGGAATAGCAATAACAGGGATGGCATCATAATTTTTATTGCCAAATAATTTTTCAATATAATTATCTCTCCCATGTTTTAGTAAGATAGCGATGCCCTTTGCTGTATCCATTGGTGAGCCGCCACCAATTGCGATGACAAAATCAGCTCCTTCACCAAGTTTTGCACCTTCAACAGTTTGTTCTATAGGAGGATTTGCCTTAACACTATTAAATATACTGTATTCTATTGTATATTTGTTTAGTATTTCAATTACATCATCCAAGGCTCCGCAAACTTTTGCCGAAGTCTTACCAGTTACAATCAGAGCTTTTTTACCTAGTTCTTTGAATAAAAGCTCCTGCTCAAACAAAATGTTTTCACCTTCATATATCATAGTTGGCATATAAAATCTCATACTTCCCTCCTTATTAGATTAATTAAAGACATATTTGTTATATATATTTTATCATATCTTAGAATAATTATCATTAAAAACTTAAGTAGGGTATTTAATTAATTTGTTGTAAGAATGGATAGTAATAATTTTAGTATACATAAATATAAGAGTATAATTTAATTTCTTGATGAAAACGATAAAAAGATGTATTATATAAAAAAGAAAAGATGAATGACAAAGGAGATATTTTGCAGAATGACTTTTTAAATAAGCAGTATAAGCTGCTAGAAGCATGGACACTATTTGCCGAAAAAGGTATCTATAAAACAGATGGCATTCAAAGTGCGGAAATTAAGCTGTGGCAACAATCAAAACTGCTTGGTGTAGATCCATTAGTAGATAATATTCGTTTAGAAAAGGAAGAAGAAATTGATAGTGATATCGCCTTTGATAAGGAGATTAATTTATGGGCTCTGGAAAATTCAGTATCATTATTATTATTTAATGAAAAGAAAATCTTACAAGCAAAGTCGGCTTTTCAGTTTGAAAATATATCCATTGAAAGGGGAGCTTCCTTTAGTGAGAAAAAGATAGGAGTTACATCACTTACCTTAAGTATTATGTCTAATGATTATAAATGCTTAAAAGGTGCACAGCATTATACTAAGGCTTTTCAATACCTAGTGACACGTTCTTATCCGGTCCTAATTTTGGGAGAAAAGTATTATGTAGTCTCTATTAATCACATCAACAATGAAAGTAAGGAAATCAAAAATGAAATAAAGAAACACATAAACCTATTTATTGAACGAATAGGTGGAAAAACTGAGGCAAAGACTTATAAGTACGACTTTAGACATTTTGAAAGCGGAGTATATGAAATCAGTTCAAATGGTAAGATTTCTCATACTGAATTAAGTCATCTAGCGATACTGCCAGAGGATGAAAATATACTATCAATATTCGAAGATTGTTCGATTGCTAAATTATTTGCTGGAGAAAAACAAATCCTCAAAGCAAAAAATAAGATGTTTCAAACTTATTTAATTACACCCATTTCTAAGAAAAATCAATTTAGCTTATACATTTTGATAGAAAAGTTAGAGGCAAATCTTGACCTATTCAATGATTTGCATACTGTTTTAAACGAATCTTTTTGTCATTTTATCAATAAAAATATACTAGAATTGGACCTTATTAAAAGATTAAAGGCACTTGCAAACTCAAGCATGCCGGTTATTTTTATTATAGATGAATTGTATGATCAAATCATGTTTTCAAATTATATAAATACGCTGCGATTAGAGGGATATAATTATAATGTTAATTTAGATCCAGCAAAGAATTTAGACAAAAGTTTTGAATTGAAGCTAAAGAAAATTCAGGATTGGAACCTTTTGAATAAGAAACATTCCGTTCACATATTTCATTTGGAATTAATAGATGATAATAGCGTATATAGAGCGTTGAATTCATGTTTTTATTCATCAAATGCCTATTCTAAGTATTTTTTATATATAAGTAAAGACTTTTATTCTAAGCTAGCTAAAAAATATGAAAATATAATGGCTAGTTTCAAACTAAATATTATGGAAATTGATAAGGATATTTTAGATAATGTTAGATTGTCCTATGAGGCAGTGTCTAAAAAAACTAATTCTTCTCAAAACCAGATGAATGTCTATGGGCAGGAAGAGAAGGAAGAAATATCCGATCAGGAAATATTTGTATCAAGATTCAAAAGAGACAAAAATTTCTCATTAAAGGAAATCGAGAAAACAGCCATATTAGATGCTCTAGTTTCTGTTGATTATAATATGACAAAAGCATCTATTTTATTAGATATATCTCGTTCGACACTGTATAGAAAGCTAAAAGAATATAAAATTACCATAAAATAGGAGTGTTTCAAAAAGAATCAGTAAAAATCTCTTTTTATCAACGATTTTTATAGTGTACCATTTTAGAGTAGTTCTATATACCTAGATACAAAAAAAATAGCATAGTTCGTTGGACTATGCTATTTTAGCTTTGTGGATAATTCAGAAGATTCCTTCATAAATAAACAGTTTAATTATTTAAAAAATAAATGATAAAATAAATTAAAAATAAAATATTCAAATTTAAATAATATAGTAGATTAAATTAAAATAAATATTAGTAATAAAATATATAAAAATAAATAAATTACAGTGATTCTTTTTGAAACAGTCAAATAAAACAAAAATAATTTTGACGAAAAAAATTATTAAAATGTAAATTTATAAGTTAAAACTGTTTTATAATAAAAAAAATTAGCTAAAAAATTTAATATAGTGAAGAAAAAGCTTGAACTATTTCGTTTATTGATATACAATGATTACAGTTAGTAAACCATTGTTAAATCTACGGATGATAGGGGGATTAATGTATAAGATTCGCGAGGCTGCAAAGCTATTAAACGTGGAAACTATTGATATACATAAAAAGTTAATATCTTTGAAAAAGGATCTTCTTGGTCATGTTCATAAAAAGAATGGCATTATTAGCATTGATCAAGAAGGAATTGATATTATTAGCCTAAGTTTTGCCGGTGTAAAAACAGAAAGTGTTTCAATATATAAGGCTGCTGAAACATCAAGTGAAGAAGACGGCCCTGTATCATTAAATGAAGAAACAAATAAAATGAATACAGAAGAGGGTTTCACTAAAAACCTCGTTTCTGAAGTAGAGGTACAATCTGAGCTTAATGTACTTAATGTACTTGATGAACGTGATTTGAATAGTATAAAGAATGATATCAACTCAAAAAAGAGTCAGTTAAATGTTCTAAATCAAAAGATAGTTACTGAGCTAGAAAGAACAGAATATTATACAATTGAGCTGAATAATTTACATGATAGAATAAAAAAGCATTTGACTTAGTGTGGGGTAAAGATGTACAGAGTGATAGAGGTAGCGGAGCTGCTTGGGGTAAGTAAGGTCACGGTCTATAAAAAGATTGAACAGTTAAAACCCGAGATTATAGCTCATATGAAGACTGAAGAAGGTATTACATACATAAGTGATTTTGGTGTTAACTTAATAAAAGGAACAATAAAGAGAAGAAAAACCAGAAAACCAAGAGATAAAGCTCTCCTAAAAGTTGTAGATCTTAATTGTGAGTTATCAGACAGCAGGAAGAAGTTAGATGAGCTCGAAAAAATACTAGAAGAAAATGAAGTAAAGTATAAAGAAGAGTTATTGATAAGTAATAGGCACCTAGACACTATAATTAGTAACAAAACAAGAGAATTAAAACGAATTGAAAAATCAAATAAAAAGCTTAGTTTAGCATTAGAGAAGGCAAATGAACTTTTATTACGCTTAGAACAAAAACTGTAATATGAGGAGGATATTGGTGGAAGATAACAAAAAAAACGGATTAGACGAACAAAATGATAAAAAAGGAATGGATTTATCAGAACAATTAGATAAATTGTTTAGTTCTCTAAATTTAAGTAGAAAGAAAGCAGACACATTAGATAGTCTGATTGAACCAGACGAGACTCCTTTAGAGCATAATGATATTTCTAGTGACTCAGATGATGAAAATATAATTCCTGAGGATGTTGTAAATGAAGAAGCACTTACAATTGATGATAATCTGGATGATATTTGGTTAGAGAGTGAAGATCAGGAAGATACACTAGATATAGATATGATAGTACCTTCTCCTGATGATGAACTCAGTGGTCTATTTACAACTACTGAACTGGATGCAACAGAACTTGCAGATTTTTCGAACGAAGAAAAAATTGAAGAAAACAATTATGATCAGATTATTAAAGAAGAAGTAGATGTTGAAAGTATTAAAAATACTTTAGACGATATGTCATTGGAAACAGAGCATGTTAGTATAGATGAAAATAATATTTCAAGTATTGTCCATGATCTACCGCTCGATTTCAAAGATGATCTTTCATTGGAAATAGACGACTTAAATGTAGAGAAAAAAGAAGGCATGGATAGTATCCTAGAAAATGACGATGCAAGTTCCCTAGATAATAGCATAGACTCTATGTCAAGTACTCCAATGGATTCAGATTTGGAAGATAATTCTGATATTGATTTAAAAGCTGAGCTTCATGGTGAAGAAATTGATTTATCTGACACTTATCCTCTTCCAAGTGATTTAATGGTGGATAATAGCCAAGACTTTCTAACTAACGATATTTCCTTAGAAACATCAAAATTTGATAATCTTTTAGATGATGATATAAAAAAGGAAATTGATGTCCTAAAGAAAAAAGGTTACAAGGCGCAGGGTTTCGTTTATAATGAAGGCGTGAACTCGCAAACAGTACCTAAGGTTGAAAAAGAAATAGAAACGTCTGAAGATGGTGTAATTAATTATGATAAAGTAGTTGGTGAAAATCAACTGATGAACATTGAGTCAATCTATAACTGTAGTGATCTAATAAAGCAAATGAGTGAAACAGTATTTATGATTGAGCTTTATAGTAGAACACTACCAGAAAATTTACCAATCGATGTAAAGAGAGAATCTGTATTAAATATTATCAAGGCAAGCTCTATCGAAATTGATGACTTATTATCGGATGCCTATCAAAGAATCGACGTACTAAATGAAGTGTTAGAAGATGTTGCGCAAAAGGCAGAAGAATTAGATAATGAAAATAAAACAGAAATAGAGATTCTAGAAGCGAAAATAGAAAATCTTAAGCAGAAGATTGACAATAGAACACAGTATAGAAAGTCTCAAAATGCAATGATAGGATACGAAATTCAGAGGATTGTCAATATTGTCGAATTTATTGAACCTGAGTAGAATGCATAATGACTATTGATGAAAGAATTATGCTTGAGGTATTTAGGCATGCAAAAAAAGCCTATGATTTATCAGAAGTGCCAGTAGCTTGTGCCATTGTAAAAGAGAAAGAAATAGTATCTCTGCAATATAACAAAAAAGAACATAATGGTCTTGCAACATCTCATGCAGAAATATTAGCTATACAAGATGCCTGCCAAAAACTAAATCGATGGCGCTTGCATGATTGTAAACTATATGTGAATCTAGAACCTTGTTTAATGTGCCTGGGAGCCATATTGGAATCAAGAATTAATGAGTTATTTTTCTCAGTATATGATTACAAAATGGGTGGCATAAATGGTAAATATGGAATAGGTGAAGAAAAACTTAAGCTAACACCTCTTTCTATTAATACAGGCATTCTAGCTGACGAAAATAAAAGTCTTATTCAAGACTTTTTTTATAAAATGAGAAATCAAAAAATCAAATAAAACGAGGATATATGTAATATTATCCAAATAAAAAATGTATCATAAAGTCCTAAAGTAGATAGGAAACAAATAAAAAAAGTTAACAAGTCTTGATAAATAATAAACAAAAAGATATCTGTAAGTATAATAAGAAGTGTGCTATTTTATTAGTCATATATTTTACATAAAAAAAATAAGTTAACAAAACTTTGTTGCTATTTAATATTTTTGCGGTTTAAATTAAAAACAGAACTTTCAAAGTTATGAAATAAAATATAATCAATTATATTTTTATGTAAATTTTTCTTTTTGAAAGAGAATTCTAAAAAAATCCTATTTTTTACAAAATCATTAAAGTATTGTTCTGAGCCAAGTCTTTTATTTCTAATAACATAATGATATAATATTTTGAAGGAATTAAAGAAGGAGAGAGAATTGTTGATAGAACGAATGAAGATGATGGTGTTTATTTTACCTGCCATTCTAGTAGGTTTGAGTTTCCATGAATTTGCCCATGCATATGTTGCGTATAAGTTTGGAGATAAAAGTCAATTACACAGAGGACGTTTAACGATAAATCCGATAAAGCATATTGATCCTGTGGGTTTTATAATGATTGCCTTGATTGGGTTTGGTTGGGCAAAGCCTGTGGAGTACAATCCTAATAATATTGAAAAGAAAAAGGCAGCTAGAATTTTAATTGCCCTTGCTGGTCCCTTTATGAATTTTGTAATCGGAATTATCTTTTCTATAATATGTGGATGGCTAATTAGTGATTACGCTTTTATGTTGAAAACACAAAGTAAGTCAGTACAGCATTTAGTTTTTAACCTCATATTATATATAAGTTTAATTAACTTTGGTTTGGGGGTATTTAATTTAATACCGATTCCTCCACTTGATGGTAGTCATGTTTTATTTGAATTTTTGAACCTGAGTCCTATACAAGAATTTAAAATTCAGCGTTACGGTATGCCGATATTGTTAGTCTTGATTTTTTCGGATAGGTTAATAGGCATTGATTTACTACCGATTTCTGGAGTAGTTAGTTATTTATTTAGTTTGTTTTCAGGCATAGGTCTAGCATAGCTAGTATATATATACTGTATTGGAGGTCGTATTGGACTATGTAGTAGAAATGACGGGGATAAGAAAAATTTTTCCTGGAATAGTTGCCAATGACAATGTGAATTTTAATCTAAAAAAGGGAGAAATACACGCTTTACTTGGTGAAAATGGTGCTGGAAAATCGACATTAATGAGTGTTTTATTTGGTTTGTATAAACCAGAACAGGGAGAAATAAGAATTAATGGAGAGCTATGTGAGATAGATAATCCTAATGTAGCAAATAAACTTGGCATTGGAATGGTTCATCAGCATTTTAAGTTGGTGGATAATTTTACAGTGACTGAGAATATTATATTGGGTAGAGAAGGAGGCTCTTTATTAAGAAAATCGAATATGCTCAAAGCAAGAGAAATGGTTCAGGACATATCAGAGAGATATGGTCTACAGGTTGATGTCGACGCTAAGATAGAGGATATTTCAGTTGGTATGCAGCAACGTACTGAGATTTTAAAAATGCTTTATCGCAAGGCAGAAATCATGATATTTGATGAACCTACAGCGGTTTTAACACCACAAGAAATCACTGAACTTATCAAGATTATGAGGCAGTTTGCTGATGAAGGTAAGTCTATTATTCTTATTACGCACAAACTAAAGGAAATCATGCAAGCCTGTGATAGATGTACGGTTTTAAGACGTGGAAAGTATATCGATACAGTGAATATCAGTGATGTGAATGAGCAAATGCTTGCTGAAATGATGGTGGGAAATGAATTTGACTTTGATGTGAAAAAAGATAAAGCTCAGCCAAAAGATACGGTATTAAAATTAGAAAATGTATCCTATACTGATTCTAAAAAGGTCAAGAGATTAAAAAATCTAAATTTAGATTTAAAATCAGGTGAAATACTGGCGATAGCGGGTATCGATGGTAATGGTCAAAGAGAATTAGTTGAGATAATCACTGGCTTGATGAAACAAGATAGTGGAAAAATATCCATTAATGGAAAGGATATATCGGGTCTCAACATCCGAGAAAGAACCTTATCTGGTTTATCTCATATTCCGCAGGACAGACACAAACATGGTTTGGTTTTAGATTTTACTCTAGCGGAGAATATCGTTTTGCAAACCTATTATATGCAACCTTATTCGAATAAGGGAATATTGAATACTGATGAAATAGAGAAAAAGGCAGAAGAAATTATTGAGCAATTTGATGTACGTAGTTCATCTGGTCCTAAGACAATTGCAAGAAGTATGTCTGGTGGTAATCAGCAAAAAGCAATTGTGGGTAGGGAACTAGATAGAAATGCAAGTTTAGTAATTGCTGCTCAACCAACTAGAGGACTTGATGTAGGGGCAATTGCATATATTCACAAAAGATTGATAGAAGCAAGGGATAAGGGGGCTGCAGTATTGTTAGTGTCACTGGAACTAGACGAAGTTTTGGCTCTTGCTGATAGAATTAATGTAATCTATGAAGGTGAGATTGTAGGTAGAGTAGCTAGAGAAGAAACAGATGAGCAAGAGATTGGTCTAATGATGTCTGGTTCTAAAAAGGTAGGTGTTTAGTTATGAAAAAATTTATTGCATCCATGACATCTGAAAAAAACTATCATGTATTTATGCCTATTTTTGCTATAATATGTGCCTTTGTGGCGGCTTCCATTATCTTGCTATTAACTGGCTTAAATCCACTAGATGCTTTAAAAGGTATTTTTACCGGCATCACGGGAATGAATTTGTCTAAAATTGGTGCAAAGGGATTTTTCAATGCAAGAATTCTAGGTGAATATGGCGTAGTTTTAATGCCGATTATTTTAACTGGTTTATCGGTTGCCTTTGCTTTCCGAACTGGATTATTCAACATTGGTGCGGAAGGACAGTTAATGATGGGCTCATTGGCTTCAGTAGCGGTAGGACTCATGTTTAGTCTTCCGAAAATAATACATCTACCATTAGCGATATTGGCTGGTTTTGTTGCAGGCGCGCTATGGGGAGCGATTCCAGGGATATTGAAGTCCAAGTTTAAGGTTCATGAAGTTGTAGTATGTATTATGCTCAACTATGTTGCCTTATATCTATCTAGATTATGGCTTACAAAATTACCTGGTTTTGCGAATATGAAAACGCCGCTTGTTCCAGAAAGTGCATCATTAAAAAGTGAATTTCTATCAAGTATCACAGCAAATTCACGCTTCCATTGGGGATTCGTTGTTGTTATAATCTCACTATTTTTATTCCATTATATAATAGAAAAAACCAGTTTTGGTTATGAACTAAGGGCTGTAGGAAATAGTCAGGATGCTGCAAGATATGCGGGTATTAAAGTAGATAAAAGTGTTGTTTTATCGATGATGATTTCTGGTGGTTTTGCGGGTTTAGCAGGAACCGTTTTAACTCTTGGAACGTTCGGTTATGGTCGATTTTTGACATCCTTTGAGGGCTATGGTTTTACTGGAATTGCAGTTGCCTTAGCAGGTGGAAACACTTCACTTGGTGTGTTCTTGGCAGCACTAGTATTTGGTGGTTTAGATAACTCAGGTAGATTACTTCAGATTAAGAAAATTCCACTACAGATTACCATGATAATTTCCGCTTTAATTATTCTATTTATTGCAATGAAGGATGGTTTAAGGGATGTTTTAATCAATATGAATAAAGAAAAGACAATAGAGAAGGGAGATAAATAATGACTAAAGATATTTTATTTTCAATGCTTCCCCTAACTATGATATATGCTACACCAATTTTTATTGCGGCACTGGGCGGTTTGATGAGTGAACGAAGTGGTATCGTTAATATCGCCTTAGAAGGTATTATGATGATAGGTGGTTTTGTAGCGGGAACTTTTGTAGTAATACTGGCTCCCTCTTTAGGTTCGAGTCAATTTGGCTCTGCCATGATACCTGTTCTCAGTATAATATTAGCAATGTTATTTGGAGCACTTTTTTCTATTATTCACGCTTTTGTCTGTATTAATTTAAAGGCAGACCAGGTAGTATCTGGTACAGCGGTCAATTTATTAGCTGCCGGAATTACCGTATTCTTAGCACAAATATTATTTAATCAGCAGAGGACACCAACTTTTACAAAAGGCTTTACTAAAATTACTTACGATAGTTTAAGTCAAATACCTATCATTGGAAAGATCTTTTTTACTAATATCTATTATACAGTATATATAGGTTTTGCCCTCGTTTTAATCATTTGGTTTTTAGTTTATAAAACACGATTTGGTCTTCGTTTAAGAGCATCTGGTGAAAACCCACATGCACTAGCTAGTACAGGAGTCAGCGTTAAAAGAATTCGATACATAGGTGTTCTATCATCTGGTGCACTGGCAGGATTAGCAGGTGGAATTATGGTCTTAACACAAGATACTCAATTTACTGGAGCTAGTATCCACGGTACAGGCTTTATTGCCCTAGCAGCTTTGATATTCGGTAAGTGGAATCCCTTTGGTGTTTTGGCATCTAGTTTATTCTTTGCCTTTTCTCAAGTGCTATCGATCTTTGCAAAAGACATCAGCTTCTTAAGTACCTTCCCTAATGAAGTATTTGAAGCCTTCCCTTATGTTTTAACGATTATTGCCCTAGTAATCTTCAGTTCTAAGTCATCTGGTCCCAAGGCAATTGGCGAAATATATGATGTAGGTAAGAGATAAATGCAAGAGATCGCTTTGCAGGCAGAGGTAAAAAAAATAATTTATGATTCCCTCGATTCTGGATTTAAAGTAGCTTTTATTGATATGGATGGAAGTGAACAAAAGATAACGGGAATCATGCCGGATCTAAAAGAAGGACTTTTTTACGAGTTTAGGATAGAAGAAGATTATAATGATAATTATGGCTTCCAATTTAAAGTACTTTCATATAAGAGATATGAACCTGTAAAGCTAGATGATATCGTCAATTTCTTAGCATCAGGTGCCTTCAAGGGTATTGGCCCTGTGAATGCTAAACGAATTGTTGATAGGTTCAAAGAAAATAGCCTAGATATATTGAAAAATGATATATCTAGGCTTTTAGAAGTTAAGGGAATTGGTAAAAAAGGCTTAGAAAAAATCAAGGAATCAGTAGCAGAGCATTTTGAAGCTTCTGATATTCTATATGAATTGAGTAAAATGGGTTTTTCACTCGCCCAATCTAATAGAATTTATTCGAAATATAAGGAAGAATCGATAGAAATAGTCACGGAAAATCCTTATAGATTATTGGCTGAAGTCAGGGGGCTAGGCTTTAAACTCATCGATAAAATTGCATTAAATAATGGCTTTGACCGATTATCAGCCAAGAGAATCGATGCCATTATTATGTATGAAATGCAAAACTATACTTTTGTTGATACCTATTTATGTGTCTCTGAAAAAAAATTATATGATGGATTAAAGGAGAAGATTGTCCTAGAGGAAGAAATATTTGCTGAATCTATTGAACGGCTCATTGACTTTTATCGCTTGGTGAAGGTAAAAAAGGATGATGCGTTTTATTTATATCTCAGTGAGGCTTTTGAGTGGGAGTCCAATATAGTGGATAACTTATTAAGACTCTCTTTGTCTTATCAACCCTTTGCATCCTTTGAGAATATGAAGGCAACAATCGATTTAACAGAAGAACAGAATAATGCTCTGGAGCATGCCTTTGACGAATCCGTATTTATTTTGACGGGAGCTGCTGGGACAGGAAAGACGACCATTTTAAAAGAGCTGATAACTAGAGCTAATACACTTGGTCTAAGAACTTTACAGGCTGCACCAACAGGTAGGGCGGCTTCTAGGATGGAAGAAGTGATTGGTTTACAAGCTTCCACTATACATAGAATGCTTCAGTATCAGTATGATGAAGATGATAGTTTTTTATACTTTTTAAAGGATGAGGAAAATCCGTTAGAAGCAGATATTATTTTTATTGATGAGGCATCCATGATAGATGCAAGACTTTTTAGTTCCTTATTAAGTGCGATTCCATCAGGTGCCTTATTGGTTTTAATAGGGGACCCGAATCAGTTACCGCCAGTCGGTCCTGGTTCACCTTTTATTGATATGATTGATAGTAAGGTGTTTAATACAAAAAAATTAAATAGAATACATAGGCAGGCAAAGGATAGCGATATCCTTAATAATGCCCACTCCATATTAAATGATGGTGAATTTGAGTATAACAAAGAAGATGGGGATTTCTATCTTTTCTCAGAGCGAGGGAATTATAATACCTTACATAGGGTATTAGATTTAGTTAGTCAACGTATTCCGAAGGTTTTTGATTACGAACCTTTAGAGTCTATCTCTGTTCTTAGTCCTATAAAAAGGGGCATATTAGGGGTAGAAAATCTGAATAGAGAACTACAAAAAGTCTTAAACCCCTTAGCAAAGACCTTATATTTTGATAAATTTGCAGCTGGTGATAAGGTTATGCAGGTTAAGAATAATTATAATGTGGAATGGATTAATAAGGAGACAGGAGAAGAGGGAACAGGAGTCTTTAATGGTGATATTGGTTTTGTAACACATGCAAGCAGCAGTGGCTTAAGTGTTCGCTTTTCAGATGGAAAGGAAATTTTTTATCGCCCCAATCTAATAAAGAAAGAACTGGATCTAGCCTATGCTATGACCGTTCATAAATCGCAGGGAAATGAGTTTGATGTCGTTGTATTTCCAGCTTTTTTTATTCCCCCCCTTATGCAGAGCAAAAAATTGATGTATACGGCACTTACTAGGGCAAAGCACTTATTTGTCATTGCGGGAGAAGCTTATCATTTTGAAATGGCAGCCAGGGTAAAGGATTCAACTCAACGAACAAGCTTCTTAAAGGAGCGGCTGATGGCATTAGCTTCTGAATAGGAACGTGTAGTATGAAAGAGTTTTTTGAAAATGCCATTAACTTAATCTTCCCAATTAATGAAATATGTATGTTTTGCCGGAAAAGAAGCAAGGTCAATAGGCATTACTTATGTGATTCTTGTTATCAGGATTTGACTTGTGATTTTTTTTCCTGTAAATATTGCGGCATCTCTTTAATAGATAGGTCTTTTGAGATTTGTGATGATTGTGCAAAGGGAAGAGTACCTTTTCAGAAATTTATTCGTGGCTTTGCTTTGAGTGATATGGCAAAAAAAGCGGTTTATGACTATAAAAATGGCAGGAGGCGTGAACTATCCTATTGTTTTTCATCCCTATTAGCTGAGCTTATCAAAAATAATATAGATACCAGTGTCATAGATTGTATCGTTCCTGTTCCATCTTCAAAGTACAAGCAGAGAAAAAGAGGATTTGATCATATTAATGATATTTGTAAAAAACTAGCTAAACTATTAGAAATAGATAGTATTTTGTTTCTAGAACGAGAGAAAGAAGGCAAGGAGCAAAAATCTTTAAATAAAAAAGATCGCTTGAAAAATATGGAAGGTGTTTTTTCACTAATAAAATACACTGAGGAGCCGATAACGATTTTACTTGTGGATGATGTCTTAACAACGGGGGCTACCATGAGAGCTTGTAGAGAGGCTTTGAATCCTTTAAATGCAAGAGTTTATGCGATTTGTGTTTTTGAAGCACAAAAGTAAAAAATGTAACATTTAGATAAACGGAAAGATTTTACAAAAAAAACAACAAAAAAATAATAAAAAAGTTAAAGTAAAAAATAAAGCGTCCGATAAAAAGAGTACAGATATAAAAAATTTATTGATATGTTATCGATTAATAATATAAAAAATAAAGAGAAAGGAGAAAATAATGAAAATTAATTACACACCTCAAGTTATTAGGTCCGTAAAAAATTACAAAAAACAAGTAAGTAAGACCGAGTCTGCTAAAGCAAAAAGCATGAAATCAGATAAGATTGAAATTTCTTCATCAGCTAAAGAATTTCAGGTTGCATTTTCTGAGTTAAAGAAGATGCCTGAGATTAGAGAGGCAAAGGTTTCAGCACTGAAAGAGCAAGTTCAGAATGGTAGCTACAAAGTGGACGCAGAAAAAATAGCAGAATATATTTTAGGTTATTAGTGCATTGATTGTACATATTTAATTTAACATATTCATATAAAAGGGGTGAATTATGAAACATTATTTCACTGACTTACTCGAAATTATGGACAAAGAGAGTCAGATTTATGCTGAATTAAAAAAGGTAGAACAGCAAAAGAAAAAAATAATAATTGAAAACGATGTGAAGGCATTGGACGCCATCACCAAAAAAGAACAAGGATTTGTAAAGACCATCGTGAACTTGGAAGGCTTAAGGGGCCAAGTTATCGATGGTTTTTGTCAGTCTAGGGGCATTTCAACGATTGACACGATAGATGAAATTATGAACTATCTAAGTGAAAGAGAAAAACCTTTGTTAAAGGAAAAAAGAGATGCCTTAGCTAAACAAATAAACGGTATTCTAGAAGTAAATGATTTAAACACGATGCTCCTAGAGCAGTCCTTAGAGTATATTGAGTATACTATGGGTATAGCCAGAGAACTTACAGAAGAAGATGCTGGATATGCAGAGGATGCAATGGATAAGACCGTTAAAATTGATAGAAACTTATTTGATGCAAAAGTCTAGTATATTTCTTATGCGAATCAAATATTAGTTTTAGATAGAAAGGGAAGAACAATGGGTTCATCATTTTTTGGATTAAATATAGCAAAGACCGGTTTATTTGTTAGTCAGAGAGCATTACAAGTAGTTTCTCATAACTTGTCGAATGCGAATACACCGGGATATTCTAGACAGCGACTAGATACGAAAGCCGAGTGGCCAGAAATCTTACCAGGCTTAAGAGGAACGCTAGGTAGAGGGGTTGATTCAGAATCTGTTATACAGATTAGGGATGCCTTTTTAGATAAAAAAATAAGGAAGGAAAAAGGCAAAGAAGGCGACTGGAAGGTTCGTTCTGAGATGCTAAAAAATATCGAATCGATATTTAATGAGCCAACAGATACGGGTTTTACCACCGTAGTCAATGACTTTTTTTCTGCCATTCATGAACTTCAAAAGAACCCAGATTCTTTAACTACAAGAGCCTTGCTTCGTCAGCGTTCGATTGCCTATACTGAGAGTGTGAGTGATATTTACGTTAAACTCGGCGAATTGCAAGAGCAGGTCGATTTTCAAGTAAAGACAACAGTTGATAGTGTCAATGGTTACGCTGAGCAAATTAGAGACTTGAACAAGAGTATCTTCTTAACCGAATTAAATTTAGGTAAATCCAATGACTTAAGAGATCAACGTAATCTCGTCTTAGATAAACTATCAGAACTTGTTAATATTGATTACTTTGAGGATGCTCAAAACCATTTTCATGTTCTATTAGGCGGTAAGCCACTTGTTTCCCACTATGATTTTGAAACCATAAAAGTAAAAGAGAGAACAGTTCGAAATAATCCGGATGATTTGGATAAGTTATCAGATGTAGAGTGGCAATTAGGTGGTGCCATTAATTTGAATTCTGGTCAACTAAAAGCCTTGATAGATATGAGGGATAATATAAGTGGCGACAAAAAAGGGGTGCCATATTATATGGATAAGCTCAATCATTATGTGGATAGAATGTCTAGCGAACTCAGTAGAATACATGGACAAGGCTTTGACTTAAATGGCAATAAGGGTGTGATGTTTTTTACGAAAGATGGTATGAGTTCAGCAAAATATAAGGACTTTTTATTAGAAAAAGGATTAAATAATGGAAAACCACTAGATTTAACTAAGCAGGTTTTGGCAGGAACAAGTGAGGATTTTAAAGAAGAAAAGAATAATAGCATTATTGCCAAGAATATTAGAGAAATTTTACAGAACAACCCTGATAATTTTAATAAGTCCGTTAAGTTTTTAGATAATAGGTATTATTTAGTGGATAGAGTGCCAGCTGATGAATTGAAATTATCAGAAGATTTAGATTTAGATATCACGAAGTTTGCAGCCTCTGAATCTGGTCAGGGCAAACCTGGAAACGGGCACAATGCCTTAAAAATGGAAGAAATGAGATATAATAAGCAGGTCTTTGACTGGGGTAGTTCGGACGACTTTGTAAAGAGCTTAATTTCGAATCTTGGTGTAGACGGTCAAGAGGCTGATAGAATGCAAAAAAATGAGGCATTCTTGATAGTAGAAGTAGAGAATAAAAGACAGTCCGTTATGGGTGTTTCCTTCGATGAAGAAGTCAGCGATATGATTAAGTTTCAACACGCCTATAATGCCAATGCTAGAATGCTCACCACGATGGATGAGTTATTAGATACTGTAATTAATAGACTTGGCCTAGTCGGTAGATAAAAAAAGGCAGAAAGATAAGTAAGAAAGGAAAAATAATTATGCGTATAACCAACAACATGATGACCAATATGTTGCTCCATAATTTAAATAGAAATATGTATTATATGTCTAAGTTGCAAGAGCAAGGAGCAGATGGTAAAAGAATACACAGACCATCTGATGATGCAATTGGCATTTCAAAAATATTAAAATTTAAATCCGATTTAAGTGACCTAGACCAGTATGAGAGTAATATCAGAGATTCTTTAAGCTGGTTCCAAGTAAGTGAAAGTGCTGTTGTGGATATGAGCTCTGCCATTAATCGTATGCGTGATTTGGCAGTGCAAGCAGCTAATACCGCGACCAATTCGCCAGAAGACCTAGCTAAAATAAAAGCAGAGGTAAAAGAGCTCAAAAGTCACATTGTGAATGCAGGGAATTTTAGTTATGCTGGTAAATATGTATTCTCTGGTTATCAGAATGATAAACCACTATTAAAAACAGAAATTATCAATGGGGAAGAAGTTGTTACTTATAATGTGGATATTACCGATAGAGACATCGCTAGGCCACAAAAAATGCGTTACGCTGTAGGACAGGCAGAAACCATACAAGTAAGTACGAGCGGTTTAGAACTTTTTGGTGTTGTAAAAAAAGACTATGAAGATTTTGATAACGTAAGATTTCGATTAGAAGGGCAGTTTGATCTAGCAAAAAATTATACGAATGGACAGATGCTAGTTAATTTTGATGGTAAGCGTTTTGCTGTTGATAATTCAAAACTAGATGGTAGCTTAAGCAAGGAAGAAATCGTTAAATTATTTGCTGAGTCAAAGTATGGTAAGCAAAAGTTATCTGATCTTGCGGATGTTAAATTCGAGCAAGATAATTTAATCATTGAAAGTAAAACGCGTGGTAAAAAGGACCTTTCATTAGAACATCTTGATAATGCCACACCACCAAATGCAATTCCAAATGGTTTAGAAATGGATTCACGCTTTCGATTAAGAAATAAACCATACACCTATGCTTTAAGAGGAGATTTTGATAAAAGCAAAGACTATAATGGAAAAACAATCAAAGTCAAAATGGGTGATGAGGTATTTGAGGTAAATACGGCTAGTCTAACTGGCTCTGCAGCCACGCCTTTAACAAAAACGCAAATAGAAAATGCTTTTAACAATGCTGATTATAATGGTAAAAAATTGTCTGCTGTAGCGAATGTACGCTATGATGATGCGACAGGAAAACTTATTATCGAAAATAAGACTAGATATAATAATGAGATGAGTATCGAAACAAGCTCTACTTTTAAGCCTAGATTAGTCTGGAAACATGATGGATATGATTATGGTGAGCGTATTCCATTAGATCATATTGTCAATGCATTTAGTGGCATGTTTACAGATTCTAGTGGATCGGATTTTGAGGAAGGGATTGGTGTATTACATGGCAGGTTTGATCCTAAATTGGATTATACTAATGATACCTTGGATATTACCCTAGGTGGAACGACTTATGATGTGGATGAAAAGTTATTAGATGGTACAAAGACGCCAATAGATAAGGCCCTTATTTTAGAAAGGTACCGAAAGGCACCAGCTACCGGTGGTGCGACAGGAAAGCTAGAAGATGTGGCAGATGTTTATTTTGATGACCATGATAATTTAGTAATCAAGGCAAAAGATTTTAAGAAAAATAAGATAACAGTGGATTTAACAGGTGCTAGTGCCAGTGCTGCCCAGCCACTAGAGATTGAAGTCAATGGAAAAAAATATAAGGTTGAAGATATTAGTTCTGCAGCTACTATAGGTGCTACAAAGAATTTAGCAAATGAACCGTTAAGTAACGTTGTTGATGTTCAATTATCAGGAAATACCTTAACCTTGACCTCTTTAAAATTTGATAATAAAAAAATATCGATTAATTCTGTTAATCAAGATCAGCATCCGAATATGACTTATAGTTTTACGAGAAGTGATAGCGATATTTCTAGTGCATCAAAACTGATGAAGTTTTCTGATAGCACCACGGGAATCGCAGCAAAAAAATCCCAATTAGTTGGAAAATTTGCCTTAAGAGGAGAAGAGTCGGATTATAGGCAGTCGGATTTAGTGTATACGATTGATGGTAAGAATTTTACGGTAGATACCAAACATTTGACAGGCTATGGCTATACCTTAAAAAGAGAACAGGTATTAGAAGAAATTCGAAATGCTAGTGATGGTTCTGGCGATACCTTATCCAATCACGCCGATGTCTTTTTCAATCAAGATGGGGACTTAGTGGTAAAACATAAAAAATATGGTACTCAGAATACTTCAATCAGCGTGTCTTTAACAAAAAAAGCGGGCGCAAGTGCTGGCTATAAATTACCTTCATACATTTCAGTTTTTGAATCAGGGGCTGATGCTGAGGAGGCAGAAGTAAAGTATGATAAATTTAGTTTTGATGATGATTATATAAAAGAAAATGAGCAAAAGTTGAAACAAACCTCTTTATTTATTACTTATAATGGGGAGCGTCATGAAATAAAATTAAATAAAGATGCTAGCTTTACAGATGCGAGTACTTATAAAGCTTATTTGCAGGATGCCATCGATAAGAAAATTGGAGAGAATAAGGTTCAAGTAGATATTACAACGACTTCTGGTGTTCCAGTTGGAAGTCCAGATAAACATAGCCTTTCTTTTAAAACACTTGCTACAGCAGATGGAGAGACTCCTCAGATTCAGGTAGAGCCTGTAGTGACAAATGAAAGTTCATTAATTCGTGATATCGATAAGTTTTTAGGTGCTTTAGAAAATTATGACCAAGATGAGATTAATAAGTTTTTAGGAACTATCGATACTCATTTGGATAGAATTTTAGCCGTTAGAGCTGATATTGGTGCTAAAACCAATAGAATGGAACTAGCTGTGGAAAGAACCAAGGATAATATTTTATCTTTTACCAAGTCTTTGAGTCAGGTAGAGGATGTAGATATGGCAGAAACCATTATGCAGCTTAAGAATTATGAAAACGTTTACAAGGCATCTTTATCAATGGGATCTAAGATTATTCAGCCATCTTTAGTGGATTTCATAAGATAGTATTGTTTTAGGAGAATGTAATGAATTTTCCAAGAATAGAAATTCGGACAACACCCTTAAAACTTGGGATGAGAACGAGTCCATCTAAGATGGAAATGGAAACAGGGAATCCTAATAGCCTTGATTTGCATACGGAGCCAGGGAAGCTTGAGATTCATCAAGAACATATTAAAGTAGAAATAGATCAGAGTCAGTGTTTTGAGGAAGCTGGCTTGAAATCTAACGCTTCTCTTATAGCTGAATCTGCCTCTTTGGGTATGCAAAAGTCAATGGAAACCATTGGCAAAATTGTCGACCAAGGAAATCAATTAGCGGCTATAGAAAGTGGACAAGATCCTATCCCAGAACAGGCTGAATACAATGCTTATGGTCAGTTCTTTCACGAATGGAACATTGGATTTCTACCAACAAGTAGACCAGAATTTAAAGTTACGGGAGGAACGGTCGATATTAATTACAAGCCTGCAAAAGTAGTGAATGATACTCCTGTAAAAAAGGTACATTTTAACTATACAAAAAGCAAGCTAGATATCTATGTAGAGCAGTATAATAGCATTGAAATGTCAGTCGTTGATTTAAAGGGCTGATGTGAGGAGGATTTATGAAAATACTTACAGACTATGTTGGTGAGGTAGAATATACAAAAGAAGAAATTATTTCTTTTCCGATGGGCATTTTTGGTTTTGAAGAGCACAAGGAATTTATTATTGTTGGTTCACTCAGCAAGGAATTTCCCTTTGTTTGGCTACAATCAATCAAAGATGAGAATGTTGTTTTTGTTATGACGGATCCATTTTTATTTGTAGAAGAATATGATTTTGCATTAAATGAGGAGAGTATTCAAACGTTGGAAATCAAAAGTCCAGAAGATTTAGAAATTTTTGGTATTTGTGTGGTTCCACCGCAAATTAAAGATACTACATTAAATTTGAAGTCTCCTATTGTTATCAATGCGACTAAGAGAATCGGCCTACAGGTTATTTTAGACGAAGATTGGGCTTATAAGCATAGACTTTTTGAGAAAAACTAAGGGGGATGTTTATATGCTAGTATTAAGTCGAAAAAAAGGTGAATCAATACTTATTGATGATAAGATAGAAATTAAGATTTTAGAAACAAAAGAAGGTAGAATCAAGCTCGGTATCGATGCTCCTAGGGATGTGAGTATTATTAGAAAAGAAGTTCTTGATGTTATCAATGAAAATAAGGAAGCGGGTAAACGCGCTGCTAGTAAGTCGGAGCTGGCTGATCTTCTAAAAAACATCTAATCAGCATCTGCTAAATGGTGAATATATAATAAAAAAACTCTTTGCATAAGTATTGAGTTTTTTTTATTATAAGGGTATTATAGAATAGTCAAGGAAGAAAAATTGGAGAAAAGATGAAATATATTGCATTAATTATCGGAAAAATATTGATAAAACTATTGCATCTATTAGGACGCAATGGGGGATCTTTCCCTGGGCAAATTGCCATTAAGTTTTCTAAGAATATACTGAAGTACTTTGAGTACCCAAAAACGACTATACTTGTCACAGGTACCAATGGTAAAACCTCAACGAGTAACCTAATCGCCAAAAGTTTTGAGAAGGCTGGTTTTAAAACTATTTCCAATGCTAGGGGCGATAATATTATATTTGGTATTAGTACTCTTTTAATGAAGCATTCATCACTTAATTTTAAACTTGATGCAGATGTTTGCGTGATAGAGGTGGATGAGCTAACCCTAGCCAAGTATTTGCCACAAATAGATGCCACAGACATCATCATTACTAATTTCTTTAGAGACCAGTTAGACAGGGCTGGGGAGATGGAAAGCATCATCCTGAAGATAGAAAAGGTCTTAAAGGATTTTAAGGGAACTTTGTATTTAAATGAGGATGACCCTAACGTTAAACGCCTTTTTTATACCTGTAAAAATGCACAATTTAAAACTTATAGCATGGAACGTTTGGATGGGGCTCAAGAAGATAATTTGGAAGCAAAAGAAGGCAAGTTTTGTCCACTCTGTCAGTCGGAATTACAGTATGAATATTACCAGTATTCTCACATTGGGAAATATGCTTGCACGTCATGCGAGTTTCAATCAGCTAGTCCCGATTATAAACTTTCTAATATTAATAAAGAAGAACAGAGTTTTGAGATTATAAAAACCAGTAAGGATAAGCATAGAAAACTTCATTATAATATTGATGCAAGTTATCACTTATATAATTTACTGGCATCTTCTGCTGTACTCTTAAATAATAAGGTGGATGTCAAATTTATTGATGATGTGTTTATTCATTTTAATCTTGGCATTGGAAGAATGGAGACAATCACAGTAAAAGGCAAGGAGATTTTGCTAAACTTGGTGAAAAATCCAACGGGATGTAATGAAATAATAAAGTATATTGAACATAATCACAAACAAAAGGCCTTGATATTTTTACTCAACGATAATGATCAAGATGGTAGAGATACCTCGTGGATTTGGGATGTAGAGTTTGAAAATATCCACAATTTAGAGAGGGTAATTTTAACCGGAAAGAGAGCATATGAGGCTGGAATACGCTTTAAACTTAGTGAAGTCACAGATAATATAGTTGTTGAAAAAGACGTTGAGAAGGCAATTGATTTACTCTTAGAAGAAGACGGGGATAAGTATATTATCTCTACTTATACGGGACTGTTTAGTACTAGAGAACTCTTACTTAGGAAGTAGTGCCTAACGTGATTGCTTATGTCATCTTGAGCGTAGTTGAGAGATCTCATTAAGATAATAAAAGGGGAAGAAATGGAATTAAAACTACTACATTTATATCACGATATTATGGACTTGTATGGGGATAAGGGCAATATCAAGACCTTGGAGTACAGGTGCAAGGAGCGTGGTATTGATTTTATCTATGATACTTGTTCCATTGGCGAAGAAAAGGACTATTCTGCATACCATCTAATCTTTATGGGTGGTGGTGCAGATAAGGAACAGTATATTTTATCAAAAGACTTACTCACTAAAAAAGAAGGTTTGCAAAAGGCACTTGATAATAAGACCTTCTTTTTACTTATTTGTGGAGGTTATCAGCTATTTGGTAAGTATTATGTCAATGCCGATGGGGAAAAGATAGAAGGCTTGGGATTTTTTGACTATGCCACTGAAAAGTCACAAAAAAATGACCGCTGTATTGGCAATATCTACTTAAATGTTCAGCTGGATGATCATAAGTTTGATGTCTTAGGTTTTGAAAACCACGGTGGGCAAACCTATGGTGCTGATGATATGCACTTTGGCAAAGTTATTTTTGGCAATGGAAATTACTATTCCTCTAAGTATGAGGGCTTTTATAACGGTCAGGTGATTGGCACCTATGTACATGGCCCCTTATTACCAAAAAATCCAGAACTTGCCGATTTTATTATAAAAAAAGCCTTATTAAAGACGGAAAAGGAAGTGGACTTAAAAGAATTAGACGATAGCATAGAGGTATCGGCAAAAGTGGAATTATTAAAAAATTTAGGAAAAAATAGGATATAGTTGTAAGGTAAGCGTTTTTGAAGGGAGAAAAACATGGGTTTTTTAACAGACATTGAGATTGCACAGGGTGCCGAGCTTTTACACATTAGTAAAATAGCTGAAAAGGCTGAAATTGCTGATGATTATCTAGAACTTTACGGTAAAAATAAGGCAAAGATAGATTACTCGATTTTAGAGGATAAAAAGGATGTTGAGGATGGCAAATTGATACTTGTGACCGCCATATCGCCTACACCAGCAGGTGAGGGAAAGACGACTACTACGGTAGGGCTTGGTGATGCTCTTAATAAGATTGGTAAAAAAACCATGATGGCATTGAGAGAGCCTTCTCTGGGTCCAGTATTTGGTATTAAGGGTGGCGCCGCTGGCGGTGGTTATGCTCAGGTTATACCAATGGAAGAAATCAACCTGCATTTTACGGGCGATTTTCACGCGATAGGAGCAGCAAACAACTTACTAGCAGCGATGATAGACAATCATATTCATCAGGGAAATGCCTTGGGTTTTGATGTGCGTAAGATCACGTGGAAGCGTGCGGTGGATATGAATGATAGGCAACTAAGAAAGATTACTTGCGGTTTAGGTGGTAAGGTTAATGGGGTGCCTAGAGAGGACGGATTCGACATCACGGTGGCATCAGAGATTATGGCCGTTCTTTGCCTAGCAAATTCCATCAGTGACTTAAAAGAGAAACTGGGCGAGATGATAGTGGGTTATACCAGAGATGATCAGCCTATAAAAGCTAAAGAATTGAAGGCAAATGGGGCGATGGCGGCACTTTTAAAAGATGCCTTGAAGCCAAATTTAGTTCAGACTCTTGAACATAATCCAGTTATTATCCATGGCGGACCTTTTGCGAATATTGCCCATGGTTGTAATTCAATTATGGCAACGAAGATTGCTCTTAAGTTAAGTGATTATGTTGTGACAGAAGCGGGCTTTGGTGCCGATTTAGGAGCGGAGAAGTTCTTAGATATTAAGTGTCAAAAAGCAGGGTTAAAGCCAAACGCAGTGGTGATAGTAGCTACTGTTAGAGCGTTAAAACACCATGGTGGAGTGAAAAAGGCGGACTTAAATAATGAAAATCTAGAGGCTTTAGAAAAGGGAATGCCAAACCTTTTACAGCATATAGAAAATATGACCGAGGTATTTAAATTACCTGTGGTAGTGGCAATTAACGCCTTTCCTACCGATACCGATGCGGAACTAAAACTGGTAGAAAATAAGTGTAAAGAGCTAGGGGTAAATGTGGTTTTATCTGAAGTTTGGGAAAAAGGTTCTGAAGGTGGTATAGATTTAGCCAATGAAGTCGTAACACTTTGTGAAAATGAAAAAGACTTTGAGCCTGTTTATAAAGTGGAAGATAGCATAGAAGAAAAGATAGAAAAGATAGCACAGAAGATTTATAGAGCCGATGGAGTAATCTTTGCGAAGGCAGCTAAGAATAAGATAAAAACCTTGAATGATAATGGCTATGGAAACTTACCGATTTGTATGGCAAAAACCCAAAGTAGTTTTTCAGATGATGCGACTTTATTAGGTGCTCCTAGGAATTTTGATATTACGATTAGAGATATCAAAGTTTCTGCAGGCGCTGGCTTTATTGTTGCGTTAACGGGCAATATTATGACGATGCCAGGTCTTCCTAAAGTTCCAGCTGCTGAAGCGATAGACGTAACGGAAGATGGCAAAATCACAGGCTTATTTTAATTGCTGATTTAAGTTCTAGCTTCGTTATCTACAGGTAAAGCTTTCAGTCATGTAGGTCTTTCTACACTCCTTCAAGCTTTCCTT
>PDWI01003167.1_pt1 | contig 27484 bp, 16 predicted proteins | sample 1430891 | NCBI WGS metagenome assembly PDWI01 (sample SAMN01162508, study PRJNA174530) | Oral metagenome, whole genome shotgun sequencing project. | biome: Marine environment; feature: Marine mammal; material: Swab sample of the gingival sulcus; isolation source: swab sample of gingival sulcus... | reverse complement strand
TGAGGGCGACCGTCATCATCTTTTCCGTATGCTTCGTGTGCTGAAAAATCGTTTCGGCCCCACCAATGAACTGCTGCTTTTTGAGATGCAGTCTCAGGGAATGCAGGTGGTACTGGATCCTTCCACCTTTTTTCTCCAGGCACGGGATGAAAGGTTGAGCGGAACCGCTGTGGTCATGGGGCTGGACGGCCAGCGGCCCTTTGCCGTGGAAGTGCAGGCCCTGGCCAGCAGAACCTACCTCACCTTTCCAAGGCGCACGGCAGTGGGCCTTGATGCCAACCGTTTGAATCTTATTCTGGCGGTCATGGAAAAACGGCTGCGTATCAATTTGGGACAGCTAGACATTTACGCCAAAATCGGCGGTGGGCTAAAACTCAATGATCCCGGCGTGGATTTGGGACTGGTGGGAGCCATCCTTTCCTCAGTCTATGACAGACCTCTTCCTGCACGGGCAGTTTTCTGGGGTGAAGTTGATCTCAACGGCCAGATACGGCCTGTTGTAGGGCAGGATGTCCGTCTCAAACAGGCGCATAGCCTTGGCTATGAGCCCATCTTCTGCCCAAAAATGGAAAAGAAAAAAGAAAATGGCTGTTCGTCTATTATGAGTTTTCACCAGCAGCTTTTCGGCAAGATGAGCGGCTGAAGTCAATAGAGTAACCACCTAAAAACGATTGCCTCTGTCAGGATTCTGGCAGAGGCAATCGTTTTTAAAGCAAGATCAAAAGGTACAAATCAGGCATCCTTGAGCTGTTGCACCAGTCCGCTTAATTCCTGAGACTGACGGGCCAGTTCCGACACCGCCTGCGTGGCCTCCTGCATGGCCCGGGCCGTTTCGTCGGAGATGGAATTGATCTCTGTAACGGAACGATTGATTTCCTCACTGGTAGAAGATTGCTGCTCGCTGGCCGTGGCAATGGCCCGCACCTGATCCGCACTTTCATCCACAAGGGCAACAATTTCCGTTAACGCGTCAGAGGCTCCCTGTGCCTTTACGGAAAGTTCCTCAATAATACTTCCTGTTTTTTCCACCTGCTGTGTGCTTTTGGTGGCACTTTCCTGAATCTGGCTGATGGCTTTGGAAACATCCGCTGTAGAGGCCATGGTTTTTTCGGCCAGCTTGCGTACTTCATCTGCAACAACCGCAAATCCTCTGCCTGCATCTCCTGCACGTGCTGCCTCAATGGCAGCATTTAAGGCCAGCAAGTTGGTCTGGTCGGCTATATCGGAAATGACCCCCATAATCTGAGAGATAGATCCGGCACATTCATCCAGTTCCGCCATATCCGTTTTCAAAGTCTCTGCCTGATCCTGAAGTTCTACCATGCTCTGGCTAGCCTCCTGAACGGCCTTGGCTCCGGTTTGTGCCTTCTCCCTGGCCTGCGAGGAAAGCTCTGAAGCCTGCCCAGAGTTACGTGCCACTTCCAGCACTGCGCCGTTCATCTGCTCCATGGCCGTAGCTGTTTCTGAAACACGGGCAGATTGATCTTCTGCACCCCGTCCAGAAAGTTCTATCTGGGCAGAAAGCTCTTCCGATGCAGAAGAAATAATAGCCACAACGCCTTCCAGCTGGGTACCAGCCTGAAGCATTCCTTCCCTCCTGGCCTGCTCTGCTGCACGTTGGGCTTCCTCAGCCCTTTTTGTAGCCTCCTGCGCTCGTGCGGATTCTTCCTCGGCCTCACGGGTTTTTTCTTCGGCCTCCTGAATCTTATCCCGAATATTGTTGGCCATAACATTCAGGGATTGGGACAACTCACCGATCTCGTCCTTACTGGCAATCTCCAGATGTTCATCCAGATGCCCCCTGGCCACCTGGGCCGCAAAAAAAGTGGCCTTGCCCAAGGCCCGACAAATGGCACGAGCGAAAAAGACGCCAAGAATAATCATTAAAGTTGCCACCACAAGGCTGCCCAGAAAAACAGACCACATAATGTTCTTCTGTGTGGACTCAACAAGTTTGCGATCATGCCCGACAAAAAACATTCCTGTGACATTCCCCTGGGCGTTAATAACAGGCCAGTAAATAGTGTCGTACATCTCCCCAAGAATCCTGTTGCGCTGAAAAAATATCCTGGAATTTTTCAATACACGTTCAATCACCTTGGGATTACTGATTTTTGTACCCACCGCACGCTTGTTATTACGGATAAGAGTTGTAGCGATGCGAGTTTCCCCTTCAAAAATCGTGGCCATCACATGAAAACGGTCTTTAAGATTGTCCACAAAGGCATTACCCAGATGCATTCCCAACGAGATAACACCCACCACCTGGCCCTGACAAAAAACAGGGTAGCCGCCTTGCAAAACCAGCTTACCAGATGGATCCTGTTCAATTCCTACAGAAGATATGCCCTGCAACGCCTTTTGGACACTCACCTGCTTCCTGACGCTATCTCCCTTTGCAACGTGTTCTCCGGCCACCACAATGCCGTTTGTATCGCTAATAACAAGTGCATCCACGCCAATTTTGTGAAATACTTGGCCGCAATAATTTTGGAGAAATGAGGTATCTTTTTTCAGCAGGGCTTGCTGCAGCTCAACATTGCCAGCCATAAGAAATCCAGCACTGGATAATGTTTTTTTCCAGACATCCATCTGGATTTCCACCTCTGCCTTTACCTCGTTGAGCCTGTCCCGGCTCTGATCATCCATAACCTGAACCACATAATGATTCGTCAGAAAAAACAGGGTTGTACTGGTAACAACAACTGAAACAATAGTAATGGCTATAAGCTTAATAAAAAGAGAAATTTTCATTCATCACCTCCTTTGTTATTTATTATAAAAATTCAAAATATCCTAAAAAAGTATATAACCACTATTTTTATTTTTTGAAAAATATTTTTTGCAATATACTACATATCATAGTAATATATAAAACTACCAACTACCAACTACCAACTACCAACTACCAACTACCAACTACCAACTACCAACTACCAACTACCAACTACCAACTACCAACTACCAAACTACCAACTACCAACTACCAACTACCAACTACCAACTACCAACTACCAACTACCAACTACCAACTACCAACTACCAACTACCAACTACCAACTACCAAAGTTTCTGAAAACATATCCTTTGAAAAAAGTCTACTCGGAAAGAATTATATAATTTTTTTCAGGATATATTTATAAATTTTACAAAATGAATAAAAGCTATGCACTAAACCATACACTTCCACAACATATTAACCAAAAGATAATATGTTGTATTCCGAAAAATCTGGATGCGGGTGTGGGAAACATAGCAATCCAGGCGGTGTCCACCATGCCCGGCCCCTCTTTTTTTCTTGACTTCGGGCTAGAGCCATATACATTTTCTGCCTTCTGCCCAACCTTTCATCCCCTGATTCATGAACGCCTATTTTCCTCTTATTCTGGCCGGAGTTCTGCTTAATACCGCTGCTCAAATCCTTATCAAGCAGGGTATGCTTGTTATCGGCCATTTTGACTTTGTTCTCTCCAACATCCTGCCCATTGGGGGCAAGCTGGCCCTTAATCCTTATATTGTGGGCGGCATGTTCTGTTACGCCGTAAGTATTGTGTTCTGGTTTATGGTGCTTTCCCGTGTGGCGGTGAGCTATGCCTATCCCATGCTCAGCATTGGCTATATTGTGGCAGCGGTGAGTGGCAGGCTCTTTTTTGGCGAACCCCTTACCCTGAGCCGGATGAGCGGAATTGTGGTCATCTGTCTGGGCGTGTATCTTATTTCCCGGAGCGGATAACCCTATGCCAACCTCTTTTCTTCCCTTTTCCAGACCCAGCATCAATGAAGATGACCTGCAAGCGGTACGTGACGTTCTTTGTTCCGGCTGGATAACCACAGGCAAGGTGTGTGCCCGGCTTGAGGACGAAGTGTCCTCCCTTGTTGCTCCTTCCCAAGCCGTAGCCCTGACCTCGGCCACGGCCGGGATGCACCTGGCCCTGACCAGCCTTGGCATCGGGCCGGGGGATGAGGTCATCACGCCCTCCATGACCTGGGTTTCCACCGTCAACCTTATCACCCTTATGGGAGCCACGCCTGTTTTTGCCGATATAGACAGGGATTCCCTCATGGTTACGGCGGACACCCTGGCCCCCTGCATCACGGAAAAAACCCGGCTCATCATTCCCGTCCATTTTGCCGGAGCCTCGGCAGATATGGATCCTATTCGCTCTCTGGCTGCGGACAGGAATATCACCCTTATGGAAGATGCGGCCCACGCCATAGGAACACGCTACAAGAAACGTCCCATCGGCTCGGAAGGCACAGCTATTTTTTCCCTTCATCCCATCAAGAATATCACCTCGGGCGAAGGCGGTATCCTTGTGTCTCCCGACACAAAGCTGACCGAACATATCCGCCGCCTACGTTTTCACGGGCTGGGCGTGGACGCCTATGACCGCCACACCCAGGGGCGCAGCCCTCAGGCCCAGGTTCTGGAACCGGGTTTTAAGTATAATCTGCCGGATATGTGTGCGGCCCTTGGCCTGTCGCAATTCCGCAGGCTTGAGACGTTAAATGATTTACGCCGACAACGGGCAGAACAGTATCTGGAGCTGTTGCAGGATGTGGATGAACTTCGGCCCCTGAAAACAGATTTTGACTACGAGCAGACCCACGCCTGGCATCTTTTTATTGTCCGTCTGGGAAAGAACCGGCCTGGGCTTGACAGGGATGCCTTTATGGAAGCCCTGAAAGAGCGGGGCATTGGTTCGGGCCTTCATTTCAAGGCAGTGCATCTTCATCAGTACTATCAAAAAACCCTGGGCCTTACCTTGGGCACACTTCCCCATACCGAATATAATTCTGAACGAATCCTTTCCCTGCCGCTCTTCCCGGACATGACAGAAGAAGATGTCTGCAAGGTTGTAACCACAGCTAAGGAGATATTGGCCTGATGATTTCTCTGGTGATTCCTGTTTTTAACGAAGAGGCAAGTTTCCCGGAATTGCTGCGCCGCTGTCTTACCGCCTGCCGCAGCATGAAGCGGCCTTTTGAGATTATCTTTGTGGATGATGGCAGTTCAGATAATTCCCGCACCATGATTGAAGAGGCTGCCGCCTCGGAAGCCGACCATGTCATCGGGGTCTTTCTGAATACCAATTACGGCCAGCATTCGGCCATTATGGCCGGGTTTGCCCAGGCCAGCGGTGAAATCATCATCACTCTGGATGCAGACCTGCAAAACCCGCCCGAAGAAATTCCCCGGCTGGTAGAAGCCATGACACCAGAAACAGACGTTGTGGGCAGTGTACGCATAAACCGGCAGGATACCCTGTTCCGTCGGGTGGCCTCCAATCTGGTTAACCGCATGGTACGGCATTATACAGGTCAGGCCATGCGTGATTATGGCTGTATGCTCAGGGCCTACCGCCGTCGTGTTGTTGAGGCCATGCTGGCCTGCCGGGAACGCTCCACCTTTATCCCTATCCTTGCCAATACCTTTGCCGGAACCACCGCAGAAGTTGATGTAGCCCATGCTTCCCGTCAGGCCGGGGATTCCAAATACGGATTATGGAAGCTCATTAACCTGCATTTTGATTTGCTTACCAGCATGTCCACGGCCCCCTTACGCATATTAAGCCTTGCCGGAACATGCATTGCTGCCCTGGGTGCATTTCTGGGCCTTTCCATCCTGTTCATGCGGCTGGTTATGGGGCCAGAATGGGCGGTGGGCGGTGTATTTACCCTTTTTGCCCTGCTTTTCGTCTTTGTGGGCCTGCAATTTATCGGCATGGGGCTTTTGGGAGAATATCTTGGACGAACCTATAACGATGTCCGGGCAAGACCCAGATACATTGTTGACCGCATTGTTGGAACAGAACCTTTGAATACAAACAGCAAACAGGAACACTCATGAAAACCATTGTCTTTGCCTACAGCAATATTGGATGTGCAGGAATCAAATCCCTTGTACAACATGGCTTTGATATTCAGGCCATTATCACCCACCCGGATAACCCTGATGAAAACCTGTGGTTTGACTCTGTGGCGGAACTGGCCGTTTCCCTGGGAATTCCTGTGTACGCCCCGGAAGACGTAAATCATCCCCTGTGGGTTGAAACCATACGGGAAATGAACCCGGACGTTATCTTTTCCCTGTATTATCGGGGGCTTCTTTCCAAAGACATTCTGGACATCCCCAAACACGGCTGCCTGAACCTGCACGGTTCCCTGCTTCCGGCCTACCGGGGTCGCTGCCCCTTAAACTGGGTTCTGGTCAAAGGGGAACAGGAAACAGGTGTTACCCTGCATCACATGGTAGAGCAGCCTGATGCCGGAGATATTGTTGGCCAGAAATCTTTTCCCATTGAAGAAAACGACACCGCTCATGACCTGCATGGCAAGGCCGTAAAGGCCGCTTCTGAATTACTGGATGAATTTTTGCCGCAGATAAAGGAGCAGAAAGCTCCAAGGATAGCACAGGACCATGCTCAGGCAACGACCTTCCCCGGCCGCAAACCAGCAGACGGCGAGATTGACTGGAATGAGTCCGCCGAAACCATCCGTAATCTCATCCGTGCCGTTACCCGGCCCTATCCCGGAGCCTTTACCCACAGGGGAACCCGCAAGATTCTTGTGTGGTCAGCCAAGGTTCATGCAGATCATAGCGGCAAAAAGCCCGGAACCATTCTGGGAACCGCGCCCTTCCTTGTTGCCACGGGGCAGGGAACTCTTGAGATTGTTTCAGGCCAGACAGAAAACGGGGTATTTGTTTCAGGCGAGCAGCTTGCCAGAGAATTGCGGCTGGTGGAGGAAATGCAGCTCACCCGCCATGCAGGACGGCTGGCTGAGGCCGCCCGAAAAAAACGGGTGCTTATTCTGGGTATTGACGGCTTTATCGGTAATGCCCTTGCTGAACGTTTGCTGGACGAAGGCCAATACGAAGTTCATGGCATGGATCTCCAATGCAGGTATGCGGAACGTCTGCTGGGTCGGCCGGATTTTTACTTCCACGAAGGCGATATTTCCATCCATCGGGAATGGATAGAATACCATGTGAAAAAATGCGACATTATTCTCCCGCTGGTGGCCATTGCCACGCCCATTGAATACACACGCAACCCTTTGCGGGTGTTTGAGCTGGATTTTGAGGAGAATCTACGCATTGTCCGCTATTGTGCCAAATACGGGCGCCGGGTGCTGTTCCCGTCCACCTCGGAAGTCTATGGCATGTCCACGGATGAAGAATTCGATGAAGATAACTCCCGTCTGGTTCTTGGCCCCATCCGCAAACAGCGCTGGATTTATTCCTGCTCCAAGCAGATGCTTGACCGGGTTATCTGGGCCTATGGGACGACAAGAGGACTTGATTTTACCATCTTCCGGCCTTTTAACTGGATTGGCCCCCGGCTGGACAGCCTGGCCTCGGCCCGTATCGGCAGCTCCAGAGCCATTACCCAGCTTATTCTCAATCTGGTGGAAGGCACGCCCATTCAGCTTGTGGACGGCGGCGCGCAAAAACGCTGCTTCACCGATGTGGTGGACGGCGTGGAATGTCTTTATCGGATTATAGAAAACAAGGACGGCAAATGTAACGGCCAGATTATCAATATTGGCAACCCCTATAATGAAGCCAGTATCAAGGAATTGGCCGAACTTTTGGTGGATCGTTTTGAAAATCACCCCTTACGCTCTCACTTCCCGCCCTTTGCCGGCTACAAGGTAGTGGAAAGCCGCTCCTATTACGGAAAAGGTTACGAAGACGTTCAGCACCGCAGACCCAGCATCAAAAATGCCAAACGGCTGGTGGACTGGCAGCCAGGCATCCCTCTGGTTCAGTCCGTGGAAAAAACCCTGGATTATTTTCTGCAACAAGCCATACGTGCCGACAAGGATGACTGACCATAAGCGGCTTATCGGCCTGCGGGTGGATGTGGATACCCTGCGCGGAACATCTTTAGGCGTTCCGGCCCTGCTTGAGACCATGAAAGAACACGGCATCACCGCCAGTTTCTTTTTCTCCGTAGGGCCGGACAATATGGGCCGCCATCTTTTCCGCCTGTTCAACCCTGTCTTTGCCCTGAAAATGCTCCGCACCAAAGCGGTGGGTCTGTATGGCTGGGACATCCTTTTCAAGGGAACATTAGGCCCCGGGCCAAACATCGGGAAAAAATGTCGAGACATTATGGCAAAGACCATTGCCAGCGGCCATGAAGTGGGTCTGCATGCCTGGGATCATCACCGTTGGCAAAGAAATGCCCACCTGTGGGATGACGAGCAGGTGAGAAACGAAGTAATGCAAGGTCTTGATTTTTTAAACGAGCTTACCCCGCCCGCTTCCCCCATATCTTCTTCAGCCGCTCCAGGCTGGCGCTGCACGGAAACCATTGCAGCGGCCAAGGACTCCCTGCCCCTTACCTACCATTCCGATTGCCGGGGCACGGATATTTTCTTTCCTGTGGTAAACGGCAAAAGGCTTGCCAAGCCGCAAATTCCTGTAACCCTGCCTACCTATGATGAGGCTCTCGGCCGAGATGGAGTAACCCATGACAATTTTAACACCTGGCTCATGCGTCAACTCCTGCCCGATGCCCTGAATGTTCTGACTATTCATGCCGAGGCCGAAGGTTTGCTTTGCCGCGAACTTTTTAAGGAGTTTATTTCCCTTGCCTTTAAGGAAGGGTGGAGCTTCTGCACCCTGCATGACCTGCTGAAGCAGGCCCAAAAACAGGATGCCATCGGCCAAGGCCGCATTGTCCCCAAAACCATTCCAGGCCGTCAGGGCTGGGTAGCCTGTCAGGAGAAACTTTCTTGATACCGTATCGACGTTGGCCCTATTGGGCTGAAACAGGTGTCTTTCTGGCCTTTGTGCTGGCCTATATCCTGACCCTGGGCGTCAGGCCTCTGGTTATTCCTGATGAGACCCGCTACGCACTTGTGCCTTGGGAAATGATTCAAAGCGGTGATTGGGCCGTACCCCACCTTATTGGGGTACGGTATTTTGAAAAGCCTGTTTTGGGATACTGGCTTAATGCCCTCTCCATGCTTGTTCTGGGCGAAAATGGCTGGGCCATCCGCCTGCCCTCTGCCCTGTCTGCGGGTGTATGCGGCCTGACCCTTTTTGTGCTGACCCGCCGTTTTTTTCAGGATAAAACCCTCACTCTGCTTGCTCCGGCCATTTTTTTGAGCATGTTTCTGGTATATGGTATTGGTACCTTTGCCGTGCTGGATATGCCGGTAACCGCCTTTTTAACAACAGCCTGCGCCTGTTTTTTCTGGGCGTCCCAAACCAGCCCGGGCAAAAAACGTCAGGCATTGCTCGCTCTTTTTGGTGTCCTTCTGGGCCTGGCCTTTATGACCAAGGGATTTCTGGCTTTTGCTGTGCCCGTGGTAGTTATTGTCCCGTACATGCTATGGGAAGGCCGCTGGAAAGAACTTTTTACCCTGTGCTGGACGCCCCTTGTAACAGCTGCATTGACCATCTTGCCCTGGGCCATCACGGTTCACCTGCGGGAACCGGATTTCTGGCGGTATTTTTTCTGGGTGGAGCATATCCAGCGGTTCATGTCGGACGACCCGCAACATCCCCAGCCCTTCTGGTATTTTATCCCTGTTCTGCTGGCCGGGGCCATGCCCTGGACGCTATTCTTCCCGGCTTTCTGGACAGGCATACAAAAAAAAGACTGGCAGATGCCAGCCCTTCGTTTTGCCCTGTGTTGGGCGGTTTTTCCTTTTTGCTTTTTTTCCGCCTCAAGCGGTAAATTGGGGACGTATATTCTGCCCTGCTTCCCCCCCTTGGCCTTGCTCCTGGCCTTTGCCCTGCAAAGGACAATCCGCAACGGCAGGGAATATATTCTGACCCGAGGTATCATCACCCTCATGGGCCTGCTGACCCTGCTGTTGGCAGGGCTATGGCTCTTCCCTGTGGCAGGGCCGAAAGAACTCCATCCCTATCCCGGAGCAGAAAACTGGAAATACCTCGCAGCAAGCGGACTGCTGCTGGGCTGGCTGGCGTGTCTCTGGTGGGCGGTTTTCCGACAAAAGGGACCAAGACGCATGTTCTTTTTTATCGTGCCTCTTGTTCCCCTTTTCCTCCTGGCCCCCTTGTTCTTTCCTGCCCAGCTTGTAGGAGAAATAAAGGCTCCCGGCTCCTTTTTTGCCCGCCACGCAGACCGGGTGCACCCCCAAACACTTCTTTGCTCGGATGACTGGGGCGTTCGGGCCGTAGCCTGGTACTACCGCCGGCCAGATGTTACCCTCTTTAGCGGGACAGGAGAGCTTGCCTATGGCTTCAGCTTCCCGGAAACCAAAAGTCGTCGGTTATACCTGAACGCTTTGGCCGCATTGATACAAGATCCCGCCAGAACCCGTCCCATCGTGTTGATTCAAAAACGAAAACGCTGGAAACGTCATCAGAATCGTCTGCCCAAACCAACCTTCCGGGCCATGAATAACGGCTTTGTTTTTGAAGAATTTGCCGTACACAACGCCACGCAAGGGAAGTAAGGCCTCCTCATCGGTTTGACGTTACCATCATTGCCACAAACAAAGCGGCCCCGGTTCAGAAGAACCGGGGCCGCTTGAGCTTATACCTTTTTACTATCCTTCTACATCTTTTTGACTTCCTTATACCAGCCGCTGGACTGTTCCAGCAGCTCGTTGATCCGGTTGACCATCTTGTGGGGGTCGGAAAGATAGCCTTCCAGCAGCAGGGAAGATTCGTAGAGCTGTTCAATGCAGGAGACCAGATACGGATCGTTTTCGTCCGCATCAAAAATGGCAATCATGTTGCGGATGAGGGGATGGTTGGCATTGACTTCCATAATCTTGCTGGGGATAGATTCGTCCTTGTCGCCGCCCATAAGCCGCATAATCTTTTGCATATGCGACGTCATGGTTCCGTCAGGACTCACCAGGCAGGCCGGGCTGGTGGTGAGACGCCCGGACAGACGGACTTTCGTAACCTTTTTCTCACCAAGGGTGGCTGTCATCTTCTCAAGCAGTTTGTCCAAGGTCTTGGAATCACTCCTGGAAAGCTCTTCTACAGGCTCCTTTTCTTCCCTGGCGGTGTCGGCAAAATCATCCAGATTTTTACTATCCACCGTCTCAGCGGCCTTGAGCTTAAAGGACTCAAACTCGCCCACTGCCTCCAGGGCAAATTCATCAATAGGCTCATACAGGTACAGCACCTCAAGACCTTTCTTTTTGAAGATTTCAAAATGGGGGTTGAGTTCCACTGCTTCCCTGCTCTGACCGGAGATATAGTAGATTTCCTTCTGCCCTTCCCTGGCCCGTGCAACGTAATCTGCAAGGGAGGTGAGCTCTTCCTTGCTCTCATGGATGGAGGAGTTAAACCGCAGCAGCCCTGCAAAACGATCCTTGTGGGCAAAATCCATATATCCCATCTTAAAAGTGCGGGAATGCTCCTTCCAGAACGCAGCGTAGGTGTCCGGGTTACTTTTGGCCATTTTTTCCAGAGCGGAAAAAATCTGTTTGGTGATGGTGGACTTGATTTTTGCGATAATCCTGTTTTCCTGCAGGGTTTCCCGTGAAATATTCAGGGGCAGGTCTTCGGTATCCACAACCCCCTTCATGAACCCAAGGTACTGGGGCAATAAATCCTTGTTTTCTTTCTGGATGAGTACCCGGCGAACGTAGAGGTCCAGCCCGTATTTATCCCGCTCCTGATTAAAAATATCGTAATCTCTGGGCGGCACAAACATAAGGGCATTGAACTGCACCGGAGCATCCACAGAAATATGCAGGGTATCCAGCGGTTCTTTGCTGTCATAGGTTAAAAACTTGTAAAATTCCTGATACTGCTCCTGCTTCACCGTTACCTTGGGTTCCCGCCACAGGGCTGTCACCTGATTCACGGTTTCCTCACCCAGTTTGATGGGAAAGGAAATAAAATTGGAGTGGGTCTTGATGATATACTTGAGCCGATCTTCTGTGGCGTATTCCTTGAACTCATCCTTGAGGTGGATTTTGATGGATGTTCCCCGCTCAAGGGCTTCGTCCAGGGTTTCAACATCATAGGAACCCAGACCATCGGAAATCCAGCGAACAGGGGCTTCCTCTTCCCTGTACGAGCGGGAAGTAACCTCTACCTTGTCCGCCACCATGAATACAGAATAAAAGCCCACACCAAAACGGCCAATAATATCGCTGGCGTCTTTATTGTCCTTGCTCTCCCTGGCCATGTTCTCCAAAAATTGCTCGGAACCGGAATGGGCAATGGTTCCCAAAAACTGGACAATCTCGTCCCGACTCATGCCAATACCCGTATCCCGAATGGTAAGAACATGCTCCTTGTCATCAGGGATCAGGGTGATTTCCAGAGGAAGCTCGGCATCCTTGACCTCTGTGCCTCTGCTGGTCTCAAAGCGGAGCTTGTCCAGGGCGTCAGACGCATTGGATACCAGTTCACGCAAAAAAATCTCCCGGTTGGTGTACAGGGAATTGGTAATAATATCCAAAAGTTTTTTGATTTCGGTTTTGAACTCGCAATGTTCCTGTGCGGCAGCCATAGTTTCTCCTTGTGTTGCTGATGGGTAAATGAGAAAAAAAGAAAAGGAAGGATGCAGATAAAACCGATCTGCGGGAAGTCAATATTTACGAGTGACAGTTCTTTGGATATGGGTTTTTCTTTACGGTCATAAACCCTTTAACCCTCTGTTTTATTATGTCTTTGCTTGCCGACACTTTCGCTTCCATCCGCAAAAAATACCAACGCCTGTTTCGCTATGCCGAAACCAGAGCCAGGTATCAGGCGTCTGTGGTGTGTGATGTCCACGAAACCCTTGTCTCGGAAAATCTCTTTGAAAAAGGGATTGGCTATGCCATTTTCAGCAGAAAGCTGCACAGCGGAGAAATCGCCGTGGGAGTGTTCCGGCTGGATGTTTTTTGCCTTGGAATACGCCGGGCCTATGCCAATATTCTCACCCGGGATGTCTATGAAGAGCGCATTCAGAAAACCAGCCAGGAAGCCAGACTGGTACATCTTCATCCTGCCTGTTGCCACAAATTGATAGCCCAATGTGCAGAATTTGCCCTAGACCTTGGTTTTGCCCCGCACAGGGAGTACGGCCTGACCACGTCCATCTTTGGTAATACCGACCCCACTGTCTGCCCCAAAGAGTTTACCTTTGGCAAAAATGGACGACCCACCTTTATTCCCCAGGCTGACGATGACCCTGCCAGGTGTCGTAAAATCCTCGACCTGCTCAAAACCATGTGCGGGCCTGATGGATTTGATTATATCAGGGAATGATGAAGATTCCGCCCCTGAAAAAATCCGAAAAACCAACGAGAGGCCTCGCAAAAACCCAGAAGTCTCCTAACACATTAAAAATACAATAATTAAGGGCTTAGATACTGCCGTATGAGCGCATAAAATTTTTCAGGGTCTATAGGCTTACTCAGGTGATCATTCATACCTACAACAAGGGCCTTCTCAACATCCTGATTCATGGCATTTGCTGTCATTGCAATAATAGGCACTCTTTTATATTTTTCTTCGTTGAAAGAACGTATCTTTTCTGTTGCAGTATAACCATCCATGACAGGCATCTGGACATCCATAAGAATAATATCATAGTCCTTTTCCTGCACCCTTTTCAAAGCTTCCACGCCATTTTTGGCACATTCTGGAATAATTCCTACCTTTTCCAGAAGACTTTCAGCTATCATCAAATTTATCTTGTTATCTTCTACAAGCAGCACCTGAGCATCGGGAAAATGCTCATGCCTCTCCTCTTCAGAAAAAAAGCCAGAACGGGTTTCAGATGAAGGAGCAGCTTCTCCCTCCTTGTTAGCGTCTCTCTCCTCAATATAACGTAATTTTAGATTAATAATAAAGGTCGTTCCCTTACCATATTCGCTTTGAACAGAAACACTGCCCCCCAGAAGGTTCAGCAGATCACGGCTGATAACCAGCCCCAACCCTGTCCCGCCAAACTGTTTGGTGATAGAACTGTCAGCCTGGGAGAATGCCTTAAAAATCCTGGTCTGCTGTTCTTTTGTCATGCCAATACCAGTATCCCGCACAACGATTTCCAGCTCAACATATTCCTTATGTTTCTGCAGGCACCTTGCATCTACTGCAATTTCACCTTCCCGGGTAAATTTGATGGCATTATTGACAAGATTATTAAGAACCTGTCCCAAACGTAAAGGGTCGCTTTCCAGTATCTCCGGCATATCAGGCGAGATGCTGCGGGTAAGACGGATATTTTTTTTGCTGGCAGCAGGTCTGAAGGATTCAATAACAGAATCCAGTATCTCACCGAGATGTACGGGCTGCTCATCTATCTCAAGTCTTCCTGCTTCAATCTTTGAAAAATCAAGAATATCGTTAACAAGATACAGCAAGGTCTTTGCAGATTTTTGTATCTTCTCTACATAATCACGTTGTTTTTCATCAAGGCTGGTATCTTGCATCATATAACACAAACCAGTGATAAATCCGATGGGAGTACGGATTTCATGACTCATATTTGCAAGAAATTCACTTTTATAACGATTTGAGCTTTCTGCTTCTTCTTTCGCCTTTACAATCTGCTCTGATACTTTATGTTCTTTGGTAACATCTGTATGCGCACCTGCAATTCTATAGGGTTGACCATTTTCATCATGTAACATGGCAGCCCTGGAACGAATCCACCTGACAGAACCATTTTTATGAGTCATCCGAAATTCAATATCAAACTTCTTTCTTGTATTGGACTGCAAAAATCGCTGGATATAATTATCAACCCTTTCAATATCATCCTTATGTAGCAATGCAGTAAAGGTAGAGTAATCGGAGGAGCCAAGTTCATCCTCTTTATAGCCAAGCTGAGCATACCATCTGGGAGAAAAATAGACCTTGTCACGAACAAGATCCCAATCCCAAATACCGTCATTTGAACCATCAACAGCTACCTGGAATTGCTCCCGGCTGGAACGAAGAGCCCCTACTGAATCCTGAAGATGGGCAGCCATTTTGTTAAAGGAGTGTACCAAAGAAGAAATTTCATCTGTTTTCTTGTCTGATGTTATACGGGTTGCCAATTTTCCCTGTTCCACCAGCTGAATCTTTTTTTGCAAATGCGTCAGCCGGGAAAATATATACTTACGGAAAAGCACAAAAAGGATAATCGTCGCCAAAAAAATCGCCAAGAATATTACAAAAATACTATATTTTAATACCATAAAACTCGTCATTACAACCGTATCAAGGGAACTTACTTCAGCAATTTTCCAATTATTATACTTTAAAAAAGAAAATACATATATATAATTTCCTTCTCTTACATAACGATTTGAGCACATAGTTTGATCTTTTATCGAAGATGATTTTTTCTCGATATTTTCAAGAATATTTTTCATGCGTCCATTTATAGGAGGTATATTTTCATCCTTTATTTTTTGCAGAGACGAAATAATAGGGTAATTATCTACATCAAGAAAAAAAATTTCCGTATTCTTTCGAAGCCTTCCAAGATCTTTCAACGCCATAGACAACGCTTCGGTAAATACTTCGCCAACAACGACCCCAACAACCTTGCCTTCACGCTTTATAGGTGCTGAAATAACAAATAACCTTTCCAAGGTATAACGACTTCGTATCATTTTTGAAATATGACTTTCCCCGGAAGCAGCGGCCTTAAAATAATCCCTGTCCGCCATATTGGTAACTTTACATTCAAAAAAATCAGTAGGAAAAGATGATGCAGCCAAATTGCCATCAAGACGATAAATATGAACTGCGGCAAATTGCTTGTATTTATTGGCCAATGCTGCCAGTCGTCGCCTTGATTCTTCCACTGCCCTTTCTCCATAATATCCTGTCTCTGTAACAGCATCTATAAAGACAGGTACCGTTCCCCAGACCATAACATCATTGACGGCATATCCCAACCATTCTTCCACAAAATGTTTGACCATGCTGGCTTCTTTTGCCTGAGTCAGTCCAATCTCATGAACAACAACCCTGTTTGTTCTGGTATGTATATAATAAATACAAGAACTTGCACATAGTATCAGAACTAAAATAATGGACAGAAGCATTTTTGATTGCAATGAAAAACGCATAGCTTATCCTGTGGGCATCTATTTAATAAGTATTTTAGCACATTTTATCGTATTATAAGGGATAATAATACCTTTTTCTTCGGCAACCTTAAGATTAAATTGTATTTTTCCTCTTCTGGTAGGGGCAATTTTGACCTCCTCTATTTTTTTATCTCCACGGAGTAAACGAAGGGCTATGATTGCCGCCTGCCGGCCTTGCTCTTCCATAGAGATGCTCACAGCACAAAGGATTCCAGACCTTGTGGCAGAATCAAAAAAACCCACCGTAGGAAGATCGGTCGTTGTGTTAATATAGTCAATCAACTCCTTTTCTGGAACCATTTCACTTGAACCCATATGCCTTTTTACTGTTCGGCATACATAAATACCAATGGCGTCCACCTTATCCTTATAGGCATCAACAGTTTGTTTCCATTGGTCAAAAGTCAGAGGCTGTTTTGTAGCCACCACCTTAACAGGAAGCTCCAACGTCTTGATATACGCATGAAAAGGGTCTGTTGTGGAACTTTTATCGGATAAAAAGAGCATCCTTTGTATTTTTCCAGGACAAATCTTGCGTAATAATGCAATACTTTCCTGGATATTCGGCCTTTCCAGAACGCCTGTTACGTTTTTTGCTGGAAATCCATATTTCGAGGCTTCAGCATTTACTCCACCGAACACAACAAGGGGAGCTCCTTTTTTATTTGCAAGAAACCTGGAAAAATATTGTTGGGCATTATCATCCATTGCAATGACCAATGCAGGTTTCCATTTCTGAACAAGAGCAAGAGCCTGTTTTCCCGCATGGGACATCCATTTGAGAGAATTATTGCGTTTGGTGTCCATATAAAAATGTCGTACATGAAAACCCGAACGAGAAAGCACTTCATCTATGCCCTTCTTCATCAATCCCACATGATTTTTCTGATTCTCATGATAGCTGTGTACAACAAGAATACGTTGTGTGTTTCTCTCTCCTCCACGAGCAAAGCCCTCGCCTGCCCAAAAGAAACTGATGCAGAAAAAAAACAAGATCAAAACCTCGATTCTTTTACACCAGGAGATTACATATCCTTGCTTAGCTATCTGCATATATCCTTACCCCCTCGCTTGTATCAACAAGACGAAACCCCGAAGCCACAATCTTTTGCCGCAACCTGTCCGCAGTGGCAAAATCCTTGCTCTCCCTGGCCTGTGTCCGCTCCTGAATCAAGGCTTCGATTTTCGGACCATACGCATCTTTGCCAAGGGGAATCATGGAATTATCCACAATACGCAACACAGTATCCACTGCATCCAGAACCTTCTTGCAGGCCAATGCGCCCTTGCTACCCAGTTCCCCGGATGCGTGCAGATGCTTGATGCTCTTACAGAAGCGGAGCAGTTCCGGCCAGAAATGATGCAGGCCCACATCTGTATCAAAGGCATCTCCAAATGCCTGTCTGAGTTTAAAAATATGCTGCTTAACCTGCCGGGAAACAGTCCCCCTGGCCGGAAAAACACCTGAGGACAGCATAACAGCCAAATCCTGAACATGACTCCAGTTACGCTGCCACATAATAAGATTATCCCGCGAGGCCGTAAGGGGCTTATGATACGATGAAGAAAGCAGCCACATCCTCACCGTCCCAAGACAAACGCCCAGAGCAAGGCATTCTTCCACATCGCAGAGGGAAAATTCTTCAGATCTGCGGAGCACCGGCTGAGACACCATCCATGCCTTGATGTCGGCCCTGCCTGCCACCGCCCAGATGGAACGAAGATTTTCCAGATGTGGAAACACCTGACTGGTTCCGGCCAGACAGACACTCACATCATCTTCTAGTACCTCGGCTGCAATGCCTGCCATCTGCAAATACCATGAGGGACGGACATTTCCCCACCGGGTTTTCAAACAGCTTCCTTCTTTAAGATCCTGCAGGGTCGCCCGCTTGAGCAAGGTAAAGTCCCTGGGATTTTCCTTGACATAATCCGTCAAATCCACGGTCTTGCCGAGACTGAGCTTGGTCAGGTCAATACAGCTCAGCGCCCCGTAGTCCTTGTCCCGCATAATATCAAAATACACAGACCTGAGTTTTTCATAGGCCAGGCCCTTTTCCAGCAATTTTTCGCACAGACCTGTCATGGTCGCCACATGGTTGCCGGCTGGTTCAAAGACGATCTCATCGCCCACGCCCAGCTTGCAGGCCAATTCACGCAGGCTTTTCATGCGCTCCTGACTGAACACCTCACGGGAAACGCCAGCTCCCCTGGCCCCAAGAACTGTCCGGTCATCGTAATCAGCCACACCAATAACAGTGCGTACACTTGCCCCCTTGAAAATCATGTATCTTCGAATCACATCCAGAAGAACCACCCGCCTCCAGGGTTCCAGTTCGCTGACCCGTTCCAGAGTGGGGCCAAACGTGAATAATCCCAGAGTACTGGCCGTTCCTGCCGGATACACCAATGTCTGCGTTCTGGTATCCAGAAGCCCGATTCCCTGTTTTTCTGGCGGCGTGAACAATGTTGTGGAGAGATATCTGTCACCCCCATCAGGCAGGATACATACCATAAGGCCCGAATCCAGTTCCTGTGCCACCTGCACAGCCCCTGCCATTGCTGCACCGCTGCTCATACCCACAAACATACCTTCCTTGCGGGCCAGCTCGCGGCACATGGTAAAGGCATCTTCGTCGTCCACATGCACAATCCTGTCCGGGGCATGTTTATCATAAATACCCGGCGGATAGGACTCCTGCATGTTTTTGAGTCCCTGAATGCGATGGCCGGCATAGGGTTCCACGGCTATGACGCTGATATTCGGTTCCAGTTCCTTGAGACGTTTACATAGCCCCATAGCCGTACCTGAGGTTCCCAGACAAACAACCACATGAGAAACCTTGCCCTCTGTCTGTTCCCAGATTTCCTGGGCAGTTCCCCGGTAATGGGCATCCACACACGCGGTATTGTTGTACTGATCCATGAGAACATAGGTCTCTGGCTCTTCCCGTGCCAGCCGATACGCTTCCTCAATGGCACCGTCTGTTGCCAGATGGCCGGGGGTTAAGCGGATGTCAGCTCCGTATGCCTGTAAAATCTTCTTGCGTTCTTCAGAAGCTGATTCCGGCATAAGCAGCATCAGCCGATAGCCCTTCACCGCACAGACCATCGCCAGCCCAATGCCTGTATTCCCGGAAGTAGGCTCGATGATAATTTTATCCCTGGTAAGAATACCCTTTTTTTCCCCATCCTCAATCATGGCCAGGGCCACCCGATCCTTGATGGAACCGCCGGGATTGGCAGCTTCCATCTTCCCGGCAATGGTTACATGGGGATTGGGATTAAGACTGTTGATGCGGACAAGAGGGGTTTGCCCAAGAGTGTGAAGGATGGTGGGATGGATCATATCCATTTCCGATTGCAGCAAGGTGAGGAAAAATGTTACTATTTACAGCCGCCAAAGGTACAGGCCCTGTTTTTTTGCCAGACCAGGATTCAGCATACCTTTTATATCCGCAACCACGGCCTGTTGAGGCGTACGGAACATGGCCTGAAGAGCTGGCAGTCCGTACTCCCTGTAAGCGTCATGAGCTACGGCAATAACCAAACTATCCAGATTGTTCAGGGCATCAATATCTTGCAGCTCAATGCCGTATTCCTGCCGGGCTTCGGCAGCATCGGCATAGGGGTCGTGTACCAGCACTTCACAACCAAATTCCTCAAGTTCGGCAATGATGTCTGTAACCCTTGTATTTCTGAGGTCAGGGCAGTTTTCCTTAAAGGTCAGGCCCATAATGCCTACCCGTGCGCCCTTGATGACACAGCCCCGGCGAATCATCTTTTTGACCAGGGTTCTCGCAACATGGGAACCCATAGAATCGTTGATTTGCCGTCCTGACAGGATGACTTGGGGATGATAGCCAAGTTCTTCCGCCTTAAAGGTCAGATAATAGGGATCAACGCCGATACAATGCCCTCCCACAAGGCCCGGCCTGAAAGGAAGAAAATTCCACTTGGTTCCAGCGGCCTCCAGCACCTCAAGGGTATCAATTCCCATAAGGGCAAAAATGCGGGAAAGTTCGTTCATAAGAGCAATATTCACATCCCGCTGGGTGTTTTCAATAACCTTTGCCGCTTCTGCCACCTTGATAGACGAGGCCAGATGAATACCCGCCTCCACCACGCTTCCGTACAACTTGCCCAGAAGTTCAGCCACTTCCGGCGTTTGGCCTGCCACAATCTTGGTGATGGTCTGCAAGGTATGCACCTTGTCACCGGGATTGATTCTTTCAGGCGAATACCCAAGATAAAAATCCTTCCCGCACACAAGCCCGGATTCCTTTTCAAGGATGGGAGCACAAATCTCGTCGGTTACACCGGGATACACCGTAGACTCGTACACAACAATACTTCCCTTGACGAGATGCTTGCCCACAAGGGTTGATGCGCCCACAACAGGAGAGAGGTCGGGCCGGCGATTCTTGTCAATGGGCGTGGGTACGGCAACGATAATAATGCGCGCACGCTCCAAAGCCTTGGGGTCAGACGTAAAAGAGATGTCTGCCTGCTGCAAAAACTCGTTATCTACCTCAAGGGTTCTGTCATTTCCTGCCTCAAGTTCGGCAATACGGTTTTTGTTAATATCAAAACCAATAACATCAAAATGTTCGGAAAAAGCTACCGCAAGGGGTAAACCTACATATCCCAGGCCAATAACAGCCACGGCTTCTTTTTTCTGAACAAGACTATCATAGGTAAGCATGAAAAAAACTCCCTAGTGTAAAAGATGATTGATTATAACATGTAAGGCATTGTGCCTTCTTTTAATTCTTTAAGGGGCTGTGCGGTATCCGGGGACATAATCCCGCCAATACGTGCCCTCTCTTAACGGTCGGCGTGAAAGCCCAGCCGTTGAAAAAGGGCATCAGCCTACAAACCCTTACATAAACCAAGCTCCCGGAGTAATTCGGCAGCATTTTCGGGCTTGGAGATAAACGCCGTGCATTTGTTTTTAAGTTCCTGGGTAATGGGAGGAGGGAGAAGAAGTTTGCGCATCTCTTCTGTCTGTGGAAGCCCGGCAAGACGTATGGTCTGGTTCAAGGCATTGCCATAACCAGTAGATTCCAGAAATCCTCGACCCAGGTCAACCCCGGTGCCATCTTGCTTGGAATTTACAAAAACAGCCCCTTCGGAGTACTGGGAGCCGCCGGCAAAAAATCCCTGCTGGCCTGTCTCTACAACAGGATGAAGAAAGAAATGCTGTTTTGAGGCATCGAATACAACAGGATTCGTTGCATTGGTTTTATTGACAGAAACCTCTACAAGGTTGGGGAACCAGACATTGGTTCTCTGATATTCTCCATAAGCAACCTGGCTTTGTACCCACTCAAGTACCTTCATCGTCCCGTTGACGGGAACAGGAATAATTTTCTCGCCCTTGCCTGACGGGGGAACATAGTTTCCCTTAATCTTTGCAGTCATCACCCCGGGCATATTGGGGCCTGTATTGTTATAAAAGCCTTGCTGAGCGTTTGCGCTGTTGTGCATTGCAGTAAGAGCAAGTTCTGTATCGTCCTTAAACTGAACAGGTATCCACTCCCAGCCGCCGGGAGATTGTGGCCGTGTGCGAGAGAACGCCCGAATAAGCTCGCTGCGAGGATTCCCACCAGGCATAAAACCGGTTCCATACTGGTGATCGTACCACATGAGTCCTTTCGCCAGATCAACAGTCTTGCCGTCCAGAGACAACGTACTTTGATCGGCATCAATGGTAAGACGCGGCACAGAGTAATAAAGCGTCCCAACACCACCGCAAGATGGCGCAAGACCTTTGTCTCCATTCAAAAGATAGGACTTGTTTTGTTCAAGTACCAGGTCAATTGCAAAGGGAACAGGGGGTTGCCCGGATTCGTCCAGCCCCCAGGCTGAAAGACGGAGGGGAAACAGGCTCTGACTACCCGCAGGGGCTTGAGAAGCAATAATATTTTTGCCAACAACATACTCGTACTTTCTGGCGTTAAAATGTATGAGTCCTGTTGTTCCTGCAATAACATAAGGTTCTGAACGATAATGGCGATCTCCAACCCGGCTGATGGCAAAATGTATTTCAACCATCTGGTTTTGAATAGTAGTCAAGCCAGATGCCTGCATCATAGTAGGAGGGAGAAGGGCAACCTGCCAAAACATAAGTTGGACACCGTACTCCTGACCATCGGTGTCCCAAACGCTACCCACAAAAAAATGCCAGCCACAAGGGTATTCAAACTGGGGGCGATCATCCTCACGGAAATCAAATGTTACGGTAGGTGGAACCTCTTTATAATATTTTGAGGAATCTTCCCCCAAAAGCATATTATACGCATAGGCCTGGTGAGGGGTTAAAGAGTCTGCATGATATATCATGGATTTATATCGATTCTCATAGCTGGGAGTAAATGAATCTGGATAGGTCAGTAATTCTTCAAGACGGCTACGCATACGCTGGCCAAACGCCTTGGGGCTGTTGACCTCGCTATGGAGTGCCTTCCGAATATCTGCAGGAACTTTTTGCGGGTCATACGTTTCCATTCTGAGCACACGCGCAACATTCTTCAAGGTTTCAGGAGCAAGCTCTTCAGAAAAATCACTTGCAAGGTCACAGCCATACAAAACGGCTTCTGAACAGAAGGCTATCCCTATAAAACATAGACATATAGCTAAAAAATTACGCATTATATTCATAACACCAACATCCTTTTATTTTTTCTGAACACTGTTTTATGCCATCTTCGGCGAATTACATACCTATAAAAACAATCTAAAAATCAAAAACATTTCTCATCCAAAGATTGATATGTTTCGATCAGAGAATAACAACCTATTTGTTTCCTTACAGTTTCACCTCCCTATCAGGTTTGGCTTTGTTACACAGACCAGACCTCCCAATCCCCTGCAACCTTGCTGCAAGTCCTGAACCTCGCTGGATGCTCCGCCCTACGGCATGCATAAACGTTGCACCATCTCCCACAAGGGTTACCTTGGTACGGGCGCGGGTGATGGCCGTGTACAGAAGTTCTCTGGTCAAAATCGGGCTGTCTGTTGCGGGAAGTACAAGCAGCACGTGATCAAACTCGGAACCCTGGCTTTTGTGGACGGTTATGGCAAAGGCGGGTTCGTGAGGCGGCAGCCGCACAGGAGCCAGGGAACGCATGCCGCCATGTTCCGTGTCCGGGAAATGGACGCGGGGACGGCCTGTCCCGCCTGAGCCTACAAGGCCCACATCGCCATTATATAACCGTACTCCGTAATCATTAACAGACACCATAACGAGCAATCCTTCAGGCCAAAGGGTACGAGGTTCCATGCAGCCTTCGGCTTCCAGAATGCTTTGTGTGAGCGCATTAAGATTTGTGGTTCCCCACATACTGCCCCGAAGAGGTGAAAGGATTCTAAAGTCTTGCAGCCGCTGGTATCGCCGGGCCACATCTGTTGCTTCAAAAGCAGGCATAAACCCCTGCTTGATGATATGGGTAAGTACAGAAGAGGGATGCTCTGATGCGTGGGTTGGAATCCAGGAAATATCGGGTAATCCTGCCTCAAGAAGAGTCATTGCCCTTATTCCGTCACCCTCCCGAACAGCAAGACTCAGGCGTTTTATACCACTGTCTTGGCCAAAGCGGTAGCTTTTTGTCAAGGAAACGACTGCATCTGAAAGCCTTGGCTCCTCATCCTTGCCACGGGCTGATTGTGCCTTAGGCATATCCTTGTGAAGATTTTCCCCGTGAGGTGTTTCCCAGGCCCCTGCGATGCTTACATATTCCTGGATAAAGGCAGGAGAAAAAACATTGCGCCTGTGGCCGCATATATCGCCCAGCACGGCCCCGGCCTCTACAGACGAAAGCTGATCCCTGTCGCCCAGAAGGATAAGACGGGCATGGCGTGGCAGAGCTTGCAGGGTTTTCGCCATAAGGGGCAGGTCAACCATGGAAACCTCGTCCAGAACAAGAAGGTCAAGCTCAAGGGGATTGTCCTCATGATGACGGAACCGTGGGCTTCCGGGAATCCACCCCAAAAGACGTTGCAGGGTTGCAGCAGAAGCAGGCATGTGCCGGGCCAGTTCTTCAGGAAGATCAAACCGTTCTCCAATACCCTGCAAGGATTCTCCAAGCCGGGCCGCGGCCTTGCCTGTGGGGGCTGCTAACCGGATGCGCAAGGGCCTCTCCCTGCTCTGCTCAAGAATAAGTGCCAATATTTTGGAAACCGTAGTTGTTTTGCCGGTGCCAGGGCCGCCAGAAATAACGCACAGCCGTCTGGTAACAGCGGCAAATGCAGCCACCTTCTGCCAAAACCCGCCCTGTGCTGTGTCCGGGAAATACCGGGCAAGCCCTTCTCCCAAAAGACGCTGGTCAATGTCTGGAACCTTACCTGATGCCAGACGGCCAAGGTGCGCAGCCACCGACGTTTCGTAGGCAAAATACCGCTGCATATACAAACGGGAACCATCAAGGATGAGAGGACAGGCCTCGTCAGGCCGTCCTACGGAAGAAAAGGTCAAAAGACGCTTCTGCCATGTGTGGCATGAGGGCAGAGCAATACCGTGGGCTTGCAGGACACCCGGTAATGCATTTGGCAACAAGGATTCAATGGCTGCCAAATCCAGACAGATGTTTCCCTGTCCCACGTGGCGGCTGAGCAGGGCCACACTCAGGGCCAGCACAGGATCATCGCATTGCTCTAATCGGCAGATAAACGCTGCAAGATGCAGGTCTATGGAAGAAAACAGGCCGGTTTTCTCCAGGCCTTGTATGGATTTAGGGAAGGAAAAAGGCATAATAAAAATAGGGTCATGATTAGTAAAACATGTATGACATCTTATTTCTGTAACACTACCATCAGCCCAGAAGACAGGCAGACAACGCCTCAATAAATCCTGCATCAGGTTGTTCGGCATGGACACCGTATTCCGGGCCGTATTTCTTATGCATCCCTCGTAGAAAAAGATACAAAATGCCGCCAAAATGCTCCTGATAGTTATAGGTATTGGGCAGGCGTTGTTTCAGGTAAGCGTCCAGTGCCACGGTATAGATATGGGACTGGAAAAAATACATATTATCCGACATGGCCTGCACGAGCTTATCCTTATGATAGGCGGCAAAATTATTGCCCAGATGGTTGGATTTCCAGTCAACAAGGTACCATTTGCCCTTATGACGAAAAACAAGGTCAATAAATCCCAGCATAAATCCCTGTCTGGGGGCAAAATGAAGACGTTCCATGCTTATAGAGAAAGGTTCCGGCAGGCTGTGGTTCCACTCCCTGTACAGATGGGCCAGAGCTTGCGAGGTTATGGGTTTAAGCGGGTAGTAAAATTCCATCTCCGGCAGGGTTTCACTAACCTCACACAAGGCAAAGCCTTCACCAAGCTCTGTTTCTGTTATCTGCAACATGGCCTCCTGTACAACAGGAAGCCATGTTGCCTCCATGCCGTAACGCTGGAGTTTTTCACGGATAAGCCTTGTAGAAACCTTGGATTCTGCATGAGCAAAATCAAGATGTTCCAAAATTTCATGAAGCATACTGCCCGGCCCCGGCCCCTTGGGAAAGGTAAAAAACGAGTATTCCTCCGGCCTTTCGGCCTCTCCCAATACCGCCCCGGACACAGGTTCTGATGCCTCAGTAAATGCCTCCCTTGCAGGTGATACAGGTTCATCAAACCCTGAACGAGCCGGATGTTCCCTGCCCCGCACCAGCGAAGAAAAGCTGGAAATCCCGCAACGCTGGTCCATCACCCTTGTAAATGCTGGCAATTCAAGGCGCGGCTGCCGGGCTGACTCCATATATTCCAGGGATGTTCCGGCCTCATCAGGCATGGGATATACAGCACATCCGCAGCCTTCCTCTTGCAGTCTAACAAGGCGTTCCCGTATCTGCTCATTGTCCATGTCCTTCCAGGCCGTGGCAAGCTGCTGGATGCCTTCTTCATCTGACAAGCCTTCGCCCAAAAGATAGGCCATAGCGGAAAATCCTGCTGAACCTATAAACCCGCAGCCAAGATAGCATCTGGCCTTGGCCCGTGTGAGGGCCACATACGCAAGGCGCATGTTCTCGGCCAGCATTTCACGTATTGCCATGTTCTTACGTTCTGACGAGGGCGGGTCGTTCATGTCCAGCACGCTTTTTTGGGTTACCGGGTCGTGAACCAGAACATGGGACATTTTCCCAGCGCCGCCAAACAAAAAAGGGCAGAACACAATGGGATATTCCAGCCCCTTGCTCTTGTGGATGGTAACAATCTGCACGGCCTTTTCATCGCTTTCCAGCCGAAGCTGATGCTCTTCCCGTGCCTGACCATCCTGCGAGCATTGTTCGGCAAACCATACGAGCAGGCCGGAGATGTCCAAACCCTGTTGCTGTTCGGCATGATGCAAAAGCTTACCTTCCAGCGGCTCATCATGGCCGGAAAAAAGCCCATAAATCCGTGAGCTGCCCATTGCTCACGCATGGCAACAATATCGGTAAGAATCCTGTCCCACTCCTCTTCATCCTGTTCCAGGGCCAGAAGACCGGACGCATCAAGGCCAAGCACACGGGTTGCCAAGGCTGCCCTGACCCTGGACGGCGTGCCGCACTGGGCAATGCCCTGCATAACCCTAAGAAGCTCTGCGGCCTCGCAGGTATGAAAAACATTGCCGCTGCCCGCAATCACGCAGGGAAGATGGCACGCACGAAGTTCCTGCTGCACCAAAACCGCCTGAGAGTTGGTACGAACCAGCACAGCCAGATGCCGGGGTTCCACAGGCACTTCTTCCTTGCCCAAAGTGGCAAGGCCCAGCCCACCCATGCGAACAAGGCGTGAGGCTTCCGCAGCAATGCCCCTGGCCAGGCATCTGGCAGCCCTTTCCTTGGGAATGGCCTTTGAGCCTTCAGGAGCGAGCGTATCTTTATCCAGAAACCAGAGATGCAAGGGACTGTTTTTTGCCTGTGTGCACGAGGCAGCAAGGTCAGGCCGCGCGGGAAATTCCCTGGTAAAAAAATCCCTGCTTCCCTCATGAAACATCAGGCCGCCCCCTGGCTCAAGGGCAGGGCGCACAGGTTCAAAGGGAATCTGCTCAAAAATAAAGGGGCGGGAAACACGGCTAAAAAGATGATTGACGGCCTGAAGCAGTCCTGGCTCCGAACGCCAGTTGGTGTCCAGGGTATAGGCGTTATCTACCTTGCTCGCGGCCTGCATATAGGTAAAAATATCTGCCCCCCGAAAGCCATAAATAGCCTGTTTGGGGTCGCCGATAAGAAAAAGAATATGTGAAGGGGAAGTAAAAAGGGTGGAAAAAATATCGTACTGGATGGGGTCAGTATCCTGAAATTCATCAATAAGTGCAGCCTTATACGTTGCGCCAAGGGCAGCCCTCAGCTGGCTTGTATCGTCTTTCAGGGCATTTCTCACCCGAACAAGCATGTCGCCATACCCATAGACATTGCTCATGTGCTTACGCTGGGCCAGTTGGCAGGTCAGATACCCGGCAAACCCGGC
>PDWI01002498.1_pt1 | contig 27488 bp, 26 predicted proteins | sample 1430891 | NCBI WGS metagenome assembly PDWI01 (sample SAMN01162508, study PRJNA174530) | Oral metagenome, whole genome shotgun sequencing project. | biome: Marine environment; feature: Marine mammal; material: Swab sample of the gingival sulcus; isolation source: swab sample of gingival sulcus... | reverse complement strand
TTTATATCTAAATTCTCCTTGAAAAGCCCATTCGCCTAAGGATTGGGTTGCATAAGGATATAAGGCTGCAAGAGAGTAGGTGTGTTGAATTGTAAATGGAGGAAGATGATTGATGTGTAAATGTAATCCCGTTATACCTCTTTTACTTAGAAAATTGAAATTCTCACTTCTTTTGGCTTGTAAGAGAAAACTCATACCTCTTTGAGAATAGGAAGCAGAAAGCATTGCAACAGATCCATTATGATAGATGTAGTTATTTTCTGCAGTAGGGTCATTCACTTTATAGGAATATTCTCCATTTAATACAAAACCTTTAACTCCTAATCTAAATCTACCTCCAAAAGCAGCAACTTGTTCAGGTAAGTTTAGTTTAAAGTTTTTATTATTAAGGCTTAAAAGAATATCTTCCTTTTTCTCAAATTTAGAAACAAAAGATGCCCCTATTTGTAGGTTAATACTCTTTTTTTGAAGAGCTTTAATCCATTCATTGAAATTAAGGTCAAGATCTCCTCCTGTAATATATCCTCTATTTAGATTATAGAGTTTAAAAAAACGATCAAAAGTATATCTTTGTTGTCCAATAAAAGATTTGATTCTAATTCCTTTGTAGGGAGATAAGGACAATCTAGCACCTCTAACAGAATTGTCTATTCCTAAAGCCCTGTCCTCATAAGCACGAAAAATAGTCCCATTCCCAAACTGCTCATAAAAATCACCAATAGTGAGTTCAGCAAAGTTGCCATACATTCCTTTGATGTAAACGTTGGGAACACCAATTCCAAATTCTTCAGGACTTTTTCCCGGAAGAGGAGATAGTAATTCTTCAAATCTAGCTCCAACTTCAAGATAATTATTTCTAATACTAGCTGTTAAATAGTTATTTCGTAAAAATTTTTTGTAAGAATAGTCTTTTTGTAAAGAAAAAAGCATATCGCTTTGAATACTAAAGCCCGCTTTTAAAGGTTGCCATTTTTCAGGAGTGGGGAAGAAAGACTTATTTTTCTCATCTTTGTCTATACGTTTTGTAGTTTCTGCAAAAGAGATAGTTGAGAAAAACAGAGTAATACTACAAAGAAGAGAACTCCACTTAAAAAGAATAGATCTCATTTAGAATTATTTTTTTAGATGTTTTCGAACGACTTCAATAAGATGCTCTTCTGATCCATCTGTATATCCAGAGTGAGTATAAATAATTTTTCCATTACCATCAAGGATAAAAACTGCAGGAATGAGATTTACTTTCATAGCTCTTTTAAAATCAGAATTAGAGTCTAAAAGCACTTCGTATTCAAATCCCAATCCATCAACAAGAGGTTTTACTTTTTGAGCATTTTGTCCTTCGTCTATAGAAATAGCAATTAATTTGACGCCTGTTTCATCTTGCCAGTCAGCATACACTTCATTAATTGCTTTTAACTCTCTAAGGCAAGGTTTACACCAAGTCGCAAAAAAACTTATGATAAAAGGTTTTCCATCATTGTTTAGATCAGCAGTGTTAATTTGTTTTCCTTCAAGAGTTTGAATGTTTACACTAGGAAGTTGCTCTTGAGCTTGAGAAGTAAGGACAAAAAAAAGTCCAATAAGTAAAACGGTGATTTTTTTCATAATTATCTTTCTATGATATGTATTATTTCTATATAGGCAAAAATAAGAAATAGTGCTTAAATAATAGAGAAAATGTTAAAAATATCTTATAGAAGCTCTGGGCTCGGATTAAAAATGAGAATTTTCTTAGTGTTTTTATTGATGTTTCGATAGTTGCTTCGATTCATTTGAAGAATTGCTATCGGCTTATTCTCCATATATAAAACGGGGACATTATCACGAAGTTGAAGAGGAATTTTATTTTCTTTTAATAAAATGGATATGCGTTTTTTGCTATTTTTTGTTCCAAAAGTATTTATAAATACATCAGCGTTATGATTTTGAATTTTTAGGGAAATAAAATCTCCTTCCTCAACAGTAATGTCACTAATGTCAATATAAATTTTATTTTTATCAAAAGAAGAGGGAAGTGTGTGTGTTATTTTATATTCAAATCTTCCAAAAGGAGAAGAAAAAGTATTTCCCCAATCTTTGATTTGATATTCAAAAATAGATAGAGGCTTATTTATTAGATCTTGCCTTATGAGATGTAGAGCACCAAACGATCGGACTAAAATGTGAGATTTTGATTCAAGAAAAGCAGATTCTTTTTTTAAAATGTTTAAAGAGAAAGATTCTAAATCCGCTCGGTTAAAATTACATTGCTCCGTGATTGAATAAAGTATAGAAAGAGTTGCTTGAGACTGCTCAATCTTTTCACAAGAAAAACTGTCAACTTCTTTGAAGCAACTATAAGGCTGGAAGGTTCTTGCATTTTCTATACAATCTTTTATAGCTTTTTTGTATAAAATTTCAGTTTCTCTAAGGTTGTAAAATAAGCGTTCTGAGGAATGGAGTAAGCTAGGGTTTAAATTCTCAAGTAGAGGGATAATCTTGTGTCTTATGTAATTTCTGTTTATATCTATTTGTTGATTTGTACTGTCTATACAGAAATCTTCATCAAGAAGTTTAAGAAAAGAATAAATAAACTGTGGCTCTGTGTTTAATAAGGGTCTAATAATATTTTCTCTAGATATAGGAATGCCTCTTAGTCCACTAATACCGCTGCCCTGAGATAGGTGTAAGATTAAGGTTTCAAGATTGTCTTTTAGATGGTGTGCTGTTGCGATTTTTTTTACATTAATCTCTTTAGAAAAAACTTGAAAAGCGTTATATCGTAGCTCCCTTGCAGCCATTTCTAAAGAAATGTTTCCCTCTTTAGCATAATTGTAAGTGTTGCATTGTACCACTTTTAAAGGGATTTGTAATCTGTCACAAAGATTTTTGCAAAAGATTTCATCTCTATCACTTTCTTCTCCTCTTAAATGGAAATTGCAGTGTAGGGCAGAACAAGTATATCCTAATTTTTGTAAGCCTATAAGGAGAGATAAAGAGTCTGCCCCCCCACTAAGAGCAATTATAACAGCTTCTCTTTCTTCTAATAATTTGTTTTGGAAGATTGTTGTACGTAAACTCTTTATAAAAGGGTGATGAAATAACTCGGGAGAGATTTTTTTACTCATTTTAGAAAAAGAAAAACCTTTTATCTAGCTTTGGTTAGAAAGTCCAGACAAAAGGTTTTTTGTTTAATTTTTTAAGAATGAATTAGTTAAAAGCTTCTTTTGTAGTAATCATACAACCACAATGTTCACAATAGATAATCTTTTTGTTTTGGAGAATTTCTACCTGTATTTGTGGTGGAATTTTATTAAAACAACCTCCACAAACCTCATTAGGTTGAAGAGCTACGATAGCTTTGTGATTGAAAATCTTATTTCTAATTTTAAAGAAAGTATTGAGTAATTCTTTTTCTTTAGCCATTTTTGTTTGGATAGCTTCCGCTTTTTTAGATAACTCAAGTTCTTTCTTTTCTGTCTCTTTGATAATATTGTCTAATTTTTCTTTTTTAGATTGAAGGTCTTCTTTTATTGTTGTTTCTTCAATTTTTTTCTCAGCAATAGTATCTTTAATATTTTGAAGATTCTCAAGGAGTTCATCGTTTTTCTTTTCTTTGTCGTTTATGTCAAGATTAAGAAATTCAATGTTGTCAGTGAGAGTTCTATATTCAGAGTTATCTTTTGCAGACTTTAGTTTCTTTTCCCATACTTCAATAGTAGATTTATTCTTTTCTATTATAGCATTGTTTTCATTAAAGTTTGCATTGTTTTGATCCATTTCGTTACTCTTTTTTGTAACGTCTTCGATTAACATCTCAAGAGCTTTTTCAAGTCTTTCAATTTCAAGAGGTAGATCTCCTCTTAGTTGTTGGATAGAGTCAATTTCAGATAAAATAACTTGTAGTTTAGCAAGTTGCTCTAAGTTTTGTTTTACTTTATTCTCTTCAGATTGTTTCTTTTCCATATTGATAAGTAACTGGATTAATGTCGTTGTTTGATTCTAGGGTTACAAAGTTAGGAAAATTTACTGATATAACATCTTTGAAAATAGTTCTTGCAATAAGTTCACTTTCAAAATGACCAATTGAAATGAGTAATATTTTTCCTTGAGCATCAAGAAAGTCATTGTATTTTGCTTCACCTGTAATGTATACATCAGCACCTTTTTGGATAGCTTCTTGAAGAAAACTACCTCCACTTCCTCCACATATAGCAATTTTAGAAATAAGTGAAGAGGGTGGAGTAGAGTGACTTAAAGATACTACGCCAGTCCATTTTTGTATCTTTTCTATTAGAGTTTTTGTGTTTATAGCTTCAATTTCTCCAATAATTCCTGTTCCTTCTGTCGAAATCTTGTTTTCTAAGGGAATAATGTCAAAAGCAGGTTCCTCATAAGGGTGATTTTGATAAATTAAGTCAATAGTTTTAGAAAGATTTTTTTGACTTACAATAATTTGAAGAGCAACTTCTTTAACATATTCTCTTTTCCCAATATTTCCAATTGTGGGCTTGGCATTTTTTATAGGTCGAAAGGCTCCTATTCCTGTTGAATGAAAAGAACATTGCTCATAATTTTCACCAATAGTTCCAGCCCCTTCTGAAAATATATTTTTTTCAAAATTGGGTAGAGCTTCTTCGGGTAACATAATGTTAAGTTTGAATAAGCTTTGATGTATAGGAATTAGGGGAGAGGTTTTTTGTAAAGCTAATCGTTGAGCTAAGTAATGGTTTATACCTTGTGAAGAATTGTCTAAGTTCGTGTGAGCTGCATAAATGTTTAGGTCATACTTTAAAGCAAAAGAGATACATTCTTCAACATAGTTTGAATTGATTATCCTTTTTAAAGGGTGAAAAAGGATAGGATGATGAGTTATTATTAAATTTACTCCTTTTTCTAAAGCTTCTTTTAAAACGGGTATAGTTGTTTCTACAGCAACAAGAACACCAGAGCAAATAGAATTTGGGTCTCCTACTTGCCATCCACTATTATCCCATTTTTCTTGAAGAGATAGGGGAAAATTGTTCTCAATAAGAGAAGTAATGTCTTTGCAGTAAATTTTATTCAAAATAGTTTATGCTTTTTTTGTAGAAAGAGATAACTCGTCAAGTTGTTCTTTATCTATGATAGATGGAGCATCAATCATAACATCTCTTCCTGCATTGTTTTTAGGAAAGGCAATGCAGTCACGAATAGAGTCTAGTCCAGCCATAATAGCCACCCATCTATCTAGTCCGAAAGCAACGCCCCCATGAGGAGGAGCTCCATATTCAAAAGCATTCATTAAGAAGCCAAATTGCTCTTTAGCTTTTTCTTGGGTGAAGCCTAAAATTTCAAACATTTTTTCTTGAAGGTCTGCATTGTGTATACGTATAGAACCACCTCCGACTTCAACTCCATTGATGACCATATCATAAGCATTTGCTCGAACTTTTTCAGGATTACTATCTAGTAATTTGATGTCTTCGGGTTTAGGGGCTGTAAAAGGATGGTGCATAGCATAGTAACGCTGAGTTTCTTCGTCCCATTCTAAGAGGGGGAAGTCTACTACCCAAAGGCATTCAAATTTATTATTGTCTTTGAGTTCTAATAGATCAGCTAAATGCAGTCGCAGTGTACCGAGTTGTTTTAAAGTTTCAATTTTATTTCCTAGAAGAATTAAAATTAGGTCTCCAGATTGAGCCTTAGTTTCTTTCGCAATAGACTTTAATTCTGTTTGGTCAAAAAACTTATCAATACTACTTTTGAAAGTTCCATCAGAATTGCATTTTATCCAGATTAGTCCTTTTGCTCCAACTTGTGGGCGTTTTACAAAGTCTGTAAGAGTATCAAGTTGTTTGCGAGAATATTCTGCAATTTGAGGGGCAACAATAGCTCCGATAAAGGGAGCTTCATCCATTAGACTCATCCCTTTTCCTTTGCAAAGAGAACTAAGGTTTTGTATTTCCATCCCAAATCTAAGGTCGGGTTTGTCTGAACCAAACTTGTTCATAGCATCATGCCAAGACATACGGCGGAAAGGGGTTTTGATTTCAAGCTCCTTAATCTCCTTAAAGAGTTCTTTTGCAAGACCTTCAAAAACAGTGAGGACATCTTCTTGTTCAACAAAAGTCATCTCACAGTCTATTTGAGTAAATTCAGGTTGTCTGTCTGCACGAAGATCTTCGTCTCTAAAACATTTAACGATTTGAAAATATCGGTCCATTCCAGCAACCATCAATAGTTGTTTGAATGTTTGAGGTGATTGAGGTAGAGCATAAAATTGACCTTGATTCATCCGAGAAGGAACGACAAAGTCTCTAGCCCCTTCAGGCGTTGATTTTATTAACATAGGAGTTTCTATTTCTAGAAAACCTAGTTTGTCAAGATAATTTCTTGTAATTAAAGCCATTTTGTGGCGAAGGATGATGTTGTTTTTAACAGGGTTGCGTCTCAAATCAAGGTATCTGTATTTCATCCTAAGATCATCCCCTCCGTCTGAAATATCTTCAATTGTAAAAGGAGGTGTCTTTGAATTGTTTAAAAGAGTGCATTCAGCCACTTCAATTTCAATTTCTCCTGTTGGAATTTTATCATTTTTAGCGGATCTTTCTCTAACCACTCCAGTAATTTGGATGACAGATTCACGTCCCAGTTGTTCCACCTGTTCGAGTAATTGAGGATTTTCATTTGTAAAGACAAGTTGAGTTACGCCGTATCGGTCTCTTAAGTCAATGAAATTCATAGCTCCCATACGACGGACTTTATTTACCCATCCAGCAAGGGTTACTGTTTCTCCTATATTTCTTTTACGAAGCTCTCCGCAGGTGTTTGATCTATACATTTTTATTCCTTATTTTATTAATAGGTCTACCTATTGTAGCCTAGTTCTTTATTTTTAATATAAAGCAAAGATAATATCTTCCTTTCTACTTTTTTGTTAAGATATGGATAAAATAAGTGGATTTTTTTTAGTGTTAGGATTTTAGAAAAAGGATATAAGACTTTTTGAGTTTGCTTACTAGACTTTTTAAGTTGTCTAACTATAGGTTTAAAAAAGCTTATTCTTATATATAATATGGTGTAATGATTTTATAGAGAGGGTAAAAAGTACTTATTAACAAATAATAGGTATTTTGTTTTGAAAAAGTCTTGAAAAATATATTGTAAAAGTCGTTTTTTTTGCCATTTTTGTCAGTCAAATAAATTTTTATACCTACTTTTGTGTAGAGGATAATAGAAAGAGAAAAATCCAAGACACTCAAATATGTGTGATGAAGTATTGAAGCAAGAAGCTTTCGTCTCAGAAATTAAAGAGAATTGTGTGGTTGTCAAGTTGTTACAGCTTAGTGCTTGTAGTGGTTGCCATGCCTCAGGAGCTTGTTCTTCAGCAGATAAAAAACAGAGAGAAGTCTGCGTTTTTTTCCCTTCAGAAGAGTTTTCTGTTGGAGAGAAAGTGTATTTAATAGGACATCAGTCGATGGGTAAGCTCGCTGTTTTTTTGACATTTGTAATTCCTTTAGTTCTTCTTTTAGGAGTTGCTTTGTTTTGTACACATATTTTGTCTGTTTCGGAAGTTCAATGTATTTTCATAACAATTCTAAGTGTGGTCTTATATTTTGGAATTCTTTCTCTATTTAATCAAAAACTACAAAAGAAACTCTTTTTTACACTAGAGAAAATTCATTCAAAAGAATAACTATGATAACAACAGTAATTGTATTAGGGTCTATAGCCATAGTTAGTGCATTACTCCTGTACTTTGTTTCAAAGAAATTTGAGGTTTACGAAGATCCTCGTATAGGGGAGGTTTCAGAAGTTCTTCCACAGGCAAATTGTGGAGGTTGTGGATTCCCTGGATGTGGTGGTTTTGCAAGTGCTTGTGTCGGAGCATCTTCTTTAGATGGACTTTATTGTCCAGTAGGAGGAGCTGCTGTAATGGGGCAAGTTGCAGATATATTAGGTATGGCAAGTGTTGCTTCAGATCCATTGGTGGCAGTTCTTCGTTGTAACGGGAATTGTTCTGCACGTCCAAAAGTAAACGAGTATCAAGGAGCTAAAAGCTGTAAGATTGCAGCATCTCTTTATTCAGGAGAAACGGGATGTTCTTTTGGATGTTTAGGTTTAGGAGACTGTGAGGTGGCATGTGATTTTGATGCTTTATATGTAAATCCAGAAACGGGACTTCCTGTCATTGATGAAGAAAAATGTACAGCTTGTGGAGCTTGTGTTAAAGCTTGTCCTAAGTTGATTTTAGAGTTAAGAAAGATAGGACCAAAGAGCCGAAGAATTCACGTTTCTTGTGTAAACAAGGATAAGGGAGGAGCAGCGATGAAAGCTTGTAAGAATGCTTGTATAGGTTGTTCAAAATGTTTCAAGGAATGTAATTTTGGAGCAATTACGATTGAGAATAATCTTTCTTATATTGACTTTAAAAAATGTAAGTTGTGTAGAAAATGTGTTTCAGTTTGTCCAACTAAGGCTATTCATGAATTGAATTTTCCTGCACCTAAACCCAAACCAGCACCAAAGCCTGTAGAGAAGGAAGCAAAAGCAAACACGAGCGTGGCTACGGAAAATAAGAGTGTAAGTGCAACTAAAACTCCAGTTAAAGAGTCTACTCCAACCGAAGTTAAGAAAGAAGTCGTACAAACTGCAGCCCCTCTTGATAAAAAAGAAGAGACAGCCAAACCCTCTGTGGTAGTAGAGAAGAAAGAAGTGTCAACATCTTCGCTCGAAGTAAGTAAGCCATCTGCAAATGAAAGTGTAGAAGAAAAAAGAACAGAAGCAGCGGAGCCAAGGGTCAAAGAGTCAACTCCAACAGAAGTAAAGGCTAAAGCCACTCAATCTTCAGTAAATCTTGACACAAAAGAGGAGACTCCCGATACGGTTGCAGAGAAGAAAGATGTTCCCCCTCCCTCACTTGAAGTGAGTGCCTCATCTAATGAAAGTGTAGAAGAAAAGAGGGAAGAAGTGATAGAGACTAGTGTCCAAGAGTCTACACCAATAGAAGTAAAAGGAGAAGTTGTACAAGTTTCAGAAAAGCTTGATACAAAAGAGGAAACTCCCCAAACATCTTCGCTTGAAGAAAAGAAAGAAGACAAAAAGCCTTTAGAGGAAGAAGCTAAAGAAAAAGAGCATCTTCAACAAGAAGCTGAGGAGCTTATAATAAAAGACAATACGAACGAATAAATTTACACTATAATACTATGCGAATTAGGACTTTTCGTATTGGAGGTATTCATCCTCCCGAGAGCAAGATGTCTGCAGGTCGACCTATTGAACCACTAGATATTCCAAAAAAAGTATTTATTCCTCTTGCTCAGCATATTGGAGCTCCTGCTCAGCCTGTTGTTGCAAAAGGTGATATGGTGAAAGTTGGAACATTGATAGCAAAAGCTACAGGTTTTGTATCGGCAAATATACATTCTCCAGTTTCTGGAAAGGTGACAAAAATAGATGATGTTTTTGATTCAAGTGGATATAAGAAACCCGCTATTTTTATTGATGTAAAAGAAGATGAATGGGAAGAATCAATAGATCGTAGTAAGGATATTGTAAAAGAATGTACTTTGTCTCCAAAAGAAATTGTAGATAAGGTTATGGAGATGGGAATTGTTGGTATGGGGGGAGCAACCTTCCCAACCCATGTTAAGTTATCACCCCCTCCAGGTCAAAAAGCTTCTGTTTTAGTTATAAATGCAGTAGAGTGTGAGCCTTTCTTAACAAGTGATGACGCTTTAATGCGAGAATGTGCAGAGGAAATTATGATTGGTTGTACCATTGTAATGAAAGCAATAGGTGTTGAGAAAACTTTAATTGGTATTGAGGTTAATAAACCTGAAGCCATAGAAGAAATGAAAAGAGTGGCTCAACAATATAAGGGCATAGAGATTATAGGTCTTCAAAAACGTTATCCACAAGGAGGAGAAAAGCAATTAATTGATGCGGTTATTCGTCGTCAAGTTTCTAGTGGAGCATTACCAATTTCTACAGGAGCAGTTGTTCAAAATGTAGGGACAATATATGCGATCTATGAAGCCGTTCAGAAAAATAAACCTTTAATAGAACGTGTTGTTACGGTTACAGGAGATAAACTGGAAAATCCATCTAATTTATTGGTTCGTATTGGAACTCCTATGCTAGATCTTATAAATTATGCAGGAGGAATGCCAGAAGATACGGCAAAGGTTATTGGAGGAGGTCCAATGATGGGTAGAGCATTGATTAATACAGACGTTCCAATTGCAAAAGGCTCTTCAGGTCTTCTTCTCTTAAGTCGAAGAAAAACAGAAAGAGGAGAGATTAGAGATTGTATACGATGTGGTAAATGTGTAGATATCTGTCCAATGGGGTTAAATCCTGCTTTCATTATGCGTGATACTCAATTTAAGGATTGGGATACTTGTGAAAAAATGCATGTGGCAGATTGCATTGAGTGTGGATCGTGTAGCTTTACTTGTCCTGCTAATCGTCCTCTTTTAGATCATATCCGAGTAGCGAAACAGACTGTCATGGGAATCATGAGAGCAAGAAAACAATAGAAAAGAATATACTATTTTCAAAGAAATGGAAAATAAAATAATAATATCGCCATCTCCACATATACATAGTGGAGATAGTATTAGTAAAAATATGTATGGGGTTTTAATTGCATTAGCTCCAGCATTTCTTTTTTCAATATATCAGTTTGGGTGGCATTCTCTTTTGGTAACAGCAATATGTGTACTTACATGTTGTCTTTTTGAGTTTTTGATCACTAAATTTATGTTGAATAGGAAGACCTATATTTTAGATGGTTCAGCTATCTTGACAGGGGTTCTTTTGGCATTCAACCTTCCTAGTGAATTACCTTGGTGGATTGTGGTAATTGGTTCTATAGTCGCTATTGCTGTTGGAAAAATGGCTTTTGGAGGACTTGGGAATAATGTCTTTAATCCAGCACTTGTAGGGCGTGTTTTCCTTCTTATAGCTTTTCCTGCTCAAATGACCACATGGCCAGTTGCTCATTCTTTAGTAGGTACTGTAGATGGAGAAACTATGGCTACACCACTTTACTGGATGAAGGCTGCAATAAAAGGAACAGAGGGAGCGATGAGTCAAATCCCCAGTTCATTAGATTTATTCTTGGGTTTAAATCCAGGGTCTTTAGGAGAAATTTCGGCAATAGCTCTTCTTATAGGCTTAGTTTATATGCTTGTTAGAAAGATTATAACATGGCATACGCCTATTTCAATTCTTGCAACTGTATTTGTTTTTAGTGGACTTCTTCATTTAGCAAATCCAGAAGTATTTCCATCTCCTTTTACTCATTTATTATCAGGGGGCTTAATGTTGGGAGCTATATTTATGGCTACAGATTATGTTTCTTCTCCTATTAGTAATAGGGGACAGCTTGTTTTTGGTATTAGTATTGGTTTGCTAACAGTTATTATTAGAACTTGGGGAGCTTATCCAGAAGGTATGTCTTTTGCGATATTGATAATGAATGCATTTACACCTATTATAAATCAATATTTCCCACCTAAACATTTTGGGGAGAAAATTAAAAAGAATCTTGCAAAATGAAAAAATTAGCATCTACATTTCCTAATATGCTTCTTTCTCTTACTTTAATTTGTTCTTTAGTAGGGGGTATTTTAGGAGTTATGAATTCAATAACAAAAGAACCGATTGGGAAAACGGAACTTAAAAATAAAACAGCAGCAATTAAGCAGGTTGTTCCAGATTTTGATAATGCTCCTTTAAAAGAAGCTCTAGAAATAGAATTAGAAGGAGAAGGACGAAAATTAAAAGCATACCCTGCTAAAAAATCAGGGAATTTTGTTGGGCTTGCTGTAGAATCTTATTCAGGTAATGGTTTTAGTGGAGAAATTCAAGTAATGGTAGGCTTTGATGCAAAAGGAGTAATTAAGGATTATTCTGTTTTAAAGCACGCAGAGACACCAGGACTTGGAGCTAAAATGCAAGATTGGTTTCATCTAGAAAAAATGACTGCTAATAGTATTCGTGATATGAGAGGTGTTAATATGTCAGAAGAATTGCCATTAGTTGTTTCGAAAGATGGTGGAAAAGTTGATGCTATAACAGCTTCAACAATCTCAAGTAGAGCATTTCTTGATGCGGTAAATAGAGCATATAAAGTTTTTGAAAAAGCAAAGAAAGGAGTAAATAATGAATAAGTACATAAAGACTCTTACCAATGGGCTTATAAAAGAGAATCCTGTGTTTGTCCTTCTTTTAGGACTTTGTCCAACCTTAGGGACAACTTCATCAGGGATGAATGGGATGATGATGGGATTGGCTACCACTTTTGTCCTAATTTTTGCTAACTTGGCAATTTCTTCGCTTAAAAAACTAATTCCAGATGCAGTTCGTATTCCTGCTTTTATTGTTGTTATTGCTGGTTTTGTAACAGTTTTGCAGTTATTGATAAAAGCATATTTACCAGATCTAGATAAAAGTTTAGGACTTTTTATTCCTTTGATTGTTGTAAACTGTATTGTTTTAGGTAGAGCAGAGTCTGTGGCATCGAAGCAAAATCCAATAGTATCTATGTTGGATGGTATAAGTATTGGTTTGGGTTTTACATTGGCTTTAACAATATTGGGTTCTGTTCGAGAGTTCTTAGGGTCAGGAAAGATTTTTGATATGGTAGTTTTCCCAGATTCTTACGGAGCACTAACCTTTATCCTTCCTCCTGGAGCCTTTTTGGCCTTAGGATTTTTGATTGCACTGTTTAATGTAATAACTAAAAAATCTTAGTTTAAGTAAAAAGAAATCGGATTATGTATTATATAACGATTATTATTGCGGCAATATTTGTAAACAATGTTGTATTGTCTCAGTTTTTAGGTATTTGTCCTTTCTTTGGAGTTTCAAAGAAAATAGATACTGCTTCAGGAATGGGAGCAGCAGTAACCTTTGTTTTGGCAATTGCTACTATGGTGACATTCTTGATCAATGAATATGTTTTAGAACCAAGTAATATAACTTATCTTCAGACAATTTGTTTTATTCTGGTAATTGCTTCTTTGGTACAAATGTTAGAGATGATTTTAAAGAAAGTATCTCCTCCATTATATCAAGCTTTAGGGGTGTTTTTGCCATTGATTACCACGAACTGTTGTGTGTTAGGGGTTTCAATATCTGTCATCCAAAAGAATTTTACCTTTATAGAAGGTTTAGTTTATGCAATTTCAACAGGTTTAGGTTTTTTCCTAGCAATGGTTGTTTTTGCAGGGATTAGAGAGCAACTTTCAAAGGCAAATTTGCCAAAAGCAATGAAAGATGTGCCTATTGCTATGGTTTCAGCAAGTATTCTAGCTATGGCTTTTATGGGATTTAGTGGTATAGCATAAATACAGAAGTTGGGAAAAGTTAATATTTTGGGGATTTTATATTGCTAGATAAAAAAAAAAGATTAAATTTGTACTCGGATTTAAGGAAGTCGATTACATTCTTAAACTAGGTCCTATAGCTCAGTTGGTTAGAGCACCTGACTCATAATCAGGGAGTCCTTGGTTCAAGCCCAAGTGGGACCACAAAAATTAAGAGGAGATAAGATAATTTATCTCCTCTTTTTTTATTGATATTACATTCTTTCTATAAGGATAGAAGATTTTATTGTATAGAAGAAAAGCTATATCTCTGTTTAAAATGTCGTAACTTTGAGGATGAAACAAGGAATAATAATGACAAAAAATAGAATAAAAGTAGAGCGTTATCATGATATAAGTATGGGGCACCGAGTAGTGGGACATGAAAATAAGTGTCGTCATTTACATGGGCATAATTATCGTATTCATTTTGTTTGTACAGCTCCTACTTTAGATGAATTAGGACGAATTATAGATTTTGGAGTTATAAAAGAATTGCTTTGCAATTGGTTAGAGGATAATTGGGATCATAAAATGATGATTTGGTCTGAAGATCCTTTATTGCAAGATTTACAAAAATTAGTACCTGAAGATTTAATAGTAGTTCCCTTTAATCCTACTGCAGAGGAAATTGCAAAATATCTAACAGAAGAAATAGCACCTATCCAATTACGAAACACAAAGGTCTCTTTGGTAGAGTGTAGGGTAGAAGAAACAGTAAAATGTAGCTCTATCTATCAAAAATATTAAAAGGATTAGGTTAAAATGAAAGAGCTTGTAGTAAAAGAAATTTTTTATTCTTTGCAAGGAGAAGGAGCTCAGTTTGGATTACCTATGATTTTTATTCGTTTAGAGGGGTGTAATCTAACTTGTTCTTATTGTGATACGGATTTTACACAAGGACAAAGAATGCCTCTTGAGGCTATTTATAAAGAAATTGAAAGCTATCCTTCTCAAAATATTCTTTGGACAGGAGGAGAGCCAACATTACAACTTACAGATGAGGTAGTTTCTTATTTTTCAAGTCTTGGTTATCGTCAAAGTATTGAGACGAATGGGACTAAAAAGGTGCCTACAGGTATAGATTATATTACCTGTAGTCCAAAGCCAGAAGCCCTATTGAGTTTAAATAAAATCTTTCCCCAAGGGGTGAATGAATTGCGTTTTCCTTTTGGATATGATGCACCTCTTCCACCTTCTTTAGAACAATTACCTAAAGCTGAGAATTATTTTCTAAGTCCTATATATTCCCCCCAAGAAGTAATAATAAATCCCCCAGCAACGTTAGAGGATTGTATAGACTATATAAAGAAAAATCCACAATGGAGATTAAGTGTACAAATGCACAAATTACTAGGTATAGAGTAAGTAGGTCTAGAATCCTTATTTACTCAATTTTCTGTGTATTTTTTATATTTTTGTCTTTATTCGCTTGTAAATCAGTTCGGATAAAAGATGCAGAGGCGGCTTATAAGTCTCAATTTTATGCCGAATCTGCAAAGATGTATCATACTCTGTATAGGAGGACTCCTAGAAAAGAGAAAGAAAAAAGAGCTTATTTTTCTTTTAAAATTGCAGAAAGTTATCGTTTTTTACAAAATCCTTTACGAGCAAAAAATGCTTATTTAATAGCAAAGAATAATAATTATCCTGATTCAATTGTATACCTTCGAATTGCTCAGATGGAGCAAAAACTGGGTAAGCTTGAAGATGCTAAAGAGCATTTTTTAGAGTTTTTAGAATGGTTTCCTAAGGATTACTTTGCACGATTAGGCTTAGAAAATTGTAAGAGAATAGAAGAGTTAAGACTAAATAAGTATCACTATCTAGTAAAAAAGGCAAAAAGATTATCCTCTTCAAGGAGTGATTTTGGAGGAGCTTTTTCTCCTGATGGTAAAGCATTTTATTTTACATCAGCACGAAATCGTAATCCAGAAATAGAAAAAAGTCGAATAACAGGTGAAAAACCCAATGATCTTTATTTTACAGCACAGAATAGCCAAGGGAAATGGTCTAGAGTAGATAGTGTCTCAGGAGGTATTAATAGCTATGAAGATGAAGGAATGCCTTGCATATCTTCCGATGGGAGTGCTATGTATTATACTTATGGAGAAAGTAGCGATTATTATGATCGAACAGCTAAAATCTATAAAGCCTCAAAAAGTGGAGAAGGAGCTTGGTCAAAGGGGCAAAAAGTTGCAATTTGGGGAGAAACAGATTCCTTGAAAATGGCAGCTCATCCAGCTTTATCAGCATCACAAAAGAAACTTTATTTTGTTAGTGAGGGAGGGCAAGGAAAAAAAGATATTTATGTTATAGATATAGATACGATAGGAGTTGATCAGCCTACAAATTTAGGAGCAATAATTAATACTTCAGGTAATGAGATCAGCCCAACAATGGTGGGGGATAGCACTTTGTATTTTGCTTCTGACGGACATCTAGGTTTGGGTGGATATGATCTTTATAGAGCAGATCTTTTGGCTAATGGAGATTGGAAATTAAGTAATTTAGGAGCTCCTCTAAACTCTTCATTTGATGATTTTGCAATTTCATTTAATCCTCAGATTGAAGGTGGAGAGAATTTAGCAGAGGGGTATATTTCATCATCACGAGATGATGCAAGAGGTTATCCTCATTTATATGAGTTTCGTCAGAAGGCTATTCGTGTTTTTTTAGAAGGTAATATTAGTGATAGAGAAGGGAATCCCATCCAAGGGGCTTTTATTCGTTTAGTGAATAAAAAAGATCCCACGATAGAAGGAATAGCTTCATCCAAAAATACTGGAGATTATTTACTTGAATTAAAAGCAAATACGGAGCATATTCTTTTAGTTGGTGCAGAGGGGTATCTTAATGAATATGCCATATTTAGAACTGAGAAATGTGAAGATGGTTGTACTTATCAATTAGATTTTCAATTAGCATCAAGGTCGAAACCCGAAGTTTTTAGTGATATTTTTTATGCTTTTGATAGTGCAGAATTATTATCCGAAAGTAAGGCGGATTTAGAACGTATTGTTAAAATATTAGAAGATAATCCAGAAATAACAATAGAAATCTCTTCTCATGCGGATAGGGTTGGAAGTGATTCCTATAATAATGTATTGTCAGAAAAAAGAGCCAATTCGGTTGTAAAATATCTTATTAGTCAAGGAATAGCTTCTCATCGTCTCTTTTCTAAGGGATGTGGAAAGAAATCTCCTCGTATTGTTAGTGAAAAATTGCATACTTTCTTTGAATATTTACCCATAGGAATATCTTTAGATGAGGAGTTTGTTGGTACTTTAACGAAAGAACAGCAAGATGTATGTGATCGTTTAAATAGAAGAACCGAATTTAAAGTTAAAGAGAGTAAAGATGATTAAGTACGAAGAACAAAATTTGTCAGGTGTCTGGCTTATAACTCCTGACAGATTTAAGGATCATAGAGGTTATTTTAGCGAACTTTTTCGCCTTGAAGAATTTCATAATATAACAAAAACAAAGGAGTTTATTCAGGATAATGAATCAATGTCCTATAAGGGGGTTTTTAGAGGCTTACATTTACAGCTAGAATATCCTCAAGCAAAGTTAATACGAGTTGTGGTAGGAAGTATTTTAGATGTTATTATGGACTTAAGAGAAGGCTCTGCAACATTTGGAAAAACTCTTTGCATAAAATTAACAGCAGAAAAAGGAGAGCAATTATATGTGCCAAGAGGTTTTGCTCATGGTTTTTATGTAATCTCTGAAGAGGCTTTGGTTCAATATAAAGTAGATAATATTTATTCTCCTCGTACAGAGTGTACACTGTCTCCAATAGCTAAAGATATAGCAATTCCATGGAAGGATTTGGGAATTGATCCTCAAACGATAATTTTTTCAGAAAAGGATAAAATGGGGATTTCAATAGAAGATTTTAGGAAGAAGATACAGGAAAATGAAAATCTATTCGTTCGTATTTGATGAATTAGGACTAAAGTACTCTTATTATAAAGGGGAAGGTTTGCTAAGAGATAAATATCCCTTTTTTTTACCTTCAAAAGAAGAAGAATATTGGGCTTATCCATCTTTAGTTGTTCGGATTGGTAGAACAGGGAAGAAGGTTGCTCCAGAATTTGCACATAGATATATCAAAGAGATCGGTTGTGGCTTTGAGCTTGTAGCTCCTCAACAATTAAAAGAGCTTCAGGAGGCAGGATTGCCATGGGATAAAGCAGTAGCATTTGAAAATGCTGCAACAGCGGGAGCTTTTTTTCAAGATTTTTCAATTGAAATACCCTTTTTATTATCTTACAATAAAGAGGGAGAAGAAAGCCATCTATTGCAAGTTACAGAACAAGAGATTCGTCTTTCTATAGCTTCTTTTTCTGAAAGAAATGTGATTCATATTGGGGATCTTTTATTTATTAGAAATAAGCAAGTTGTACCAATTCAATTGAGGTTAGAGGATAAATTACATATAAAAAGACAAGAATGGGAAGATTTTGATTTCTTGTTTCGTATAAAATAGAAGTAAGAAATAGTATTTTTGTTCAAAGTAAAATAGCAGAGAATAAAGTAGATAGTTATGGCAAAAAATGATTTTTGTATAATAATGGGTGGAGGTATAGGTAGCCGATTTTGGCCCGTTAGCAGAGAACATAAACCTAAACAATTCTTAGATTTTTTTGGAACAGGAGAAACACTTTTACAGCAAACTTATCGAAGAGTAAAAGATTTTATTCCTAAAGAAAACATCTTTATTGTTACCAATGAAATATATGTTCAAGAGATTTTAGTACAATTGCCAGAACTCCAATCTAAACAGATACTAAGAGAGCCAACTCGTCGTAATACTGCACCCTGTATTGCTTATGCAATGCTTCATATTCTAGCTCTTTGTCCTGAGGCTAATTTATTTATAACACCTGCCGATCATATTATCTTAAATGAAAAGAGGTATACAGAACTTGTAACAAAGGCTTTAAATTATGTTAGCCAAAATGATGTACTTGTAACCTTAGGAATAAAGCCTCATTGTCCAGAGACAGGATATGGATATGTTCAGATGGATAAGGAAAGGCAAGAAGAGGGCTTTATGCCAGTTAAATTATTTACCGAAAAACCTACGAGAGAGATTGCTGAAATATTTATAGATAGTGGTGATTTTTTATGGAATAGTGGAATGTTTGTTTGGAGTATTCAAACGATTTATAAAGCTTTTGTAAAGTATGCTCCAGAGATATTAGAAGTTTTAGAACAAGGGGGTAATATTTATGCTACAGAACAAGAAGCAGAATTTATAGAAAAGAATTTCTCTTCTTGTCCTAAGATTTCCATTGATTATGCTATTATGGAAAAATCTGAGAATGTATGGGTATTACCCAGTGATTTTGGTTGGGCTGATTTAGGTACTTGGAAAGCTATTCATGAAGTTGCTGAGCAAGATATTGATGGCAATGTATCTTTACATACAAAATCTATATTTTCCCAAGCTCATAACAATTTAGTTCACGTTTCTTCTCCAGATAGAATTGTTGTTGTACATGGTGTTTCTAATTGTATTATTGCAGAAGAAGATAATGTTTTATTGATTTGTGATATGGATGACGAACAAAGGGTGAAAACTTTGATGAAATCTGTAGAATTAGAGTTTGGAAAAGATTATGTATAGATTTTATGTCTCAAAAAATACTTTCTCCAACACCTAAAGAGTGGATATTGCATGTAGTTTGGTATCGTCAACTTTATAGCTCTTTATCTTTTTTTAATTTTGGGAACTATGCTCCAGTTAAGTTTATAGAAGTTTTATATCCAGGTGTTCCTAATAATGATGCTGGACCTGACTTTTTGAATGCTAAGATTCGTATAAATTCTGTTGTTTGGGTAGGGAACGTTGAAATTCACCGAAAATCTTCAGATTGGTATCTTCATAAGCATAACCAAGATCCAACTTATAATACTACTATTCTTCATGTTATTTTAGAGGATGATTGTGATGTCTTTTTAGAAAAATCACAAGATCCTCTTTTTTCTTGTCTGATGCATATTGATGATAAGATGTTAGCTTCCATTCGTGAAAAAGGGTGCAAGGATTTATCAATGATGAGATGTTTTAATTCTCTTAAAAATATAAACTTAGATAAATGGGAGGATTGGAAAGATAAATTATTCGAAGAAAGAGTGCGACAGAAAGAAGATCACATCGCATCTATTTACTATTCAAAAGGAGAAGATATTGCCGAGACTTTACATATTTTATTGTTAAGGTATTGGGGCAGTAAAGTCAATAATGAAGCTTTTCAACAATTAGCTCAGAGTTTACCTATACGAGTTATTAGAAAACACACGGATCAATTACCCTTGTTAGAAGCTCTTTATCTAGGTCAAGCATCTTTGCTAGAAGAAGTGCCTAAAGATAGCTATCAAGAGAAATTGCAAGAAGATTATAAATTTTTGCAAATGAAATATGGGTTAAAACCTTTACCCAAAGGGATGATAAAAATGTTACGTTTACGTCCCTCAGCTTTTCCGCATAGACGTTTAGCACAGATGGCAGCACTTCGTTATAAGTATCCACTTTTAGAAAGTGAAATATTAAATTTATCTTCTTTGAAACAAGCTCAAGCACTTTTTCATACAGAACCTTCAGAATATTGGCTCAAACATTATCATTTTGCCAAGTTAGTTGATAAGAAAATCGGAGTTCTATCTCGTCAAACAATTGAAAGTATATTTATAAATGTAATTCTTCCCTATAAACTTTTCCTTTCTACTTTAGGCTATTATAAATTTTCAATAGAAGAGGTCAAAAAAGCTTTAAAGAAAATGAAAGCCGAAGACAATAAAATGATACGTTCTTATATTACTTCAGGAATAGTTGTAAGAAATGCTTATGATAGTCAAGCTTTATTACAATTAGCTCAGGAGTATTCTGTAAATCAAGACTGTTTTCGTTCTTATGTGGGAGAAGAACTCTTCTCAAAATAAAAATCCTTTGTAGTTTCTTTTTTGTATAAAAAGCTACAAAGGATTTTTTTTAAGTATTATGGCATTCTATTTTAGATAGAATGTATTTTTCTGTATTGAGCAATATCTTCAATAGTGAGTATCGGCATATTGTGTTTCTTACTAAAGACTTCAATCTCAGGCATACGAGACATAGTGCCGTCTTCATTTGTTAATTCACATAAAACAGCAGATTCTCCAAGTCCTGCAATAGAACAGATGTCAATACTACCTTCGGTATGGCCACGACGTTCTAGTACGCCTCCTTCTTTAGCACGAAGAGGGAATACATGGCCAGGATGTACTAATTCTTCTGCTTTTGCTCCTTCTTTTGCAGCTGTTTGAATTGTGGTAAGACGATCTGCCGCAGACACGCCAGTAGTAACACCATCTCTCGCTTCAATAGATATTGTGAAAGCCGTTTGGTTTTTACAAGTGTTATCCTCAACCATAGGAGGAAGATTGAGTTCTTTGCATTTTTTATCTTTTAGACAAACGCAAATAATCCCACTACATTCACGAATCATTAGAGCAATATTGGGAACTGTTAGGTTGGTAGTAGGATAGATAATATCCCCTTCATTTTCTCTATTTTCATCATCAACTAAGAGAATACCTCTACCTTCTCTAAGTGCTTTAACTGCAGCTTGTATACGATCTTCAATTTTTTTATTTAGCTCTTCTTGTGCCATTATTTTAGCTATTTATGCTTTATTTTCTTCTTTAAGAGCAATTGGTAAAAGGGGCGGAAATATAAACAAGCGGAAAGGCAACTCCGAATGGGAGTAGCATATAGCAATATTGTTTCATATTCCATCCGGACTATAACCGTCGGTTATGGATTTTCACCATATCAGTTCTGTTTACAGAAGTTGTGGACTCTTACCACCGGTCGGGGATTGCACCCTGCCTCTATGAATTGCAAAACAAAGATAAAGAAATGGAATGAAAGTAGCACAAAAAAGAGCGAATAAATAAGCTTAAAACAAATTTTATACTAATTTTTCACTTGCTCTGTTTAGAATTAAAAGAATGCAAATTAGGAAATCGAAAAAGTCTAATGAGAAAATGAGCAAAGTCTAACTACAATATCACAAGAAAAATATGAGCTTAGCAATATTTCTAAAAATAGACTCAAAGTTTAAAGAGTTTCATTTTTTAAGGATGATTTTAGGCTGAGAATAATAGATCTAAAATAAAATGCACAAAAGGAATAATGTATCTTTGTATATTATAAAGAATAGTTCACAAACAAATGTCAAAAAAGCATAAGCTACTTTGGGTAGACGACGAAGCAGAACTTTTACGTCCTCATATTCTTTTTTTAGAAAAGAAAGATATAGATGTAATTACAGCATTGAGTGGTAGTGATGCATTGGATCTTTTAGAAAAGGAAAGTTTTGATTTGGTCTTTTTGGATCAAAATATGCCAGGGCTTTCAGGTTTAGATACCTTAGAAAAGATACGTCAAAGCAATTCCGATGTACCGATTGTAATGATTACGAAAAGTGATGAAGAAGTTTTGATGAATCAAGCTTTGGTTGAAGAAGTGGCCGACTTTTTGATAAAGCCTGTAAATCCGAGTCAGTTATTATTGACTTTAAAAAAGATTTTGCAAAAGGATAGTCTTAAGAGTGAGGCAAATACAATTGATTTTCAACAAGAGTTTAGAGCAATTAGTCAAGAGCTAATGGGAGAGCTATCTTTTGAGGATTGGAAGCAACTCTATAGTAAGATTATGAAACGCTCTGTAATCTTGGGAGAGAATGATCCGATGTTGAGTGAGATGTTTGATGCACAGCGTAAGGAGGCTCAAAGTTTATTTTGTCGATTTATAAAAAGAAATTATGAAGAATGGGTGCAAAATAAAGATAATCGCCCCTTATTGAGCCCAGATATATTTGCAAGGACAGTTTTTCCACTTTTAGATAAGGGTGATAAAGTTTTCTTTGTCTTGATGGATAATTTTCGTTACGACCAATGGTTGTGTGTGCAAGATTTGTTGAGAGACTTGTTCTTTGTGGAAGAAGATTTATGTTTAGCCATCCTACCTACAGCTACGCAATATGCTCGCAATGCGATATTTTCAGGTTTAATGCCCAATCAGATGGCAAAAATTTATCCGGATTTATGGGTGCATGAAGATAGTGATGAGGGGAAGAATCTCAATGAAGAAGCATTCTTAAAAACTCAGCTCAATCGTTTTAGAAAAAGTTACACTTTTTCGTACAATAAGGTATACGACACCAAGTTTGGAGAAAAGTTATTAGGACGTTTGGATTCTTTGTCCAAGAATCAACTGAATGTACTTGTGCTTAATTTTGTAGATATGCTTTCTCATGCTCGAACAGATAGCAAAATGATACGAGAATTGGCACACGATGAAGCTGCTTATAGATCTTTGACGAGAAGTTGGTTCAAACATTCAACAACCTATAAGATGTTTAGTAAAATTGCTTCTATGGGATATAAAGTTGTATTGACAAGTGATCATGGAACAGTCCGAGTGAATAACCCCATAAAAATAGTGGGAGATAGAAGTACCAATACAAATTTGCGTTATAAATTAGGAAAAAATTTAAATTATAACGAAAAAGAAGTCTTTACAAGTGAAAAATCGGAATATTTGGGCTTACCTCAGAAACATATGCTAGATCAGTTTGTTTTTTGTTTACAAGATGATTTCTTTGCTTATCCTAATAACTATAATCATTATGTGAGTTATTATAAAGACACCTTCCAACACGGAGGTATATCAATGGAAGAGATGTTAGTGCCATTAATAAAATTAGATCCCAAATGAAAACAATAAGGATACAAAATCTTAATGATTTAGATAGAGCTGCTCAAGAATTTTTAGAAAAAACAAAAGGAAGTAGGGTCTTTGCCTTTGATGCACCGATGGGAACAGGGAAGACTACTTTTATAACAGCTATTTGTAAAGCTTTGGGAATATCCGAAGTTGTTAATAGTCCCACCTTTGCAATTGTAAATGAATATGACTTGCCTAATGCTGCTGGAGTAGTCTATCATATGGACTGTTATCGATTGGAGGATGTAGATGCAGCCTTAAATTTAGGTTTTTCAGATTATATGGAGAGTGGGGCTTATTGTTTTATAGAGTGGCCTGATGTGGTTTCTATGCTTTTGCCTGAAAATACTCTTTGGGTCAAAATAAGAGAAAAAGAAGATCATTCAAGAGAAATAATAGTAGAAGATAAATAAGAAAAATGGATAATAGAAGAATAAGTAAAGTAGGGCGATTGATACAAAAAGAATTAGGAGAACTAATTCGTAGACAAACGCAGAGTGTTAGAGGTTTAATTGTAAGTGTTACGAGAGTAACACCTTCACCCGATCTATCTTTTGCAAAAGTCTATTTGAGTGTCTTTCCCAGTGAAAAAGGAAAAGAAATTTTAGAGACTATACAAAAGAATAGTTCATCAGTGCGTTATGAGTTAGGATTAGCTCTAGGCAAACAGTTACGAGTTATTCCAGAGTTAGTATTTGTTATTGATGATACTCTAGATTATCTAGAAAACATTGATCGTTTATTAAAGAAATAAAAAGCTTGATATAGAGTAAGTCAGCAATATATAGATGTCTCATTTCTTCCTTGCATTTAGGATTGCATTTCGTTACTTTTTTTCACGGAAAAGGGTATATGCAGTACAATTCGTATCATGGATTTCTTCAGGAGCAGTAGCTGTTGTTGTGACAGCTATGATTTGTGTACTCTCTGTTTTTAATGGATATGAGAAGATATTGCTAAATCAACTAAAAGCCTTTGATCCTCCTCTGGTGATTGAAAAGGATGGAGGGAAAGTTTTCTCCCCAAAGGATACTTTGTTACAAAAAGTTCTACAGGAGAGTCCTTTTATTGTTGCTTATTCTTCTATTTTACGGACACAAGGCCTTGTAAAAGTTGAAGATAAGGAACTTATAGCCTTCTTGTGTGGGGTGGATCATTGCTATACAAAAGTGAATGATCTTGCTGAAGTTTGTTGGGGAAAAGAGGATTTTATAGCAGAAGGAAATCGTTGCTCTATGGGAATTGATTTGCATAGAAAATTATTTGAGTATGCAGATCTAGAAGAGGATGAATGTACGATCTATCTTCCTAAAAGAGGAAGGCTGTTAAATCCTTTTCTCCCTATGTTATCTTTTAAATCTATTAAAGAAAGAGTTGCTGCTATAACTCAGGTGCAAGAAGAAAAGTATGATCGTACCTTATTCTTAGATTTAAAAGAACTTCAAAAATTATTGAACTATCAAGATGATGAGGTCGATCGTATATTAATCTTGCCTCAACAAGGAGAGGAAGAGCATTTAGAAGAAATTTTACAAGAACGATTAGGTAGCGAATGGTCAGTACTCAATAGAAAGGAACAGCAACCCGATTTGTTACGTTTGATATGGGTGGAGAAATGGATTAGTTTTGTAATTCTTTTCTTTATTCTCCTTTTAGCAACTTTTAATATCATAGGTTCAGCTTCTATGTTAATCTTAGAAAAAAAGAGAGATATAAAAATATTTTCTTTTCTTGGAGCTCCTAGATATTTGCAAAAGCAAATCTTCTTTTTACAAGGATTTATGGTGGCTCTTTCAGGACTTGTTATGGGCTTTCTATTAGGAGCTGTGTTGGTGCTTATTCAAGCTCAATTTGGCTTCCTTTCTTTTGGACAGGGGAGATTTAGTATGCCTTATCCTGTGTCAATCAACTTTGTAGATTTTATAATACTATTTTTAATACTTTTGTTACTATTATTCATTTCCTATATCCCTGTATATAAACTAATAGATAAATCCTTAGATAAATAAAAATGAGTCAGAATATTTTTTCACGAAGTATCTTAGAAGAATTGCAAAAACAAAATCCTGCCGAATATATCTTGTATATGTGGAAGTTGGAAGATATGGTACGAGCATTCCCATCTCAAGCTAGTTTCGACAACTATTGTAAGGAGGCACGTAATACAGAAAATGTAGAGGAGTTTATACAAATTCTAGAGGATGTGTATCGGGATTTAAATAAAGAAGAAGAAGCCACTAAAGCTGGAGTTCATATTGCCCGTGTAAAACAGCTTATAGAAGATTTAGAAGCCGAGCATAAGCGTCTATCAGAAGATGAGAAAGAGCAAGTTTATCAAGGAGTTTATTTGCAAGTTTTACCATCTATAGTTTCCCTAAAAGCAAAAGGTGGAGGACAAGAAAAAGGAGAGATTGAGACTTGTTTGATTGCAGTCTATGGTTATCATATTTTACAATCACAACAAAAAGAGATTTATCCTGAAACATTAGAAATGTTGAAAAAAATAAGTCTTCTTTTATCGATTTTAGGAGAAAAAAGGGCGGATCGTTTGCAAAAAAATAGTTAGATGAAAAAACTGAATACAGAAGAGCCAATATTGTTAGTCCTTTTTGGTGCAAATGGTCAGTTAGGACGTTCTTTCCAAGAAGTTTATAACATTGAAGCTAGAGATTCAATGTTGCTCTATTCCATAAATAAAGAGGATTGTGATCTTGAAAAAAAAGGAGCTGTAATTCGTGTTTTTAAAAAGCTAGACCGTTTTGTAGAGAAATATAACTATACATCTTGTATTGTTATTAATGCTTCAGCTTATACTAATGTAGAGAGGGCAGAAGAAGATGTTGATAGAGCATTTTATGTTAATTCTAGAGCCGTAGATGAAATAGCAAGAGAGGTATATACAAGATCTTGGGGAATGATACATATTAGTACAGACTATGTCTTTGATGGCAAGAGTAAAAAGCCTTACACAACGGATAGTCTACCTAATCCTCTTTCAGTCTATGGTGGAACAAAGGCCAATGGGGAGAAAGCCATTCATCGTTATCTTGCCAATGGAAAAGGGATGCTTATTCGTACCTCAGGTCTTTTTTCTGTATATGGGAATAATTTTGTTAAGAAAATATTACAGTTATCGGGGAGTAAGCGAGAGATTCAAGTTATAGATGATCAGATTACTTGTTTTACTTATGCACCTCATTTGGCAAAGTATATTTTTCATTGTATTAATTTTTTCTTGGAAAATGGTCATTTCAGAAAATCTATAGCTCATTATGTAAATAAAACCAGTATGTCATGGTATAGCTTTGCTAGGGGGATTATTATTCTTGCAGATAAAAAAGATTCTTGTAAGGTTGAGAGAATTTCTACCGAAGAATATGCCTCCAAAGTGCATCGTCCTGCTTATTCAGTACTTGCGATAGATGAGGATTTTGGAGATTTTTATCAATTAAACGATGCTCTTTATTTATGTATTGAATTGTTGAGAGCTAAAGAACCGTTTCTTTTTGACACTTTATCTTAGTAGAGTGATTTTGCTTTAAGTCTATCTATGATCAAAAAGCACTTTATAGATAGTCTTATTAATAGAAGATTTCCAACTTAAAAGAAGTTTGTTTTGTAAAGTATAAAAGGGAATATTCTGACGAACTTAGGATGTCAGTAGTGTATCACAAAGGAACAAAAGAAATAGAATAAGATTTAGTATGGCAAAGAAAAAACAAACAGAGAAATTATCTATTGAGGAAACATTGTGGAAATCAGCAGATAAATTAAGAAAGAATATTGATGCAGCGGAATACAAACATATTGTATTAGGCTTAATCTTTTTGAAATATATTTCTGATGCTTTTGAAGAACTCTATGATAAGCTAACATCTGAAATAGATATGGGAGCAGACCCTGAAGATAAAGATGAATATAAAGCAGAAAATATCTTCTTTGTTCCTGAAAAGTCTCGTTGGTCTTACCTCCTCTCACAAGCCAAACAGCCTACGATTGGAAAGTTGGTAGATGAGGCAATGGATGCTATTGAAAAGGAAAATAGTTCCTTAAAAGGTGTATTACCCAAAGTTTATGCTGGGCAAAACCTTGACCCTACAAGCTTAGGAGAACTGATTGATTTAATTGGCAATATCGCTCTTGGAGATGCGAAGGCAAGAAGTGCAGATGTATTAGGACACGTCTTTGAATACTTCTTAGGCGAGTTTGCTTTGGCTGAAGGTAAGAAGGGAGGCCAGTTCTATACGCCACGAAGTGTAGTGGAGCTTTTGGTAGAGATGTTAGAACCTTATAAAGGGCGTGTGTTTGACCCATGCTGTGGTTCAGGAGGAATGTTTGTTCAGTCTGAGAAGTTTGTTGAAGGACAT
>PDWI01002497.1_pt1 | contig 27488 bp, 22 predicted proteins | sample 1430891 | NCBI WGS metagenome assembly PDWI01 (sample SAMN01162508, study PRJNA174530) | Oral metagenome, whole genome shotgun sequencing project. | biome: Marine environment; feature: Marine mammal; material: Swab sample of the gingival sulcus; isolation source: swab sample of gingival sulcus... | reverse complement strand
AACTCTGATTCCCAGTATCGTAAAACATGAGGAGGTACTTCCGCAATTCTGGCAACTTCACCAATCTTGAAATAAAGTTTATCCGGGAGTGCGGTCATAATCTTTTCATGAGTAACGGAGAACAAAATCGTATAGGCTCTTATCCTTTCAATAACATTACCAGCGGAAAAAGGAAGCCACCTGCCTACTCATTAACCTGCTCACGCAATTTCTTGCTGGGGCGAAAACTTATGGCTTGTCTCTTCTTGATGGTGATTGTTTCCCCCGTTCGCGGGTTTCTGCCCCGTCGAGGAGATTTATCCCGCACAGTAAAAGTTCCAAAGTGAACAAGCTTGACAGATTCACCCTCAAGCATCGAGTTTTTTATAGTTTCAAGAAAACTGTCAACCAGCTGGGAACAGTTACTCTGAGAAAATCCCAGCTTATTGGCCAGGTCTTCCGAGAGTTCCTTACGTGTGAGATTCCTCTGTTTTTCGTTATTCATTGCGAAAACTTCCCCCAAATTGATCTGTTAACATACGGACAACCTTGGCGTGGGATTTCTCCACGTTTTTCTCCGTAAGTGTTTTGGTTAAAGAACGATATGTAACGCGCAGGGATACACTTTTACATCCCTGCGGTATTTTCTCTCCTGTAAATGTATCAAAAATTTCTGCATCTTCAATCAGTTTATCTTTGTGATTTTTTACCGCCGCAAGAAGAGTTCCTCCTGCAGTATCCTGAGATACAACAAGAGAAATATCTCTCCGAACAGCGGGATACACTGGCAGGGATGAGAATTTTTTCGCCGTGCTTTTTACCTCGCAAAGGGCATCATAGTCAAGGTCAAAATAAAAAACATCGTTTTTTATCGAATAGTTGCGTAGATTGTCTCGCCGAAATTTTCCTAACGAACCGATAATTTTCCCTTCTTTATAAAGAGCGAGGGCGTATCCTGGTTCAACAAAGGGTTCCAGCTCCTCTTGTTGCGGGGGCTGAAAGGTGATTCCGCTGCTCTGCGCTGAGTGTAGACGCATAGCGTGTAAAATAAATTTAACCACTCCTTTTACATCAAAGATATCAACCAGTTGTTCTTTAAAATGTAAGGGAGATGAGAGTTCTCCAAAGCGGTTTCCTGAGAGAACTCCAGCCAGTCTTGTTCGTTCAAGGGGCTTTTCTCCCTTTTGTGGAAAAAAAACTTTACCAATTTCAAAGAGTCGAATGGAAGGTACCTGAAAATTAATATTACGTCGTACGTTTGCCAATAGACCCGGCAATAGGCTTGTACGCATAATTCCCTGATCTTCACTGAGAGGATTAAGCAGGGCCGTGGGTGTTTGCCGTTCATCTTCAGGGGGTAATTCCAGTCGGGCCAACTCTTTTTCTGCAATAAAGCTATAGTTGATCGCCTCAAAAAAACCTATTTGTGTCAACTCCTTAGCAATGGCAAGTCTTTTAATACGTTCACTTTTCTGGTGAGGAAATTCCAGTTGTGCTGCAGGTAAGGTTGTTGGAATTTTGTCATATCCATATATCCTTGCCACCTCTTCAATCAGATCTGCACTTCTTTCCAGATCTATGCGGAAAGATGGTATTCTGGCACTCAGGGTATCTGCATCTTTAACACTACAACTAATTTCAATTGATTCCAGCACGCGGGCAATCTCATGCTGCTCCAGTTGTAAACCCAGTATGGTATTCGTACGGCGGGTACTGATTTCAAGAGTAAGAGGTTCTCTTTTTCCGGGAAAAAGGTCAATACCGCCATCTTCAGCTTCTCCCTGGCTCAATTCACAGATAAGCTGAGCTGCTCGCTCAAGAGCATTGATGGTTCCTTGCGGGTCAACACCCCGTTCAAAGCGGTAGGAGGAGTCCGTTGACAGGTTTAAAGCCTTGGCTGATTTACGGATAGACACAGGATCAAAACAGGCACTCTCCAGTAAGATATCCGTTGTTTCTTCTGATACTTCCGAGTTATTTCCACCCATGATACCTGCAATGGCAACGGGTTTTTCCCCATCGCAGATAAGCAGCGTATTGTCCTTGATGGGACGTTCGGTTCCATCAAGAGTGGTAAATGTCGTTTCTGTGGTATGAGGTGTCCTGACAACGATCTTGCTTTCCGCAAGTTTTTGAAAGTCAAAAGCATGGAGAGGCTGCCCATATTCGAGCATAACAAAGTTGGTAACATCAACGACATTATTAACCGGCCGCAGACCAACACTAATGAGTCTCTTCCGCAGCCACCACGGGGAAGGAGCAATCTTTACTCCTTGAATACGTTTAGCGGCATAGCGAGGACACAGTTCCGGGTTCTCTATTTCAACGTGAAATTGATCGCTGCTGCCTGCAATTTTGGCATCGACAACAGGAGGAGTAAGCGTAGTATTGCTGATTGCGGCTACCTCTCTGGCAATGCCGATGACAGAAGCACAGTCCGCTCGATTTGGAGTGAGATCAACCTCAATACAGACATCATCAGTATCCATTACCTGGCTAAAGGAAAGGCCGTCAGCAGTCTCCGCTGGCAGTTCCATAATACCGTCATGAGAGTTACTTAACCCCAGCTCCCGTTCGGAGCAGAGCATTCCGGCAGAAGCCACCCCTCTGATCTTCGATTTACCGATTTTGAAATCCCCGGGAAGGACAACTCCAGGAAGTGCTACTGCAACCTTCAAGCCGGTACGGACATTGGGAGCCCCACAGACAATCTGGTGCGTTTCTTCTCCAACCTTGACCTGACAGAGAGAGAGCTTATCGGCATTGGGGTGTTTTTCACAGGAGATAACTGTTCCTGTACGTAAGGCAGAAAGTTCTTGAAAGGTAGGAGTAACAGAATCCACTTCCAAGCCGAGCATTGTTATCTTATCCGCAATCTCTGCTGCGGACATTATTTCACCGTCAATATATTCTTTTAGCCAGCCGAGTGTAAACTTCATAGTAATCTGTTGTTATATGAATTGGGAAAGGAAACGTTGATCGTTCTCATAGTAAAGACGAATATCATCGATGCCATATTTCAACATCGCAATTCGTTCGACACCAAGACCAAATGCAAAGCCGCTGTAGATATCGGAATCATAGCCGACATATTTGAAGACCTCAGGATCAACCATTCCAGCTCCGAGAATCTCAATCCAGCCTGTTTTTTTACACACCCGGCAGCCATCTCCCTCGCATATAACACACGCAATATCTACTTCCGCACTTGGTTCTGTAAAGGGGAAAAATGATGGTCGAAAACGTAGCGGCAACTCTCTTTCAAACATCTTCTGAGTGAAAATTGTCAAAATACCCTTAAGATCGGCGAAGGAGATATCCTTGTCTACCATCAATCCTTCAACCTGATGAAACATCGGGGTGTGGGTCATATCGGAATCACTGCGGAAAACTTTACCCGGTGCAATCATACGTAAGGGAGGCTGCTGTGATTCCATTATTCGTGCCTGCATCGGCGAGGTATGAGTCCGCAGCAGCAGGGTATCGTTGATGTAAAAGGTATCATGCATATCCCTCGCCGGATGGTGAGGGGGAATATTAAGGGCATCAAAATTATAATGACTCTCCTCGATCTCGGGACCTTCCGCGACAAAAAAGCCGAGACTCTCAAAGATGGTGCAAATCTCTTCCATTATTTGAGTTACGGGATGCAACCCTCCCTGGGTAGGAATGCGGCCAGGAAGAGAGAGATCCGGCAATTCGTTTTGAGACGTGCTGTTTTGTTGTAATTCAGCAAGTTTTTCGGTAAAGAGCGTTTCTATCTCTGCCTTTATGGTGTTGGCGAGCTGGCCGACGCGGGGACGATCTTCCTTATCAACTGTGCCGAGGGAACGCATGATGGTACTGAATGCACCCTTACGGCCTAAAAATCGTACCCTGAATTCTTCGGCAGCAGCACTGTCTTGAAGAGTGGGAAGTAAGGCTAAGGCTTCTGTCTGTAGTTTCGCTAATTCTTTTTCCATAGCTGACGAAAAGGGCAGGTTTAGAGGATGTTTGGTATAAGCAGACTTAAGGAAGAATGAGGTATCAATGGAAGGGCCTTTCTAACAAGTCTGTTAATTTTATATATTCTTTGGGAGCTGAATAAAAATAAAAAATCTCTGGAACAACTATGCCGGATTTGGCAAAACCAAAACCGGCATAAGAAGCAATCATACAGCAAAAAAGATCTTTTTAAACTTTCAGTCTCTGTTGCTTCACAAGTAGTAACAAAAAAGAGACCATCTGGAATGCGAACAATGACTCGTTGGAGCGTAACCTAAAACAGTTACAACCTCCCGCTGCTCCCCGCCAATTATGCGAGAGCTTCTTTTGCAAGTTGCGCAATCTTAGAGAATGCAGGAGCATCAAGGATAGCCATATTAGCAAGAACCTTACGGTCTAATGCAATATTTGCCTTTTTCAGGCCACCCATCAATTTGGAATAACTTATTCCATTCTCCCGCGCTCCAGCATTAATGCGGGCTATCCATAATTGACGAAACTCTCTTTTCTTAACTTTTCTGTCACGATAAGCGTATGTCAGCGCACGATCAACCGCTTCGGTTGCAGTTCTATAGAGGCGGGAACGACCACCCCGATAACCCTTTGCCAGCTTCAACACTCTGTTTCTTCTTCTTCGGGCTTTAAAACCCCTTGTTACTCTAGGCATCGTAAACTCCTTTAAACTTCTTGATGAACTCCCTTCTATATGTCAGAGCTCCTGTTTTACCGTAATTTTGTTTTCTACAGATAAGGCATGATGCGCTTGATATTCTTTTGATCACTTGCATCAACAAGCCCTGCCTGTCTGAGTCCGCGTTTACGTTTGGTTGATTTGCTTGTCAGAATATGACTTGTATACGCTTTTCCCCTTTTCAGTTTTCCTGATCCAGTCGCTTTAAAGCGTTTTGCGGCTCCCCGCTTGGTTTTCATCTTCGGCATAATATCTACTCCTTATCTCTTGCTGTCCGTTTTTTAACGAAGGATTTCAATATGTCTGCTGGAGAGATACTTTCCAGCAATTTATGATAAACATTTTCATACTGTTTGGTTTTTTCTACCCAAACAGCCCCGTTTATTTGGGGCCGACAATCATAACTAACTGCCTTCCTTCCATGCGAGGGGGTTGGATAATCTGCGCATCTTCTGCCAACGATGCCGCAATTTTTCGCATTGATTCCAAGCCAATAGTCTCACTGTAGACGATTTCCCGACCCCGAAACCGCATGGTTAATTTAACCTTGTTCTTCGATGCAAGGAATTTGCGAACATTTTTCAGCTTGAAATTGAGGTCATGAGTCTCCGTTTTCGGACGGAACTTAATCTCTTTTGTCTCTGTCGTAACTTGTTTTTTTCTCGCTTCCTGCTGTTTTTTCTTTTGCTCGTAGCGGAATTTGTCGTAATTCATTACCCGGCAGACAGGGGGACTCGCCTTTTCTGCAACCAGTACCAGATCAAGCCCTGCCTCTTCAGCAATAACTCTTGCCTCAGCACTGGAAACAATTCCCCGCTGTTCACCGTCAGCATCAATTAAACGTACCTTCGAGTAACGAATGGCATCGTTAGTCAACCCTTTATCATCACGTTGTGGAGAGTGCTTCTTATCTTTTCTTATAGCCATACCTCATCTGCCGTTAAAACAATAAAAACGAGAAATTTTCCTCTCTAACCGTTGAGAAAAATCAGTACCCTCGACCTTGTACCACTTCTTCATTAATTTTGCGAGTAAATTCCGCAATCGGCATCGGTGGAAGATTTTCACCGTTTTTCATCCGTACGGTAACACTGCCCTCTGCCTTCTCCTTATCACCAATAATCAGCATATAAGGAATTTTTGCTTTCTGTGCTTCTCTAATTTTATAGTTCAGTTTTTCATTTCGCAGGTCTTTTTCAACGCGGATCCCCGCTCGGCGCAGAGTTTCATATACCTCCTGGCAATATTCCGCCTGATCATCTGTGATATTGAGAATACGTGCCTGTACCGGCGCAAACCAGAGAGGAAAAGAGCCTGCATAATGTTCAATAAGAACGCCAACAAAACGCTCCAGTGAACCCATAAGTGCGCGGTGAATCATAATGGGCTGATGCATTGCGTTATCGCTGCCAACATATTCCAGGTTAAAGCGATCCGGTAAATTAAAATCTACCTGAATGGTTGAACACTGCCACGATCTTCCTAGCTGATCCTTGATTTTGATATCAATTTTAGGGCCGTAAAATACTCCCTCACCGGGATCTACCTCATAGGCCAGACCTTTCTTTTCAAGCGCAAGCTTTAATGCCTCTGTTGCTCTCTCCCAGTTTTCATCAGAGCCAACTGATTTTTCTGGCCGAGTAGAGAGGTAGATGTCATAGTCAGCAAAGCCGAAAGATTGTAGGATATGCAGGTTTAGATCAAGGATATTGAAAATTTCATCTTCGAGCTGATCTGGACGGCAGAATATATGAGCATCATCCTGGGTAAAGCCCCGCACCCTTAACAGCCCATGCAGTGCTCCAGCTCTTTCATAGCGATAAACTGTTCCCAGTTCTGCCCAGCGGATAGGAAACTCGCGGTAGCTTCGTCTGGCACTGGTGAAGACCCCAATATGAAAGGGGCAGTTCATCGGTTTGAGCTGGTATTTAACATCATCAATATCCATGGAGGAGTACATATTCTCCCCGTAGAAATCAAGATGGCCGGATGTCTTCCATAAATCCTGCCGGGCGATGTGAGGAGTATAGAGCAGCTCGTAGCCGTGACGGTAGTGCTCATCCTTCCAGAAGTCCTCAATCAATCTGCGCAACTGGGCTCCTTTGGGAAGCCAAAGGGTAAGACCCGGGCCAATCTGATCTTCCATGGTGAAAAGCTCTAACTCTCTGCCGAGCTTACGATGATCCCTCTTTTTTGCCTCTTCCAGCGCGTTAAGATGTTTTTTGAGCTCTTTCTTATCATAGAACGCAGTACCATAAATGCGCTGTAAGACATCTCTGTTCTCATCACCGCGCCAGTATGACCCTGCAACCCGCAATAAGGTAAATGCCTTGATAAAGGAAGTGTTGGGAAGATGAGGACCTCGGCATAAATCAACAAAGTCTCCTACCTGATAAAAAGAGACCGTCTCCTCGCCGAGATCCTTAATCAATTCCACCTTAAATGGTTCACCCATTTCGGTGAATTTTGCAATGGCATCTGCACTCGGCATGGTTGTCTTGGTGAAAGGCAACGCCGCCCGAACGATCTCTTCCATCCGGGATTCTATTTGCGCAAAATCTTCAGGAGTGAAGGGCTCACTGCGTTGAAAATCGTAGTAGTAACCGTCTTCTATTGCAGGACCAATAGCGACCTTGACATCCTTTCCGAAAATATCCCGCACCGCCAGTGCCATTATATGAGAGGTACTGTGACGTAATACCGCCAGAGCCTCTTTTGAACCAATCTGTACAGGGTCAAGCACTGTATCTGTAGTCAAAATGGTAGTGAAATCAACAATCTCTCCATCAATTTTTGCTGCAACGGTCTGTTTCCGCTGTTTGTTGGATAACAACGCCGTCAGAGCATCCTTGACAGATATACCCCCTTCCATCGAGGAGGATTCCCCATTTACGAGTGATACATTAATAGTGCTCATAATCTTCGCTCATCTATAAAAACAAAGGCTAAAGCGACACACCAGGAAGTGCAGAACTTTAGCCTCTACAGGAATCTGGAGAGGTTAGTGCTTGCTGCATAACCGTTCAAGACTCCTCTTTATCTGGTAGGCACGGACGGGATTGAACCGACGACATCCACCACGTCAAGGTGGCGCTCTCCCACTGAGCTACGCGCCTAAAAGTTTTTGATCTCATTGTTTATGAGAGCCCTACTACATAGCATAAAAAAAAATAGAGTGCAAGGAATTTCCAATCATAGATGAGAGAAAAAGCTATTGGCCATGCTGTTTTTTTTAAGAGGGGGCGTATCTTCTTTCAATTGCCCTGGCAAGTGTGTATTTGTCGGCATATTTAATATCCATCCCCATGGGGATTCCACAAGCAATACGACTCAGTTTAACCTGCTTTTTTTGTAATAAATCAAGTAAATAAGAAGCAGTTGCTTCTCCCGGTACGGTGGAACTGGTGGCAATGATGATTTCTGCAATTTCACCAGTTGCAATTCTACTTATAAGTTCTTTTATTTTAAGCTCATCCGGGCCGATACCATCTATCGGAGCCAAAACGCCATGCAGTACATGGTAGACACCTTGAAAGCTTGCACTTTTTTCAATGGCCAGTAGATCGGCAGATTGCTCCACCACGCAGACGAGATTGGGGTTGCGCCGATCATTGCCGCAAATAGCACAAGGGTCTGTTTCCGAAAAGGTAAAGCAGGTGGAGCAGAGCCTGATAGATTGATGAAGTCTGGCCAGTGCCCGCGACAGCTCCTGCGCTTGAGCTTCTGGTTTGCGTAAAATATTGAGGGCCAGCCGGGTGGCTGTTTTTTTACCAATACCGGGAAGGCGAGAGAGCTGTTCAATTAGATGCTCAAGGGCTGGGGGAAGAACCTGCATCTCTAACGAATAAAATTTGTTAGTCCGGGAATATTTAACCCTCCGGTGAGTTGACCAAGCTCTTGTTTGCTCAGCTCCTTTGCCTTGTTTAAGGCATCATTTGTTGCGGCTGTGATAAGATCTTCCAGCATGGGAGCCTCGGTTGGGTTGATGGCGACCTCTTCAATGTGAACGGAAAGCACCTCACCTTGACCATTGACCGTAACCTCAACCATTCCTCCGCCTGCACTGCCAATAATGGTCTTTTGAGCTAGTCCCGCTTGAATTTTGGCCATTTTTTCCTGCATGGCCTTTGCCTGTTCCATGATGTTGCTGATATCCATTACTTTGTTTCCTCTTTCATTGTTTCCTGGCGGTTTGAAAGCCTGATTGCCGCGACACTGCCGTGGAAAATCTCCTCGGTCATCTGTACCAGAGGATTATTGGCAAGGGCTTTACGACGCATTCTTGGGGAATTTTTATCTCTACTTTCGTCTTCCACAGGAAGATGAAACTCTATAGTAAGCTCTTTTTTAAAGAAATCCAGTGCAAGAACTGTAAGGTGGCGTTGGTTCTCTTTCTGGGCAAGAAGGATTGTATCTTCCCGATCAGAAAAATAGAGATGGAGTGTTGTTGTCAATGTGTCACTGGTAAATTCCTGCTTTTCTGATTTACGCAGTGCTGCCGCAAGCCATATTGTGTCTTGCTCCAGAAATTGAAGAAAAGCAGGCCACTGGCGGTGTAGTTCCTGTGTTGAGTGATCTTCTACCTTTTGTGTCTTTTCCGTACTCTCTAAAAAGTCCTGGGCTGCTGACTCGTTATGCTGCTGTGAATGTTCTTTTTTTTTTACAGCAGGTTCGGCTGGCGGGCTGGTTTTCGGCGGCTCGGTTTCTATAGCAGCTTGTTGCGCTAATGGAGGCTGCTGCGGGGGGATTTCACTGCCTGCGGCAATGTTTTTCTTCTCTCTTAGCTGTGGTATGACTTTTTCAAGTTGACCGAGAAGGGCGGTGAGAGGCGTAATGTTTCCCGTCTCAATAATCTTGAGGAATGCAATCTCAAGAGTGAGCTTTGGTTGAGGGGAATATTGCATGGCCTCTGCCGCATCCATAAGTAAAGAGAGCTTTAGATGAATCGTTTCTGTTGTTGTTTTTGCTGCTAACCCCTTTAGTTCTGTCAATTCTTCGAGGGGAACATCCACCAGTGCCTCTCCGCCATGAATAGAGCAGAGCAGTAGGTTGCGGAAGGTGTCAAGTAGATCCTGAATAAAACGTTTGCTGTTGATCCCGTGCGTGAAAATCTGGTTTAAGCAGGAGAAAACGTGTTGTTTTTCACCGTTGAGCAGGGCTGTGGTGAGTTGTATGATGCTCTGCCTGCTGATAAGCCCCAGTACATCGATAACATCATTTTCAGAGACATTTTTCTCTCCAAAAGAAAACATCTGGTCAAGCAGGGAGAGCCCATCCCGGATGGAGCCGGCTGCCTCCCGTACAATAAGAGAGAGGGCCGCAGGTTCGATGGTAACGCCTTCCTGATCGGCAAGTTTTTGAAAATGGCCAGAGAGTTCTTCTGCCGAAATCTTTTTTAGCTCAAACTGTTGGCAGCGGGAGAGAATTGTAACCGGTATTTTATGGATTTCAGTGGTAGCAAACATAAAGTACACATGGGGCGGTGGCTCTTCTAACGTTTTTAGCAGGGCGTTAAAGGCCTCTGTTGTCAGCATGTGAACTTCGTCTATTATAATGACTTTATATGCCGAGTGTGCCGGCATAAACTTCAGGTTTTCTTTTAGCTCCCGAATCTCCTGGATACCTCGGTTGGAGGCTCCGTCAATTTCGGTGAGATCGAGAAAACGGCCCGCGGCAATATCGTTACATGACGGGCAGTTGTTACAAGGTTTTACCCCTGATGATGCCTGGCAGTTGATCGCTTTTGCCATAATACGCGCCAGTGTCGTTTTTCCTACCCCCCGTACTCCCGAAAAGAGTATTGCATGTGCAATGCGTCCACGGGCAATGCTATTCTGCAATGTCTTGACGACTGCGTGTTGGCCGACAACTTCAGCAAAGGATTGGGGGCGGGATTTTCTGGCAAGAACGAGATAGGACATTTTCGATCGTAGAAGTAAGAGAAATTCTTGATTATCCGTAAAAGAAAACCATAAGGCTAATAACCCTCTCCCCCCACCTTGTATCCGAAGCGCAAAAGAAAATATACTGCAAGTCCCTTTTAGATCCTGGGAATATATTTCCGCGAATAATGAAGAAGTGGGGGGAAGCTGATTATCTAGAGTCTCCCATAAAGCGTTTCTCATAAAAAAAGCCGGGTAACCTGCACACACATAAAGATTCGTTACCGTTGCTTCCTCCCGGACCTGGCGGGGTTCACGATTTTATGTTGCACAGGGCCCGGCATAAAGTCGAACACTGAAATAGTACGCTTGTAGTTTCCAAATTCAGGAGGAAGCTAATTTATGCGAAAGGAGGCTTTTTGTCCAGTAAAAAATGAGTGGTAAAAGAAAAATAATAAGGGGGGCTTTTTCCCATACGATATTTCTTTTTCTTTACCACAGTGCGTGTATAGTAAACGGCTGGTTTTGTTTATAGATAACTTTCAGGGGGCCATTAATGTCTACTTCCATAATCGTTATAGATGACGAACCCAACTTGCGTCAAATGTTGGTAACGTTGCTGCGGCGGCATGGGTTTGATGTCTGTGCATATGCTGATGGAGAAGCAGGGATTACCGCCTGTTTGCAGGGAGGAGTTGATGTTGTCCTCTGCGATTTACAGATGCCGGGAATCGGCGGGATGGACGTTTTACGGCGGTTGCAAGAGAGTGAAGTGCAATGCAGCATTGTGATGATGTCTGCTTATGCCACGGTGGAAGTTGCTGTTCAGGCTATGAAATTGGGTGCATTCAATTTTATTACCAAACCTTTTAGAACTGAAGAAGTACTGAGAATCATCGATAAAGCGGCAGAAGTTGCCTCCCTTCGTCAGGAGAATCTGCAGCTTCGCAATAAGGTGGAAGCGTTAGAGGATGGGCGTTCTGGTTTTGGTAAGATCATTGGTACAAGTGTTGCCTTGATGCAAATTGAAGAGCAGGCAAAAAAAGTGGCAAACTATGATACCACAGTGCTGATTACCGGCGAATCCGGTACCGGAAAAGAGCTGTTTGCGCGGGCAATTCATACGTTTGGTGTACGAAGAAAAGGGCCGTTTCTGGCGGTAAACTGCGGGGCTATCCCTTCAGAATTGTTGGAAAGTGAATTTTTCGGCCATGAGAAAGGTGCGTTTACTGGTGCCGATCGAGGCCGTGATGGTATCTTTACCGCTGCCCAGGGCGGTACGGTATTCCTTGATGAGATTGGAGAGCTTTCCGTCGAGCTGCAGGTGAAACTTCTGCGGGTACTGCAAGAGAGGGAGATTCGGCCAGTAGGAAGCAACTGTACTGTAGCTGTTGATGTTCGGGTGGTTGCAGCCACGGCCAAGGATTTAAAGGCAGCGGTACAGGGTGGTGAATTTCGGCAGGATCTGCTTTATCGGCTGAACGTTATAGAGTTACAGCTTCCTCCCTTACGGCAGCGAAAAGAGGACATCCCCTTGCTGGTAAAATCTTTTATCCGGCGTTTTAACCGTCGTTTCCAGAGAGAAGAGCAACCCGTTGAAGGGGTGGAACGGGAGGCACTTGACCTCCTGCTGCGATATCGCTGGCCGGGGAATGTCCGCGAGTTAGAGAATGCCGTGGAACATGCCTTTGTGTACTGCGAGGGGAATCGGTTACGGGCGGTGGATTTTCCTCGGCACTTGTATCAGCCAAGTAGAAAGAGTTTGCCGGAAGAGAATTTTCCTGTGGATCTTTTTTCCTTAAAAGAGGGGAGACGATTGTTGGAGAGACAACTGATTGCAAAGGCATTGACTGCCACAGGGGGAAATAAGAGTCGGGCCGCTGAGTTACTGGAGATAAGTTATCCCTCGTTGTTGAATAAAATCAAGGCGATTGATGGGGAGTGAGAGGTGCTTTGGCGGTGGTGCTCCCTGTCTTGTGTTGTGTGTTCATTTGTCTCCTGTTTTTAGGTGAAGATTAGAGTCGTGAAAAATAAGAAGAGAAAGCAGATCTTCTCCTGTTTTTTCTTGACTTTCTTTGCCCAAAATTATACAACAATCTTGCAATGAATAGTGGTTCATTTTTTTGCGGTTGCGGCAAATGGTTGCTGCTTCTGCAGGTTCTTTAAAACTTTAACGAAAGAGGGTTCCATGTCTAAATTAGTTGCTCCTCATGGTGGAAAAGGTTTGGTTTGTGCTCTGTTGGAAGGTGCTGAACTGGAAGCAGAAAAGACAAAAGCTGCTGGCTTGAGGCAGATTGAAATCTCAGCTCGCGCCAAGGGCGATTTGATTATGTTGGGAATCGGTGGGTTCTCTCCTTTGGCTGGTTTTATGAAAAAGGCGGATTGGAAAGGCGTTTGCGAGAATTTCCAGCTTGCTGACGGAACGTTCTGGCCGGTACCCATCACTCTTGATGTAGATAAAGACGATGCTGATGCCATTAAGGAAGGGGACGAGATTGCTCTGGTCAAGGACGGTGAGACCTATGCCACTATGCTCGTAGAAGAAAAATACGAGATGACTGAAGAAGACAAAAAGTGGGAGTGTGAGAAGGTTTTCATGGGGCAGGGCGAAGATTCTGTTGACGGCAAGTTCTGGGAAGTTGCCATGGAAGACCACCCTGGTGTACAGATGGTTATGAACCAAAAAGCCTTCAATATCGCCGGTCCGGTTAAGGTTCTTTCTCAAGGTGAGTATCCCAAGGAGTATCCTGGTGTTTATCTGACTCCTGCAGAAACCCGTAAGATGTTTGATGAGCGCGGCTGGGCGAATGTTGCTGCACTGCAGTTGAGAAATCCAATGCACCGCTCCCATGAGTTCCTGGCAAAGATCGCTGTTGAGGTGTGTGACGGCGTGTTGATTCACTCTCTGATCGGAAACCTCAAGCCTGGTGATATTCCGGCATCTGTTCGTGTTAAGGCCATTGATATTCTGATTGACAACTATTTTGTTAAAGAGAACGTTATTAACGCTGGTTATCCTCTTGATATGCGTTATGCTGGTCCTCGTGAAGGTCTGCTGCATGCAACATTCCGCCAAAATTATGGTGTGAATAATATGCTTATTGGCCGTGACCACGCTGGTGTTGGTGACTTCTATGGCCTGTTTGAGGCTCAGGAAATATTCGACCGCATTCCGGTAACCGGTGATCCGAATAAAGACCTGTTGTGTAAGCCGATGAAGATCGATTGGACTTTCTATTGCCATGAGTGTGATGGAATGGCTTCTCTCCGTACTTGTCCTCATAAGAAAGAGAGCCGCGTTATCCTCTCTGGAACCAAATTGCGTAAGGCTCTCTCTGAGGGTGCTGAGATCGTTGATCACTTTGGACGCAATGAAGTTCTTGATCACCTCAAAGAGTACTACGGCAGCTTGAAAGAGAAAGTTGAAGTGAAGATGCAGGGTGCTGCTTCTGGTGATAAGATGTAATTGAGACTTTTCTCTCTTTGTTGTAAAACGGGATACTGCCTTTGGCGGTGTCCCGTTTTTTTTGTTGAGCGGGCAAGAGAAAAGTAGAGGAGAATGTAATGAAATGTCCCTATTGTGAACATCTTGATAATAAGGTTATTGATTCCCGGTTGAATAAGGATGCAACAATTACCAGAAGAAGAAGAGAGTGTCTCTCCTGCTCCAGACGCTTTACTACCTATGAACGGCTGGAAGTTTTGCTCCCGATGTTAGTGAAAAAAGATGGGCGAAGAGAACCGTGGGATCGTCATAAACTTGCTGCCGGCCTGGAAAAGGCATGTGAAAAAAGAGATGTCAGCCGTGACCGGATAGATGAGTTTGTTGATACAATTGAGCAGAAATTACAGGACTATGGTGGCAAGGAGATTCCATCAAAGGTTGTTGGTGAATGGGTGATGGAAGGGCTTTCGGCTCTGGATGAGGTGGCTTATGTTCGTTTTGCCTCGGTATATCGACAGTTTAAGGATGTTAATGAGTTTATGGCAGAGCTGAAAGGTCTGCTTGATGCCAGAACGGAGGGATAATTGTGGAAAATGATGAAAAATACCTCCGTCTTGCCTTACGGGAGGCGGCAAAGGGTGTGGGGCGAACCTCCCCGAATCCTTGCGTTGGGGCGGTAATTGTTCGGGGGGATCGTATTCTTGCTACCGGCTATCACCGAAGGGCGGGGCTGCCCCATGCGGAGCGTGAGGCTATTGCTGCGGCAAAAGAACCTTTGGCGGGAGCCACCATCTATGTAACTCTTGAGCCGTGTAGTCATACAGGCCGTACGCCGCCGTGTTGTGACGCGATTATAGAGCATAAATTTGCCCGGGTTGTTATTGGTATGGGAGATCCTAATCCGCTGGTTAATGGTAATGGAATCGCTCGGTTGCGGCAGGCTGGGATTGAGGTTCGTTGCGGCGTGCTTGAAGAGGAGTGCCGTCAACTCAATCGGTCATTTCTAAAGTATATTGTAACCGGCAGACCCTGGACGATTATGAAGGCAGGGGTGAGCCTTGACGGCCGTTTGAACTACCAGCCGGGGATGAGCGGCTGGATTACCGGGGCAGAGAGCATCCGGCGGGTGCACCGATTGCGTGATGAAGTTGATGCTATTATGGTGGGCAGCGGCACGGTGCTGGTGGATAATCCTTCCCTCACCACCCGTCTGGAGGACGGCTCCGGGCAGGATGCCGTGCGTGTGGTGCTGGATTCAACATTGCGTATTCCTGTTGATGCTGCCGTCTATCATCTTAACTCTACGGCAAAAACCATTGTCTTTTGCGGTGATACGGTCGCTGCTGAGCGGAGTGAAGGGCTTGAGGCTTTGGGCGTTGAAGTTGTCCGGCTTCCTTTGCATGGGGGGAGATTACCGCTTCAGGAGGTTCTTGTTGAGCTGGGAAAGAGAGAGTTGTGTTCGGTATTGATGGAAGGAGGGGGAAGGCTGCATGGAGCGATGCTTAACGCCGGTCTATATGACGAGGCCGCACTTTTCTATGCACCTCTTTTTGCCGGATCTGCCGGGGTTTCCCTGGTCGAGGAGCTTTCTATTACAGGTCGGGAGAATGCCCCGCGTCTTGAGGGGAGTGTGGTTGAACAGCTGGGAGATGACTGGCTGGTGCGCAGTCTTTTTAAAAAATAGTACCCCAAAATAGTACAGTTTGAAGATTTTACCCGTTTTGTTGTCCTTGAGCAGCAGGTAACTGGTTATTTTTATTCAATATTCTTCCTCGTTCTCTGTTTGTTGCTCCACTTGTTAATATTGCAGCCGCAATAAGAAAAAAATGGCTGGGGTGGGAGTCAAGCAGCCAGGAGTTGGCAAGACATCCCCAGGCAAAAGCGAGAACTGTACCCTGCAGCAGATGACGCTCTTTCTTGAAAAGAGAGAAGGAGTAAAAGAAAAGAGCGCCCAGCATGGCGATAAATATCACTATTCCCGGAATGCCTAGTTGAACCCCCAGCATCAGATATTCATTATGGGGGTTATCGGAGGGCTTGGTTGTTGTTCCCGCGACCAGTTTTTTTTGTTCTGTTGCAAAAGATCCTGTGCCATATCCTGCCAGTGGTGCGTTCCTAATCAGGATCAGGCTGTCCTGCCACCAATCAAGACGCATTCCCAGTGAACTTCTCGATGTACCAGAACGGTAATTTCGAATATCCTCAATGGCTGTATCTACCCTGAGAGCCATATTCTCTGAGCTGAAATAGGAGACAGTCAAAAGGCCGCAGATAAGCAGTAAGGCAAAAACTGTCTGCCGTAATTTACACCGTTGTACAATGAAAACAGCAGCTAGCAGGGTATAGATAACCATACCTGAGCGGCCGGAGGAGACAAAAAAAACATTGATCGTGGCCAAGATAAATAGCAGGGAAAACAATATGGTAAGCACTTTACTCTTTCTCTGCTCCTTTGCAGGAATTTCCTGGAGCGCCCAGAAGGAGAGCATTGCCATAAAAAAGCTGTGTACTATATGGTGAACAGTAGAATAGTTGACGATAAATTGACTATATCTAAAAAAAATGCGTGGTATCTGCTGAAGTACTGCATAATCGACCCCCTTCATGGGAACCAGGCCAAAATACATGCCGTAAGAGATAAGCATAAGGGTTGTCATCCCTGCCAGAAGGGCGTATCTGGCATTGAGGAGATAAGAGACTCCTTCCTTTTTTTTGGCGGTTTGCAGAAAAGAGAAAACGATAATAAAATAGAAGAGCTCCCTGTATTTTTTGAAAATCATCAGGCTCTCCCGCCAGCCCGCCGTACTGTAGAAAACCCCCATAAAAAGCATGCAGAAAAGCAGTAGCGGTAACCAGGTTATCCGGTATTTTCTCACTATATAAGGAACTTTTTTATACTCCCCTGAAAGCAGCCAACAGAGGAGCAGACCCGCACTGCTAATACTCATTAATGAGGAGGAAATAGGCAGCGAAAAGCAGCAGAGGCAGAGAAGAAACAGGCCCGTGGTAAAAAAGAACTGTTGTAAGGATGAACTGTTCATTACTTACGTATACTGAATATTGTAGAGCTGCTGGTACATACCTCGTTGTTTTAGCAGCGTATCGTGGGTTCCTTCCTCAACTATTTCTCCATTCTGGATCACAATAATTCTATCTGCGTTTTTGATGGTGGAGAGACGGTGGGCAATAACAAATGTGGTGCGATTTTTCATCAGGTTTTCAAGCGCTCTCTGTACCTCCCGTTCTGATTCGGTATCAAGGGCGGAGGTCGCTTCATCAAGAATAAGGATCGGCGCATCCTTGAGTAAGGCCCGGGCAATGGAGATACGCTGTTTTTCTCCCCCTGAGAGACGGGCACCGGCCTCACCAATAATAGTATCGTAGCCGTTTGGCAGTGCCATGATAAAGTCATGGGCAAAGGCGGCTTTGGCCGCTGCTGTAACGGCAGCATCGTCTGCATCATGATCACTATATGCGATGTTGTTGCGTACCGTGTCATTAAAGAGAATTGTCTGCTGGGAAACAACGCTTATCTGGCTGCGCAAAGAGTGCATGGTGACATCCCGAATATCATGGCCGTCAATGGTGATGGAGCCGCACCCCCGCTCAATGTCGAGAAAACGGGGGATAAGGTTGGTCAGTGTTGTTTTTCCGCCGCCGCTGGGGCCGACAATGGCAAGCGCCTGACCGGCAGGAACATTGAGCGTAAGATCCTTTAGTACCGTCTCTTCCTTTTCCTTTTCTTCGTTTTTATAGCTGAAGGTCAGGTGGTGAAAACAGATCTCTTTGCTAAAAGGGGGAAGGGTGACGGCTCCCGGCGTATCTGCAATTTCCGGTTCAATATCAAGAACAGCAAATATTCTGGCGGTGGCAGCCAACCCCTGCTGCATAATAGCATTTACCTTGGTTACCCCTTTTATCGGATCATAGGCGGCAATAAGGGCGGTAAGGAAGGCAAAGAATGTTCCGGGGGTGGCTTTGCCTTCGATAACCTGAGACCCGCCAAACCAGATGATGACGGCAATGGCAACGCCTCCGATAAACTCCATCAGAGGGTGTTGCAGACAGCGGTATTTGGCATTTTTCATGGTGATTGCCAACAGGTTGTCTGCTTGTTTTGTAAATCGAGCCCCCTCATACTCCTCTTTGGAGAATGCCTTGACAATGCGATTTCCGGTAATTGTTTCATGAATAATATTGGAGATGCTGGCTGTCTCTTCCTGCGTTTTGGTACTGAGTTTACGGAAAAGGCTGCCGAAACGGACAATAGGATAGGCGGCGACAGGGAGCACAATAAAAGTCAGCATTGCCAGCTGCCAGTTCATATAAAAGATAACGCCAAGAAGAATTACCATCTGAAAAAAATCACGAATCACCCCCACCAGTGCGTTGGAAACCGCTTGCTGTACTAAGCTGACATCATTGATGATCCGCGACATTACCGTCCCGGTGGGCATGTGATTGAAAAAAGAGAGGGACTGCCGGTGAAGATGGTTGAAAATTTTTACCCGAAAGTCACGAACGACTGACTGGCCTACCTGTTCAAGCAAAATGGTATAGGTGTAGTAAAAACACCCCTTGAAGAAGAAAAGAAACACCACCAGCAGGGGGATCATTTTAAGAAAGAAGGTGTTTTTCTCCATAAAAATCTTATCCAGCACATCTTTCACCAACCAGGCCTGGGCACCGGTGGAAAGGGCAAAACAGATCATCATAAACATGGAGAGCAGCAATTTGTTTTGATGCGGTTTTAAGATGGTATAGAGGCGGTGAAGTATCTCTTTATCTGTCATAATAGAATGATTTTACTTAGGAAAAATATCGTTAATGGTGCGTTGTACCGGTGGGTAGTATGCCTTTTCCTTGCTCCATAGACGATGGAAGAGGCTGAACCATTGTTGGGGGTAGTGGCGAATAAATGTTTCGTATGGCACTATTGCCCGGCTGGAGATATCGTTGATCGTCTCTTCATTAATGGTGTCGTATTCCGGTAAGGGGACTTCTGCAAAATCAATATGCAGACAGCCCTCCTTCATATAGTAGACACTGGTAAAAACCGGTGCCTTGCTGCGGAGATGAAGAACGGCACTGCCTTTGGCGCAGGCCAGTTTTTCATTAAAAAAATCAACAGCCGTTCCGCGGTGGCCGTGGCTTTGGTCAAGACTGATAATAAGCAGCCGCCCTCTGTTCAGGGCTTCCTGATAGGCGGGCATTTTGGCCCGGCTGCTAAGGTGTTCAAGATTTTTACCAAAACGTTGGCGTTGACGAATAAAAAAGGCATTGGTAAGGGGGTTGCCCTGTTCCTGATAAATAAGACTTACAGGGAGGCCAGACATGGTAAACCAGGCAAAATATGCCTCAAACCAGCAGGCATGGCAGGTGGTGAGAATAACCCCCTTGTTTTGGGCAAGAGCCTGCTCCAGTTTCTCCCGCCCGGTAATTTTTGCATTATGGATCGTTGAGATCAGATCTTTTCTGTGCAGAACAAAGATCAGGCCAAAGGTTTGGCAGACAGTTATATAGGCCTGACGCAGCAGAGTCATCTTTTCTGCTCGGCTCTTTTCCGGGAAGATATTTGAAATATTGCGAAAGGTTACAGGCAGCCGAAAAGGAGAGATTATCCAGACAAGGTATCCTGTCAATCTGCATAATGCCTGAATAAGCAGCAGCGGAAACAGCTGCAGCGAAAAGACAATCAGGCGCAGGAACATATATTCCAGCCTATGTTTATATGTTATAGGTTTTGTCATGAGAAAATTGTGAATGGTTGCGTCTCTGCCTGGTAAATATCAACACGAAAACCAGCAAGGAACCCGTTGTTCGGGCTGCAAAATAAAGAATATTTATTCGTTGGTAGAGGAGGCAAGGAGTATTTTACCGCTAAATTTGTTATCTAAACTTGAGTATTACCATCCTTTGGGAAAAACACTCCTTTTACCCTACTTTTGAGCGAAGAGAAAGGGCTTTTTCTACTTTTCTGCCCAAAGAGAAAGAGCGAGTTGATAAATTACTGATTTGGGAATTTCTAATTCCTTTGCCAGCTCTTTACTGATATCCCGCACCGTTATATCTCTATTATCTCGATGCCAACGGAGTATTTCTATCAGTTCACTCTTTTCGGGAGCTGTTTTCCGGCCGGGGCAGATAATAAGAACGAGCTCTCCCTTAACCCCCTCTTGTATGCGTATCTGTAATTGGGAAAGAGTGGTGGAGAGAAGTTCCTCATAGTTTTTGCTCAGCTCTCTTGCCCAGAAAACATTACGGTCGCCCAGAATTTCCAGGGCATCTTCAATAAAGGCTTCTACTCGTCTAGGTGATTCGTAGAAGATAACGGGAAGTTGCTGCTGGCAGATCTCTTGCAGCAACTTTCTCCTCTGCCCTGTTTTTGCCGGGGGAAAACCAAGAAAAACAACTCCGGGAGCGATGATCCCGGAAGCAGAAAAGGCGGTAATTGCCGCCGAAGCCCCCGGCAGGGCAACAACGGGGAGATTTTTTTTATGGGCTTCGGCCACCAGTATTGCCCCCGGATCGGAGATGGCAGGCGTTCCGGCATCACTGATAAGTGCTAAGTTTTTCCCTTGAATCAGTAGGCTGGTGAAGTGCCGGGCCTTCTCTTTCTCCTTTTCCCGGTAGTAGGAAACAAGCCTGGTGCTAATGCCGAAATGGGTGAGCAGCTTACGGCTATGCCGGGTATCTTCGGCACAAATCAGATCAACTTCCTTAAGGATACGCAAGGCGCGCAGGGTTATGTCTTCAAGATTACCGATGGGGGTGGGGACGATATAGAGTGTACCTGTTGCTTCTGCCATTTATTCCACATAGGTTTAGGTTGGTCTTTGCGCTATGGTAGCCATAAAAGGAGATTTCGTACAGTAAAAACTGGAAAAGGCAGGGAGAACTCTTTTGCTGCTTGACCTATGGTTGAAAACGATATATGAGTGTATGTTCATATATAGGAGGAAGCATGGGGAAAGATGAGTGTGATACGCGGATAATTCATCCTGAATTGATAGAGCAGGCAAAAGCACTGGATTTGGGGGAGAAGGAGTTACAGCGGTTGGTGATGTTGTGCAAGATTCTTGCAGAACCAGGCCGCTTACGTATGCTGCATGCACTGCTGCATCAGGAGATGTGTGTCTGTGATCTGGCAGCATTTTTGGGCAGCAGTGAATCCGCGGTGAGTCATCAATTACGCAATCTTCGTTATGCAGGCATTGTTGAGAGGCGCAGGGAGAAAACAGTGCTCTATTACCGTATTGCTGATGCGCAGATGGAACAGTTTCTTGTTCTTGCCTGTCAGCAGTTTCATTAACCAGTTTATTATGGCAGTGCTATGAATATTATTCAGCAGTTTTTCTGGGAAGCGGGGCAGATATTACTCGACTCCTCTTTTTATATTCTTCTTGGGATTATCGTTGCCGGAATCTTAAAAACAACGATGAATACCAACACGATTCTCAAGCATTTGGGGAAGGGGCGGTTTTCCTCTGTGGTTAAAGCGTCGGTTCTGGGGGTGCCGTTGCCCCTGTGAAGTTGTGGTGTGCTGCCGGCGGCAGCATCTATTCGCAAACAGGGGGCAAATAAAGGGGCAACCGCAGCCTTTTTGGTGGCAACACCGGAGTCCGGCATTGATTCCATCTCTGTTACCTGGGCGTTACTTGACCCCTTTATGACAATTATCCGTCCTTTGGCGGCACTCTGTACCGCAATGGCTGCGGGAATGAGTGAGAATCTCTTTTTCTGGGAGAAGAGAGAGCGGGAGGTGCAGCTTGATAACAGTTGCCCGGTTGATGGCTGCTGTGATGGTGTTGATTGCCCTGAGGAGGAGCACCGGCATCATCACTCTTTTATGGAAAAGTTGGCCGCAGGTCTGCGTTTTGCCTTTGGCAGTGTATGGGGAGATATTGCCGGCTGGTTTTTTATCGGCCTGTTTCTTGCTGCCGCTATTACAGTAATGATACCGGAAAGTTTTATGACAAGATTTTTGGGTGGAGGCGTCTCCTCCATGCTGGTTATGCTGATTGTTGGTATTCCGCTCTATATCTGTGCAACAGCATCCACTCCGGTTGCTGCGGCATTGATATTGAAAGGGGTGAGTCCGGGAGCGGTACTGGTGTTTTTATTGGTGGGGCCGGCAACGAATATAACGTCTCTCTCTGTATTATTTGGCATCCTGGGGAAGAGAAGCACCTATCTCTACCTTATTGTTCTCGCCGCTTGTGCTATGGGGTTTGGGCTATTGACAGATTTCTTTTATCAGCAATGGGGCATATCTCCGCAAGCTGTAGTTGGTCAGACTACTGAATTTCTCCCTTTTTGGTTGAAGTTACTCTCATCCATTGTTGTTGCTCTTATTTCGCTACAGCCCCTTTATAAAGGGATCATCGCAAAACTGGGCGGAAAAAGAGCACATTCACACACCTCTATCAGCAGTTTCCCTACGTTCTTGCCAGAGAGGGATTCTCATAAGGAGTGCGATTGCGGGCAGCAGCATAACCATGAGTAACCGGTATGTTGCTTGGCATAAGACTACCCCTTTTTGATTTTTAATGTTCGCCCCGGTTTGAGAATGTTTGATTTGAGATTATTCCACTGCCGTATCTCCGCTATGGAGATATGGAATTTTCGGGAGATTGTCCATAGGGAATCTCCTTGTTGAACACTGTAGTAGGCGGTAGGCGAACTCTCCTCTTGTGCTATATGCACAATTTTCTGCCGCCTTGGGGTAATACGTATGGGCTGTGCGGCTGCTGCCTGCTCCTCTGAGGTGTATCTTTTCTTGCTTTTGATGGCGATAAGATGCGTCAGGGAGGAGTCCTTGAGCATTTTCTGCCCGTTATGGTCAATAAAAAGGGAGAGTTGCTGCCCGGCTCTGATCTTTTTGGGGTTGTGTAAACCATTCCAAGAGAGAATCAGTTTTACGGGAATATGGTAGCGTTTGGCAATTGCTCCCAAGGTATCTCCTTTCTTTACCTTATACAGAATGAGATCATCACTTCTTGCCAGCGAGGCTGCTGTTGCCCCTTGCGGAAGAAGTTTGTAGATAACGGTACTGTAGGGGATGCGCAAGAGCTGGCCGGGAACAAGCTTTCCGCTGTGCAGCTTATTAACTCTACGCAGAGTAGCGGCATTGATATTATATCTTCGGCATATTCTTGACAGGGTATCCCTCTTTTTTATTCTGTATTTCTTATATGCGGTAGAGGCGACACAGTGCAGTCGCTTCATATTGCTTTGTGCCAGGTCTTTTTTCCCTTTGGGAATTTTGACCATATAACGCTGGTTCGGAGGTGTTATTTTTCGCAATAGTTCTGGATTTAACTGGATAATATCCTTCTCTTTACAATCTGCAATAAGAGCCACTGCCGACAGACTGAGAGATGATTTTATCTGTAGAGAGTCATATTCAAGGGGCGCGTCCAGCTGTAGATCGGTAAAACCGAACTGTGCCGGATTTTTGGCAATGGCAATCGTTGCCAGAAGTTTGGGGACGTAACGTATGGTTTCCAGATGCAGATGCTTTCGTGCAGCCAGATCCCAGAAATTATCCACTTTATACTTCTTCATTCCTGATCTGATTTTCCCCGGTCCGGCATTATATGCAGCAATGGCCAGATACCAGTCATCGAAATCATGGTAGAGATCCTCAAGATACTGTATTGCCGCTTTTGTTGATTTTTCAACATTACAGCGCTCATCGATATACCGATTGATTTTTAGATGGTAATCTTTGCCTGTACCGGCCATAAATTGCCATAACCCTACCGCTTTTGCATAAGAGCGGGCACGAGGGTTAAAGCCGCTCTCAACCAGTGCCAGATAGGCCAGCTCTTTCGGCATTCCTCTCGCAACCAGCTCTTTTTCTATCATCTTGATATAGCGTCCGGAACGGGTAAGAAAGCGGGTGAAAGAGCGTCGTTGTTTTCCCTGAATAAGGGCAATATACGCATCAACCTGCTTGTTATGCACAATAGGAAAATGGGATATGGATTTTGTTTGTTGTTGAGGGGCGTCTTTTTTCGTAGTTGCTGTTGGGCGTTGCCATGCACCGCTCTGATTGAGGATTTGCAGCTCTTCCTTTATCTCATCGGGAGGCTGGGGGCTTTCCATTGGAAGTTTGCTCTCATCCGGGTCTATGGTGTTGAAAGAGGTATAATAACGGGAGGGGGAATACTCCTCCTCTCCCATGGTGTCTTGCTGAGTTTGCTGGATGCAGCCTGAGCAAAAAAGAGATGAGAGAATAGTGAGGGCTATGGTGTATTGCTGAATGGAAGGGTAGCGCATCATCTTGCCTGATCTATTATAAAGAGGTGCAATGTATATCACATATTGAGTAAAAGGGGGAAAACTGGTACATTCCTTACCCTTTTGTGGACATATTCGGGGTGTTGTCTCTAGCCGGCAGAATCTTTATAAAATAGATATGACTGGACTGTTGTTCTGCCGCTCCGACACGCTGTACTAAAATAAAAAGCTGTAAAAATCAAGAAGTATACCCCTTGGGGTGCTGTTTTTCCTTTTCTACGATTGATATGATAAAAAAAATTGTTTTCAGATCACTGTTATTCTTTCTTTTTCTCGGCATTATTGCGGTTGCTGGTACCGGTGCATGGCTGTATCAGCAGATAGTACGGGAGCCTGGGGAGGAGATTGGCAGGGAGTATATTCAGAACATTTTAGGACGAGAGAGTCATGTTTTCTATCGCGATGGAAAAACCCCTTTAGGTGTCTTTTTTGATACGGCTCATCGACAATATCTCTCTTTTGATGAAATTCCGGCCAATTTTGTCAATGCGCTGGTTGCTTCCGAAGATAGCCGCTTCTTCCAGCATTGGGGGTTTGATGTACAAAGTATCGGTCGGGCTATGATAAAAAATCTGAAAGCGGGCCGGGTTGTGCAGGGGGGGAGTACGCTGACGCAGCAGACAGCAAAAAATCTTTTTAAGAGAAAGGACCGCTCCTTTGAAGCAAAGTTCAAAGAGTTGTTGATGGCCTTGAAGCTGGAGTATTATTACAGCAAAGAGCAGATCTTTGAATTTTATGCCAATCAATTCTATGTAAGTGGTAATGGTGTTGGTCTGGGGGTTGCCGCCCGCTACTATTTTGATAAAACTCCGGCAGAGCTTGATTTGGTCGAGTGTGCCTTTATTGCCGGTAGTGTTAATCGCCCCAACTACTATAATCCTTTCCGTAAGAAGACAGAGAAAGGGAAAAAGCTGGCGCAGAAGCGGGCACAGATCCGTTTAGGGTATGTGTTAAAAGAGATGCGAAAGCTTGATATGATTGATGAAGAGACGTATCAAAAAGCAAAGATTACCCCTATTGCCTTTCATCAGGGAAAAGTTGGATACGCCTTTAACTACGTTATGGAGATGGTGAAAGAGGCCGTCTCCTCAGATGAGGTACTTGCGGCTCTTGCCCGGCATAATATTGATAATATTGCAACTTCCGGGGTGCGTATTATTACCAATATTGACCAGTTATTGCAGAGGAAAACCCTGGCTGTTTTACGCTATCGTCTGGGCGTTACAGATGTATTGCTACGGGGATATAGCCGTGCGGAAGTGCAGCAGGAACTGGCTGCTCTTGATATAAATAAGGCAGAACCTCTTGCCGTAGATGCGTTTCTTCTCGGGACAATTAGGGGTATTCTCCGCCAGAAAAAGGGTATTCGTATTGATGTGCAGTTTGATAATAAGGCCGGGGAAGGGCAGATAAGCTCTGAAGGATTAAAGGAGATTGCCTCCGCCTGGGTAAAACATAAGCGTAACAACCGCTATGCCGAGTTGCGTAAAGGGGATATCGAAAAATTTAGCAGGGAGCTGCAGCCTGGAGATCGGCTTTGGGTTCAGGTTATGGGCTTTTTGCCGACGGCTGAAAATAAGGAGCGTGCAGCAAAAACACCGGACTCCACAAACACAGACAAGGTGCTGCCCAGAGTTGAGCTGCGCCTTGCCCGTTATCCTCAACTTCAAGGGGCTGCCGTGGTGGTGCAGCAAGGGAAAATTCGCGCTGTAGCAGGCGGCACGGAAAACCGTTTTTTCAACAGGGCGGTTTCCGCCAAACGAATTATGGGTTCGGCTTTTAAGCCTCTGGTCTATGCTGCCGCTATTCAGCTCGGCTGGAACAGTGCCGATCTGCTCTACAATGCCCGGGCCCCTTTTGAGTATCAGGGGCAGGTCTATTTCCCGAGGCCGGATCATCATAACCCCAATGCGTGGGTATCAATGAACTGGGCGGGAGTACGCTCAGAAAATCTTGCCACAATCTGGCTCTTATCACGGCTCTGCGATAAATTAACCCCGCTGCAATTTAAGGAAGTTGCGCAGCAGGTTGGCCTTGCTCCATGGCAGAAAGACGGCGTCGATGAATCCTATAAGGAGTACCGCAGCCGAATACGCGATAAGGTAGGGATAACCATGACCAAATCCCGTTTACGGGAAGCGGCGTATCATATGGCACTCTCTTCTCTGGAGGCAGATTTTCTTTTTGATGGTATGGATGCAGAGTTTCGCCGTTTTATAAATCTTCCCTATGGTACTCTTTTTCCCCATCATGAAGAAGAGATTGATGAAAACCTGAAGAAAAAGCAATCTGCCCGTCAACGTAAGGAGCTGGAAGAGCGCAAGAAGATACTTCAACACAGTTTTCTGAAACTTGAAGAGGTCTATCCTCCTTTTGCGGAGGTAGAAAAAAAGGTTACGGCAGAACTGAATCGGTTTGCCTTTTTTGAGGGACACCAGCCTGTCTTTGCTCCCATTTATCAAAATCTTGTTGATGGGTCTTTCTATTTTCTCCCTTTTAGAGGGGGGGATCTTACCGGTATGATTCCCTTTTCCGGTAAGGCTCTTCTTGATCATCTTGAGCCGATGGATGAGGCTGAAAGGCAGCAGTTTTGGGAGAATATTCGTCTCAATGGTATTGTCAGTGCCCGTGCTTTTGTCCTGGTACATGAGCAGACGGAAAAAGAGTATAGTCAGCTTCTCTCACGCCGCTCCTACGAGTTTGATATTTTACAAAATACCGAAGAGTTTCGTATTACCGCCGGACTGCGCTATCTGGTTCAACTCGGCAAAAAGATGGGGATAAGGAATGAACTTGCACCTGTTCTCTCCTTTCCTCTTGGCTCTAATGTCGTGACGCCTTTTGAGCTCACCCGAGCCTATGAGGCATTGGTTACTGGTTCTCTAACAACATTTGGTACTGCTGCAGAGGATGATAGCAGCAGTGTGGAGGATGTTGATTTACTCGCTGTTATTGATCGGATAGAGTCCGCAGAAGGGGAAGTTTTATATACTCCTCAGGCAACAACGGAGATGATCTTTGATCAGGAGAGCCGTCTTGAGAATAACTCCATTCTGGAAAACGTTGTCCGTTTTGGTACCGGCAATTATGCTCATCAGCATGTCCGCTCTCGCCATATTGCAGAAAACGGCAAGGAGGGGCGTTCTTTTGTTACCTTGCTGGGGAAAACAGGTACGGCGAATAACTATACCAACAGCTCTTT
>PDWI01002532.1_pt1 | contig 27490 bp, 33 predicted proteins | sample 1430891 | NCBI WGS metagenome assembly PDWI01 (sample SAMN01162508, study PRJNA174530) | Oral metagenome, whole genome shotgun sequencing project. | biome: Marine environment; feature: Marine mammal; material: Swab sample of the gingival sulcus; isolation source: swab sample of gingival sulcus... | reverse complement strand
GTTGCAATAATTGCTGCATCAATAATATATTTATCACTTAAAAGAACAAAAATAATAGATAAATTATAATTGTTTAGACCATTAATATACTATTGAAAAAATTATGAAAAATAAAACAATAAAATTTAGTTTTTTAATTATTATTATATTCGTAACATTTTTATACTTTAAATCAAATAAAGATATTGTAGATGTAGAATGGGAATTAGAAGGTTATAATTATATGCCATATATTATATGCCATATAATGATGATCTAGATAAAGAGAAACATAATAAAAATGATATAAAAATTAAATTTACTAAAAAAAAATCATTTATATTATCAGACAATAAAAAAAATAAAAAATGGATTGGAACTTACAAAATAGAGAAAAACAACCCTTTTGATAATACATACAGAATATATTTTTTTGTTAATAATACAAAAATATTTAATACAGGCGTTTATGGTATAAAAAAATATATAAATGGCGAAAAAATTCCTACATTAACTATACAAACTGATGATAAAATCATATCATTTACACAAAAAAATAATATAAAAAGTCGTGAAATTTTGATTATACATAATTTCACGATTTTTATTTTTAAAATTATAATTACTTTTTTACCATATTTTATTTTTCTTTATATACACTATAAATAAAACCATAATAACCGTTCCTTTTAGCATACTTGATAAACTAATCGCCCACCATATACCATTTAACCCAAGTACAAAATACATAGACAATAAATATGCAACAGGGACTCTTAATACTGTAAATATAATACTAACCGCAGATGTTACTTTCGTTTTTTTAAAACCATTAAACGCACCTGCACTTACTGCTTCAATACACATAAACACTTGTGAATATCCAAGAATTCTTGCATAATCAACACCTATATTAAGTGCTCCTTTTTCATTAAGAAACAATCCAAAAATTTGTTTTCCAAAAAAAATAAATGTAAGACCAGTAGCAATTCCAACTAAAGAGGCAAAAAACAATGCTATAAAATAACCATCTTTTATTCTTTCACTTTTATTAGCCCCATAATTTTGCCCTACAAATGTATTTACCGCAACACCTATTCCATCAGCAGTTCTCCAAGTTATAGACTCTATTTGAACTCCCAGTCTTTGAACAGCTATTGCCATAGCACCATAAAATGCAACAAATCTTGCAACAACCATTGCAACAAAAGTAAAAACAAACGACTGAATACTTACTGGAAGACCAACACATAATATATCTTTTGCAATTTTAAAATCAAAGCCAATAAAAAATTCTTTAAAACTACAAAATATAAACTCTAATTTCATATTAAAAAGAAATACTAAAAGTGTTAAAAACATAGATATAATAGTAGCTAAAGCAGCACCCTTAACCCCCATATTAAATACATTAATAAATAAAGGATCTAGTACCATATTTACAATAAGACCTAGTGCAAAAGCAACAAAGGGAAGTTTACTATTTCCATAACCATTCCATATAGAAGTATATATCTTTATTAAGAACATACCCCAAACTCCAAAACCAACTATTCTTGTATACTCATGAGCCATATTTAAAACTTCTAAATCAGAAATATTAAAAATAGAAACAAGTGTTTTATAAAAAAATATTAAAACAATAGAATACAATATTCCTATTACCATCCCCATCTGTAATGAAGTTTTTGAATAAGATCTAACAAGAATAATATCATTTCTACCAGATGCTTGAGCAATACCTGCTTGAGTTCCAACACTAATAAGTAAAATAAATGACATTGCAAGCCAAACAAAAAAGCCACCTGTTCCAACTCCTGCAACGGCTTTTGCTCCAAGAGAACCTATCCAAAACATATCCATAAGAGAATACGCCATTTGCATAAAAGAAGTACCCATTATAGGTAAAGATAATCTCAATAATGCAGGAAAAATCTTACCTGTTGTAAGTCTATTTTCTTTCATCATTTCCAATTAATGTCTGTATTTTATTAAGTAGCATAGATATAGCAACAAAATTATAGCCACCCTCTGGAATTATAATATCAGCTTTTTTCTTACTCGGCTCAACAAACTGTTCATGCATAACCTTAACAGTTGTTAAATACTGCTCAACAACTGAATCAAGACTTCTTCCTCTCTCTTTAACATCTCTAACTATTCTTCTTATTATACGTACATCTGCATCAGTATCAACAAATACTTTTATATCAAGTTCTTTTACTAATTCTATATTTTCAAATATTAATATTCCCTCTACAATAATTACTTTTTTAGGCTCTACATGAATTTTTTGTTCACTTCTAGTATGATTTACAAAATCATAAACAGGTATATCAACAGATTTATTATCTTTTAAAGCTCTAATATCTTCTATCATCATATTTGTATCAAGTGAATTAGGATGATCAAAATTTAGCTTACTTCTCTGTTCATACGACAAATCATCATTAGATTTATAATAATAATCATGACATATAATAGCAACATTATCTCCTATATCCTCTCTTATTTTTTTTACAATCGTACTTTTACCCGATCCTGTTCCCCCTGCAATTCCAATAACAATAGGTTTCATATAATCTCCTTAATCTAACAATAATTTTAAGCATATTATAACATAAATTAAAGTTCAATATGCACATTACTTCCATAAGCACTTTTATTAACAATAATTTTTTTATCTATTCTATTTCTTAACTCCTTAACATGTGATATTATCCCTATCAATACATCATTAACACTCAATTCATTTAACACATTTATAGCAATATCCAGCGAAGTTTCATCAAGGCTTCCAAAACCTTCATCAATAAATAATGTATCTATTTTTATACCACCGGCATATTCTTTTATAATATCACTAAGTCCAAGCGCAAGTGATAGAGCCGCTTTAAAAGATTCGCCTCCAGAAAGACTTTTTACATCTCTTATTTTATTTGTATAATTATCATATATATTTAGATCTAATCCCACTTGCTTTGTACCCTTATAGTCTTCTTCTTTTATCAATAGGTTATATCTTGACTCTGTCATTTTAAACAATTTAGAATTAGCTCTTTCTAATATATCAGCAAAATATCTTTTTTGAACATATTTCTCTATACTAAGTCTATCTTTACCAACCAATTTACCGGTAAGTACATCACTTAAATCTAAGTACAGCTCATATTTACGCTCTATTGACTTAAATTTATTATATACCTCTACTAAATATTTAAGTGTGTTACTATGTAAAATATAATAATCTCTTGTTTTATTATAAATCCTATTTACATTATTTTTCTTTATAAGTCTATCATTTGCTTTTAATTCTATTTTTTTTTCATCAATGAATTCTAAATCTTTTATCTCATTTTCTAAAGAACTACACTCTATTTTAGCCTTCAATAATTCTTCTTTATAATTAGAAATTTTAATAGCATCTTTTTCTATTTTATCTAAAGAAATATCTATTTCTTTTATATCTCTTATCTCTAAACCAAGTATTTCAAGTTCATTATTTAATTGATTTTCTTTTTTTAATAACTCTTCTAATAAAATATCTTTTTTAGTAAAATACTCTATATTTCGCAATTTACAATCATTTAATTTAAGAGAAATTTCATCATATTTATTTTTATGTTTCTTTCTTTCATCTTTTATTAAACTTATTTCTTCATTTAATTCATTAATTTTTAAATCTATTTTATCAAAGTCTGTATCTTCAATATTATTAAAGTTTAAAATTTCATCTAATACTTTATATTCACTCTTTAATGATTCCAGCTCTGCATTTAAATTTTCTTGTTTTTTATAAAGTTTATCTAGTTCAGCCTTTATTTCTTTTATATTTATATCTAAATTTAAACCATTTATGTATTTAGCAGGAGATGGATGAACTGTAGATCCACATACATCACAAGCCTTTCCATCTTCTAATTTTAAAGCAATACGAGCTGCAGAATTTTTTAAGAAATCATTAAATAATTTATCATATTCATTCTTTTTTTTCTCATAAGCTAATTTAACTTTATTAAAGACATCATTAACTTCTATTATGTTTTTTTCTAATTCATCAAATTTTTTTTTATTTTCATTTATTTTTTTTATTTCTTCTTTTTTTAATTTTAATTCACTTATTTTAAATATATTATTAGGTATAATTTGTTCAAATTTAAAATTACTTTCATCTATTTTCTTGCTAATTTCATCCTGAATACAAAGCATTTCATCTATTTTAGTTTTATTTGTAGATATATCTAATTCAAGTTTTAGCACATTATTATATTTTTTTTCTTTCTCTTCATTTAATTGTAATAACAAATAAATCTTTTTTAATCTCTCAACTTCTTTTTCAATTAAAATATATTCCTCTTTCTTGCTTAATAAATTTTGATACTCATTTTTTATATTATTAAATCTTAAAATCTTCTTATTATTCTCTCTCACGCTTTCTAATTCATATAATGTATTATGATACGCCTTTTCATAAGACTTATTATACCTTTCAAGTTGTTCTGTGTGCATCTGCTCTCTCTCAATATATTTTCTTGCAAAATTTATATTTTCCTCAAGAGTTAAACATTCACACATTTTCTTTAAATCTCTTTTTACAAGTTTTTTCATAGAATTATTAATATCGTTCATATAAAAATCGTATTCTTTTTGAATTTCACTCTTTTTTATTTTTATATTATTTTCTAAGTTTTCATATATTTTTGTATTGAATATTTTTCTAAAAATTTCACTTCTTTTTTGTGTATCAGCATTAATTAATTCTCTAAATTCACCTTGAGATATCATAGCAATCTGTCTGTACTGTTCATAATTAATACCAAGTATTTCCTCTATTTTTTTATCAACAAGACTTTTTTTATCAGCAATTATCTCTCCATTTTTATATAAATATGCTTCTGCAGCTCTATTTGTGTACCCTTCTCCTCTTTTTTTCCTTACCATCTGTTCAGGAATTTTTTTTACAACATATTCTTCATCTCGATAGATAAATTTTAATTCAACATAAGTTTTTACATCTTCTTGTGCAAAATCACTCCTAAGCATGCTTACTTCTCTTAAATTTCCACTTGTTTTAGAGAAAAGAGCAAATGTTATAGCATCAAAAATAGTAGTTTTTCCAGAGCCAGTATCTCCTGATATTAATATAATTCCATTATTACCAAACTTATTAAAATCTATACTTATCTCTTCTGCAAAAGGACCAAACGCAGAAACTTTTAAATTTAAAGGCTTCATATATTGCTTCCCCCTAATTCTTCATTTAGTATCTCTAAAATTTCATCTGTCATCTTCTCACCCTTTTGAAACTCATAAAAATCTTTAATTAGCTCTAAAGGCTTTTTTTCTTTTTTCTCTACAATATCCATTTTTTTATTTTCTTTTAGTTTATACTCTAATTTCATTAAGTTAGGAAATATTTTTCTAAGTTTTGAAACTACATCTATTCCTTTATATCTGTCAGTTAGAATAACTTTATAATAATCATTACTCTTTTCATACAGTTCAAATATATCTTTTAAATTTGACTCTATTATTTTCATATCTCTCAAAGGTTTTAAACAAACATACTTTTGACTCATATCTTTAGTATCAAGTATAACTATCTGTTTTTTATCCTTATATTCTGAAAAAGAATATTTTAAAATTGAACCAGAATATCTTATATACTTTTCACCTATATACTGTGGCCTATGTAAATGTCCAAGTGCAACATAATCAAATTTTATAAATACAGAATAGTCTATATTATCAAGTGTTCCAACTTGAAAAATTTCAGAGTCACTCTTTTGTGCAGTATTTAATTTTGTAACAAATTGATGAGCTATAAGTATATTTATCTTATTATTATCTAGTTCTTCTTTAGAAAGAACAGCTCTAAAAGCATCCTCATAAGTTACAATCTCTTCTTCAAAATATTTTTTTACATGCACCGGCTTAATAAATGGCAACATAAAAAATCTTACATTTTCTATATCAACGTGTTCTACTTTACCATCATATTTTGTACATATAAAAATATTATTTTTTTTAAAAAAATCCTTAGCAAAAGCTAACCTGTCTGCACTATCATGATTTCCAGATGTTATAATCGTTTTTATTTTCAATTTATCTAGTTCATTTAAAAACCAATCAAATAAATTTTGAGCTTCTATTGATGGCTGGTATTTATCATATAAATCTCCCGCAACTATTAAAACCTCTACTTTATTCTCTTTTAATCTTAAAATTAATTCCTTTAAAATGTATTCCTGATCCTCTATCAAAGAAAACCCGTTTAAGTTTTTACCTAAATGTAAATCAGAAGTATGTGCTATTATCATAAAATCTCCTCATTTATATTATAACAAAAAATCATATCAATACTGATATGATTTTTAAATTACATTATAAATCTTATATTCTGTTTTTTCTAAAAAATCTAATTCTAAATTTTCCTTCGCTACAATCTTTTCAACTAAAGGAAACATCTGCCTTAAATAATTTAATATCTTATTATAATCTTGCCCTTCAAAAGTGTTTTCTTCAATAACTAATGCGTATTCATTTAGTCTATATCTTAATAAATTTTTTTCATCATAAATAACAAGTAATTCTTCATCTTCTTTATATTCATCAGAAAAATCTTGTAAATAATATGAATCTACCCTAACAAATAAATCCTCTATTTCATTTTGCGCATCTACTAAAAGATTTATAAAATTTGCATAATCATCTTCTAATCTGTATTCCAAATACTCTGAATTTATTATACTAATTAAACAATTATCGTCTAATTCATTTAACATATCCCAAAGTGCATCCAAGTTATAACCATAATAATCATCAAAGTTTAATTCCTTACAAAAAATATCATGAACTTCTTTAATATCTTCAATCTTTGAGCCATCAATTATTAATCTATACATATTATTCTCCATATAGCTTTTCAAATGATTTATAATGATTATTCGTATAATATATTAATCCATCATTTGAAAATACTATTCTCTTCGCATTTCTTTTACCACCTCTATAGTCTATATCACACTCATAATATATTCTACCTTTTTTTATTGGTAATTTCTTCTCTCTATTTTGAAACTTATCTCCACCAATACACATTCCTTTAAGTCCGTCAGATAAATTCCTAAACTCTTTTTTCCAGCCTTTATTTTTAGCTTCTTTTTTTGTTATAAAATTACTGGGTAACTTTTTATAAATTATAATATAGTTCTTAACATCTTCTTTAGAATAATATTTTTTAGCTTCATCTATTTTTTTAACATCAATATTTTTTTGAACATTTACACTACAAGATGTAAATATAAATAATAATGCTAATAATAACGCTAAAATTCTCTTCATTTAATACTCCGTTTCTATAATTTAAAATGCTGGCACAATTTTACCTTTAAACTCTTTATTTATATATTCTTTAACTTTTTTGCTTTGAAGCACTTTTATAATTTTTTTAGCAAGTTCTGAATCTTTATTTTTTTCATTAACAACAACTATATTTGCATAAGGAGACTCTTTGTCTTCTAATACCAAAGGCTTTATATCTAATTTTGACTCAAGCACATAATTTGTATTAATAACGGCTAAAGTAACATCATCAAGCACTCTTGGAAGTTGTGCTGCTTCTATTTCTTTAAACTCTATATTCAACTTGTTTTCAACTATATCAATTGGTGTAGAATTTAAATTTTTAGAATCTTTTAATTTAATCAAACCTTTTTTTTCTAATAATAGAAGCGCCCTTCCTTCATTACTAGGATCGTTAGGTAATGCTACTGTTATTTTAGAACTTAAAGCCTTTAATTCATCTATATTTTTTAAAGATTTAGAATAAACTCCCATTGGCTCAACATGAATAGACCCAATAGATACTAACCTAGTTCCATGTTCTTTATTAAATTTATCTAAATACGGCTTATGTTGAAAGAAATTTGCAAATAATTCTCCCTCTTCAACACTAGTATTAGGTATAACATAATCACTAAATTCAACAATTTCTATATTAACCCCTTCTTTTTTTAGGTCATCTTTTACTAATTCTAAAATTTTAGCATGAGGTGTTGGCGATGCCCCTATTTTTACCACATCATCTTTTGCTTGCTTACTACATCCAACAAATACAAGTAAACTTAAAACAGTTAATAAAACTAATATTTTTTTCATCTTTTATACTTCCTTTCTAACTTATTATATATATAATTTCCTAAATTTTGAATAATAAAAACTATTACAATAAGAACAACAACCGTTAATATCATTACTTTCATTTCATATCTATGAAACCCATATCTTACAGCTAAGTCTCCAAGACCACCGCCTCCAATAGCTCCTGCCATAGCACTATATCCAACTAAATTTATTGCAAGTGTTGTTATTGCTCTTACTATTTGAGAGAAAGCCTCTGGCAACATAACTTTAAAAATTATTTCTTTAGAAGATGCTCCCATTGCTTTTGACGCTTCTATAACTCCATTATCAACTTCAAGTAAAGCACTTTCACTAAGTCTTGCAAAGAATGGTATTGCTGCAAGAGTAAGTGAAAAAATAGAAGCATTAGTCCCTATCTTTGTGCCTATAAAAAATTTAGTCACTGGTAGCAAAAACAACATTAGTATAAAATACGGTACAGCTCTTATTGTATCAACTAAATAAGATAATACCTTATTTACTAAAATATTCTCACAAACCCCCTTCTTTTTAGTTACTACCAAAACTATTCCTAACATTAAACCAAATACAACAGTAATAAAAGTAGACAATATTACCATATATATAGTATCTATTGTTGAAGGTATTAATAAACTTATTATTTTATCTGTATTCATTATTCCTCCCTCACTATAACACCTTTATTATCTAGGTATTTTTTTACTTTATCTAAATTTGACTTATCAACCTCTATTGATAAAACTCCCATAGCCCTATTATTTATATATTCTATATTTCCAGCAAGAATATTAACTTCAATATTTAATTCTCTAATTAAATCAGATACTATTGAAACTTTAACAGTTTCATCACTAAAAAATAAATTTAATGTAGTTTGATTTTTATGTTCCTCATAATAATATTTTGTATTCAATAATATTTTTGTAAACACATCATATATATCGCCACTATCTATCAACTTACCATGTTCAAGTATTGCAACTTTATTACAAATTTTCTTTACCACATCCATATCATGTGTAATTAAAATTACTGTAAAATTAAGTTTTTGCTTTAAATCTTTAATCAAATTTAAAATTGTATTACTTGTTTTTGGATCAAGTGCAGATGTCGCTTCATCTAAAAGTAATATCTTAGGGTGTGATATTAAAGCTCTTGCAATAGCAACCCTTTGCTTCTGTCCCCCTGACAACTCTCCAGGATAACTATTAATCTTATTAGAAATTTCAACTAAAGATAGCATTTCTTTAACTCTTTTTTCTATTTCTTTCTCATCAACATTCTGTATTCTAAGACTAAATGCCACATTATCATAAACTGTTTTAGCACTAAATAGATTAAAGTTCTGAAAAATCATTCCAATTTCTTTTCTTAAACTTTCTAGCTCTTTTTTCTTTAAACTAGATACATTTACTTTATCTATTAAAATCTCTCCACTTGTAACTGTTTCCAGCCCATTAATACATCTAATGAGTGTAGACTTACCCGCACCACTAAGACCAATTATTCCAAATATATCTCCATCTTCTACTGTAATACTAACATCATCTAATGCTCGCACATCTTTAGAAAAATCCTTTATAACATTTTTAATTTCAACCATAAATACCTCATAAAATAAAAAGTCCTTACAAAAATGTAAGGACGCTAATTTGCGTGTTACCACCTAACTTTAAAGAAATCTCACAACTTCTTTCTCAACAAGTACAATCATACTCTAACGCAATAATGGGCGCACCCATGACAACTTACATATCAGTTATCAATGCTCCAAGACCATCTTCAAAGTTTTTCATTTTTTCTCTTTCACCAAAACGAGAACTCTCTACGAAACAATCTACTTCTACTCTTCTTTTCATAGCAAATAATTAATTTAATGTATTATAATAATAAAACAAATATATATATATGTCAAGATTTTTTAATAAAATGTAGTATTTATTATACATATATTTTTAAATTATTAAATTTTTATACATAATTACATGAGAACCTAAATCCATATTATTAAATATATCTCCTCGCTGTTTAAATCCCAGTTTTTTATAAAATTCTATAGCATTAGTTCTTGCCTTACACCAAATAAAATCATAACCATTTTCTATTAATATTTTTTCAGCAAAACATACAGCTAAACTACCCGCTCCCATTTTCTTATATTCATCTATAGTAGCCATACCTCTAAGTCTATATTCTTTTGTGCTACCAAATTCTAAAAACTGTTCAAGAGAAAATGAAACTACACAGACTATTTTTCTCTTATCAAATACACCAATATGAAAAGTACCATCATATTCATCTGTATCAAATTTTACTGTCTCAAACGCTTTATTAGTTCTTAAAATTTTATGTCTTATCTCATAGGTATCTTCTTTTTTAATTTCTCTAACCGTAAACATAAAACCCCTTTTTATTTTTTTATTATTTTATCACATCACTATTGTATCTCAAATTATATAAACATATACATAATTTATTTATTATTTATATCAATCTATTTACGATATCTTTTATAATACTTTCATCTTCTATCTTAGATATGGCAAAACTTTTATTTCCTATATTCGCCCATCAAAAAATGCCTTTTGGCTTACTTATTTATGCTCTGCTATATAATCAAACACTCGTTCAAACTTTTTATCATTTTCTTCTATTTTTTTACTTGTTTCTAGTTGCTTATGTTCAACCATATCAAGTCTTGAGTATAAATCTTGATTCGCTGCTAAAAATCCTCAAATTTTTACAAAAGTATCAATTATTTTTATACTTACCTCTATAGCAACATCACTTCTTAAAATAGCTGAAAGCATTGCTATTCCTTGCTCTGTAAAAACATTTGGCAAATATCTACTTCCACAATTCTGTCCTTTAAATAATTTATTTTCTCGTGAAGTCATATTTTGTGATCTCACCAAATCTATATCTCTTTTTGCAAGTTGAAACATAAATTCTTATATTTCTTTTGACAGCTTGATTTAAAACTCTAGTTTCTACTCGATAAAGTATAGCTAAATCACTATCAAGCATTACTTGTTTTCCCATAATAGTATATATAAGTTTTTTTATACTATCATAACGTATTGAACTATCTTCAAGTTTTTTCGCATTTATATCAAATATATTGTTATTCATTCTATAATCCTCTTTTTTAATACACTATTATTTTATAATATCTCTATAATTTTAAATTGTATTTTTAATTACAATAATATTAGGAACTTATTATTTTTATTTTTTACAAAATGAAAAAGACATAAAAATTATGTCTTTTTCACGTATCAAAAATCATATTTATTATATATTTTTTTAATGTTTTCTATTTTAATATATCTATTGTATTTTGATTAGCTGCTTTTTTTGCTGGTAAATAACTAGAAACAATTCCAACTACAACAGAAACAGCAACTGCTATAAATACTGTTAATAAACTAGGTTTTACAGTTAATTTTAAGAATATTGAAGAAATCGCTGCAATTATCATTCCTAAAATATAACCTATAGCACCACCACTCAAAGTAATTACTATCCCCTCAAGAAAAAACTCTCTTTTTATATCTCTTTTTTTAGCACCAAGTGCTCTTTTAATTCCTATTTCAAGTGTTCTTTCAGAAACAGAAGTATAAATCATATTCATAACACCTATACCTGCTATAAAAAGTGAAATTCCTGCAACTATTGCAATAAATGTAGTAATTATATTTAAAACACTTCCTAGCGCCTTTATAATTCCTGAATTATCAAAAACTTCATAATTACCTTTTTCTCTTTTAGAACCATTTTCATTTAAAGTCTTTTCTATATCCTTTATTGAGGCTTTAACATCTGAATCTTTTTTTAGTACAATTTTCATCGCTCTTATTGCTTTATCAATATCTCCATATTTTTCAAAGGTCTTTTCAGGAACCTTAATATTTGCATTAAATGAGAACAGCGAAACATTGGCATCTTCATTTTTAGGAATTATTCCTATTATTCTATAATTTACATTTTTTATAGTTAATATACCATTCAAATATTTTTTTAAATCTGAATTTTTAGGAAGTATATCTTCTTTAATAACAACAACTTTTTGTAATCTATCATTATCTAATTCCTTTATATTTCTTCCTATAATTGGCTCATCAAGCGTTTTTTTTACACTACCTACTACGCCTTGAATATTTTTTCCTCTTAAATCAGCAGTAACAAAAGTTCCAAATGATTGGTCATTTTTAAGTAACTCGTACGACTCAACATATTTTTTACTTGAGATTAGTTTACCATCTCTATCATTAAATGTTGATTCACTTCTGTTATGACTTCCATTTTCTATATCATTATAAGAAAATCTAGCCGTTAAAACTATGGCATCTTTTTTCTTTCCAGTAAAGTTTTCTATTGTTTTAGTTTTATACGCCTCCCCTAAAGCTACTATTGTAATAACTGCTGCAATACCTATTATTATACCTAGCATTGTAAGAATTGAACGTTTAAGATTCCTTCTTAAATTTTTAAAAGAGGTTTTAATTAAAGTTGAAAAACTCATATTAATTTCTCCTTAAGTTCTCCATCTAAAATCGTAACAATCCTTTTAGCTACATTTGCTACATTTATATCATGAGTTATTACAATGACAGTTATTCCCTCATCATTTAATTCCTTAAATATATTCATAATTTCCTTTGAAGTATGGCTATCTAAAGCACCTGTTGGCTCATCAGCAATAATTAAATCAGGCTTATTTACTAAAGATCTTATTATTGATATTCTTTGCTGCTGTCCTCCAGATAATTCAGATGGATATTTCTTTACTTTTGAAAGCAAATCTACTTTTTCTAACAACTCTTTTACTCTTTGTTCACGTTCCTTTTTTGTATTACTTTGATATAGCATAGGTAACATAATATTTTCTTTTATAGTTAAATTTTTTATCAAGTTAAAATTTTGAAATACAAATCCAATTTTTTTATTTCTAATTTCACTTAATTTATCATCTGTAAGATTTCTTATATTATTACCATCAAATAAATATTCACCTTCAAATTTATTATCTAATAAACCGAGTATTTTAATCAGCGTTGACTTTCCAGAACCAGACGGCCCCATTACTGCTAAAAATTCTCCATTTTCTACTTTTAGATTTACATCTTTTAGTGCGTGTAATTTCTCATCGCCTGTTATATAATACTTATTTATATTTTTTAAAAGTAGCATATTATTTCTCCTTTAGTGCATCTAAAGGCTTTTTGCTCAATTTGTCTCCAACTTTTACATTGTTAGATTTTAGCAAATAGTAATCTGATTCTAAAACTCCATCAATTTCTACTCTTTCAAAACCATTTTCTTTTTTTCTAGCAATGTATAATTTTCCATTTTCATCTCGAACACATTCTTTTGGAATTTCAATTAATGTTTTGCCATCTTTTATTTCAACAGAAAACCCAATTCTAATTGATTTTTCAGGTTTTATATAAAAATTATATACAACAGAATTTGAATTAGGAACACTACTTGCAGTTGGTATCTCATCTATAGATGTTATTTTACCCTTAATATTTTCACCTGTACTTAAAACTCTTAGATTGACTTCCTTGCCAACTTTTAATTCTAACACATCGTATTCAGAAGCATCTCCCTTAATTAAAGGTTCTTCTGATACAACTTTAATATATGGAATAGCTGGATTTGAAAGTCCCTCATCATTAATATAAATAACACCATCAATATCTGCTATAACTTTCTTAACAAGTTTACTTTTTAAATTTTCTAATTTTTGATTTAATGATTTTGAGTTATCATTTAACCCTATAATTACAGAATCTTCTGCCTTTAAATTAGATTCAAACATTTTTACTTCTTGTTTAGACATTTGTATATCTTGTTGAATTTTAGTCTTTTTAGATTGAATATTTAATAATTTTGGATCATTAGAATCATATTTAATATCATTCTTTAGTCTTTTTAGTTTCCATTCTTCACTTCTAATATTTTTTTCTTTTTTTTCAATATCACATAAAATTTTTGATTTATTTTTTTTAGATCTTGAAATTTTATCATTTATCATTTTAATTTCAAATTCTAAAGATTTAATTTGTTCCGCAATCGCATTATTCTTATAGGATATTATTTCAGAACCTTTTTTTATTTTTTGAGCAGATTTAACATGTAATTTATCTAAATCTAACATTTTATCAATAAATATATTTTGTTCTTTACTAATAACACTTTTGCCTTTGTACATTGCACCAGAAGTTTCAACCACTTCATATAAATCTTTATCTATATCTGCAATTAATTTATTCTTATTTTTTTGTTTCAATCCAAAAATTATTACAGCAACTATTAAAACTAAAAATATTATGATCCAAATAATTATATTTTTTTTCTTCATTATTCATCCTATTTTACTGTAATTCCATATAGATCTCTTTTTTTATATATAAAGTACGCATATAGACATTGTATAAGAAAATTAACAACTAACATTACTATATAGAATTTTCCCATCATATTCGTACTAACTAAAGAATATATTTGACCTAATATATATATTCCAAAATAAGAAAATACACCTATTTTATTTTTCTTCATAATTAATACAATACAAACTAAACTAAGCACAGTTGCTACTAATGATACATAGTAATCTGTAATTGATGGTATGAGATTTTTATTTCCCAATTCTTCCATAACTTTTACAGTATTATCATAATTTAAAACACTATAAACTAAACTCGCAATACTTATAATACTAAATACTATAAATATAATACTCATTATCTTTATACCTTTACCTATTTTTTGTTCATTTTCCATTATTCTTTCCTCCTTATACTCGCAATTATACACTACCCCCCCCCATATTTTCAATACATTTTAAGGGAGAATGTAAAAAATATTTTATTATTAACCATCACAACTTACACTGTATTAATACAATAACACAATAACAATTTTAAGCTACTTTGTCAACAACTTTAATTAAATATTTTCTAATTTCATATTTATATTTTTAGCCATAACACTTCCTCAAAAATAATATATACTATACGCGATATAATGTCAATTATATTTTACTTTAGTTCAAAAAATATTCTCATTTTAATTTTTACTTGATACAAATTTAAAACTAAAAAAAGACATAAATTTATGCCTTTTCATTTTAATTTTTCTAAATTATACAATTATTCACTCAACGGCTTCATCGTTGGGAAGAATATTATATCTCTTATAGACTTTGCTCCAGTTAATAGCATTATAAGTCTATCCACTCCAATCCCAAGTCCACCTGTTGGTGGAAGACCAACCTCTATTGCATTTAAGAAATCTTCATCCATTGGATGTGATTCTTCATCTCCAAATTCTCTCTGTTTTAATTGCTCTTCAAATCTATTTCTTTGATCAACCGGATCATTTAACTCACTAAATCCATTTGATATTTCCCAAGTATTAACGAATGCTTCAAAACGATTTGTAACTCTCGGATCTTCAGGACTTCTCTTTGCAAGTGGAGAAATCTCAACTGGATGATGTGTTACAAATGTTGGTTGAACTAAATCCTCTTCGCAAAACTCTTCAAAAGCAAGAGATACTAAATGTCCCTGTGTCATAAACTCTTGAACATCAAGACCTAATTTTTCAACAGCGATTTTTCTTGCCTCTGCTTCATCATCTATTTCAAAGAAATTTACTCCTACTTTATTTACAACAGCATCATTCATGTTAAGGCGTTTCCAAGGACGTTTAAAATCAATCTTTGTTCCGTTGTAATCAATTACTGTATCTCCATATAATTTTTTACAAGCATTTTCAACAATTAATTCTGTTAAATTCATCATATCATTATAATCTTGATATGCTGCATACATTTCTATACAAGTAAATTCAGGATTATGCTTGTAGCTAATTCCTTCATTTCTAAACATTTTACCCATTTCATATACTTTTTCAAAACCACCTACAATAAGTCTTTTTAAATATAATTCATTTGCAATTCTAAGTTGCATATCTATATCTAAAGTATTATGATGTGTAAGAAATGGTTTAGCAGCTGCACCACCTGCAACTGTTGTTAAAATAGGTGTTTCTACCTCTAAAAAACCAGAATTATCTAAAGTTTCTCTTATAGATTTTACTATTTTATTTCTCTTTATAAATACATCTCTTACCTCTGGATTTACAATTAAGTCTGTATATCTCTGTCTATATCTTATTTCAGGATCTTTAAGTCCATGAAACTTTTCTGGAGGAGTTTGAATTGCCTTACTAAGTAGTTTTACCTCTGTCGCTTTAACAGAAATTTCTCCTTTTTGAGTTTTAAATACCTCACCCTTTATTCCAAGTATATCTCCAAGATCATAAGTTTTAAAATCCACAAAACTCTCATCACCAATTCTATCTTTTCTTACATATATTTGTATTATCCCTTTTGAATCTTGAATATTTATAAATCCTGCTTTACCCATCATTCTTTGTTGCATAATTCTTCCTGCAACACATACTTCTTTTGATTCAAAACTCTCAAAATCATTATTTATATCAGTAGAATAATTTGTAAAATCAAATCTCTCAATTTTAAAAGGATCTCTCCCCTCAGCTTGTAGTTTTTTTAATTTTTGCAATCTGATATCTCTTAAACTTCCTTCTAATTGCATAACCATCTCCTAATCTCTAAAACCTTATACTTAGACATACCACCTGGTGTTTTTATTTCAACAATATCTCCTATTTTCTTCTCAAACAATTCTTTTCCCATTGGTGACTCATAAGAAATTTTATCATTAAATGGATCTGCCTCATCTAAACCAACTATATCATATTCAATTTCTTCATCAAAAGTATAGTCAAATAATTTTACTGTAGTTCCAAGATAAACAATATCATCTGGAACATCTTTAGGCTCTATAACCTTTAAATTTTTAAAAATATTTTCTATTCTTTCTATTTCCATTTCATTTTCAGCTTGTGCATTTCTAGCCTCATCATATTCTGCGTTTTCAGATAAATCTCCAAATCCTCTAGCCACTTTTATTCTTTCAGCTATAGCATTTCTCTTTTCAAATTTCAAATATTCTAATTTTTTACTTTCTTTTTCATATCCAATGACCGTCATCATTTTTTGCTTCATATTAAAATGTCCTCCTACAAAAACTTAGTCCCATAATATCATATATTAAATATTAGAGCAACTATGTAGAAGCAAATCTTTACACAATAAATCAAAATCCTGCTTTGTACATATCCCTGTAAACTCTTTTCTTATTTTAGAATTTATACCAAACTTTTTTAAATACCAAACTAAATGTTTTCTAAAATGTACTAAAGCAATTTTTTCATTTGTATTTTCTATCATATAATTCAAATGCTTATTCATAGTATTAATCAAATGTTCTTTTGTAACATTATTAATTTCTTCTTTACCATCTATATAATTCTTTATCTCATTTAATAAAAAAGGATTTCCTTGAATACCTCTTGCAAGCATGATACCATCAACACCATACTCATCAAACGCTTTTCTTGCATCATCTAATGTAAATATATCTCCATTACCAACAACAGGTATACTAACATTTTCTTTTACTTCCTTAATATAATCCCATCTTGCTTTACCAGAATACATATCTTTTACAGTTCTTGCATGGATACTTATATGATGCACCCCCAGCTCTGAAATCTTTTTTGCCATAGATAATGAATTAATACTATCGTCATCTATACCAAGTCTTATTTTAACACTTACAGGTTTTGTACTAACACTTTTTACTGCATCAACAATACCTATAGCTTTATCTTCATCTTTTAATAAAGCTGCACCAGAACCATTAGATATAATTTTTCTCATTGGACATCCCATATTTATATCTAAATATTCATAATCACAACTTTTCTCAATTATTTTTACAGCCTTTTTAAAATACTCTTTATCATTACCAAATAACTGAATACCAAAAGGCTTATCATTTTCATTTGTTTTAAGATATGTCATAGTTTTTTCACTTCCATAAGCTAAAGCCATGACATTTACCATTTCACTATAACATAAAGTAGCTCCATTTTCTCTAAGTATTCTTCTAAAAGCAAGGTCTGTAACACCTGCCATTGGAGCTACTATTATTTTTAAATCATTTATCATTTTTATTTAACAAGAAGATATTATAAATACCATTAAGTGTAATAAATTTATCAATAATATCTACTCCTTCCCACTCTCCTTCAAAAGTTGATGACATTCCACCTGTTGCAATAACTATAGGATTCTCACCCATCTCTTTTTTTAACTTATCTATAAGTTTTTCTATAAGCCCAATATATCCAAAATAAACACCAGATTTCATCCCATCTATAGTATTTTTTGCTATACAAGTTTTAGTTTTTTCAATTTCAACTCTTTTTAATTGTGCAGCGTTTTTATATAACGCATCCATAGAAATATTTACACCAGGCGTAATTACACCTCCTAAATAGTTCTTTTTACTATCTATACAACATAAAGTAGTTGCTGTACCCATATCTATAATTATCATAGGCGCATTATATTCAAGCAAAGCTCCCTCAATATTAGCAATTCTATCAGCACCAAGTTCTGATGGATTATCATAACATATATTAAAGCTCAACTTACAATCAGAATTAATTACGAATGCAGACAAATTAAAATATTTTTGAACCATGTGATTTAACGAATACATAACATTAGGAACAACAGAACATATTACAACATCTGTTATTTCAGTTGTTTTTACATTTTCAAACATTAACATCCCTTTTATAAAAATTCCAAGCTCATCTGCTGTATTCTGACTATCTGTAGTCTTTCTCCAATAATTTATCAACTTTTTTTCTTCATCATAAAGCCCAAATACTATATTTGTGTTACCTACATCTATAACTAAAACCATTATTTTCCCCTTCTCATAGAAATTTCACCAAAAAATATTTCTTTTATTTCTCCATTTGTATCTTCTAATATTGCATTACCATTATCAGTTATTCCTTTAAAAACAAATACTTGATTAGACTCTGATATAGTAACCTTTTTATTCATTAAATAAGAGTTACTTTCTATTTCTTTTTTTAAAAACCTCAAATTCTTTTCTTCTAAAAACACATTATACAATTCAAAAAAATTATATAAGAAAGTATCAAAGAAATCAAAATAATTAAAAATCATTTTTTCTTCACTAAAACTTGTTGAAATATCTTCAAATCCTTTTACAGAATTAAGATTTATTCCTATTCCTATAATTAACCGTTCTATTAAATCAATTTCTGTTATAAGTTCTGTCAATATACCAGATATTTTTTTATCTCCAACAAATATATCATTTGGCCATTTTATTGTAGAATTTCCTCCAATAGTATATTTCAAAGCCAGCGCACTAATTTGAGTAATCATCCCAATTATATATGGTGGTAATGTCGGTCTTAATAATAAAGAAAAATATACTCCTTGTCCCTTATTTGAAACCCACTCTCTTCCAAGTCTACCTCTACCATTTGTTTGCTCATAAGAAACAATTAATGCCGATTCATCTTTAATTTTTTTTGCATAAACATTTGTTGAATCTATTTGTTCAAATAGATATGTATTTAATCCATATTTTTTCCCTATCAAATCAAGCTCATATTTGTTAAATACTTTTTTGTAATCTATCAATTTATATCCTTTTCCTGTGACAGACTCTATATTATATCCTTGTTCTTTTAGCTTTTTTATTCTCTTCCATATTGCTGCTCTAGAGACATTTAATTCAACAGCGATTTTTTCTCCAGATAAATACCCTTTTGAATTTATAAGTAATTCCAATAATTTGCTATCCATTTTTTCCCCTTATCTGTTTATTATATAAAAAAGCTCCCATTGGGAGCTTTTAATTATAAGAATAGTGATAAAAGCACTCCAGCTGCAACAGCTGAACCAATAACACCAGCCACGTTTGGACCCATCGCGTGCATAAGTAAGAAGTTAGAAGGATTATACTTTCTACCCTCAACTTGTGATACACGAGCCGCCATAGGCACTGCTGATACACCAGCTGAACCTATAAGTGGATTAATAGGTGTTTTTGATAGCTTATTCATTATTTTAGCTAAAATTACACCAGCCATAGTTCCCACAGCAAACGCTGCTACTCCAAGACCCATTATTGCAAGTGTTTTTACCTTTAAGAAATTCTCTGCAGTTGCTGTCGCACCAACTGTAACTCCCAAGAATATTGTAATACTATTCATAAGAGCATTTGATGCAGTATCTTTTAATCTATCAACTATCATTGTTTCTTTAAATAAGTTACCTAACATAAGCATTCCAACAAGTGTTCCTGCTGGTGGTACTATTAATGTAACTATTAGAGTTACTAATATTGGGAATAAAACCTTTTCAAGTTTACTTACAGGTTTTAACTGTTCCATTTTTATAACTCTTTCTTCTTTTGTTGTAAAAGCCTTCATAATTGGTGGCTGAATTACTGGAACAAGTGCCATATATGAATATGCTGCAACTGCTATTGACCCAAGTAAATGAGGGGCAAGTTTAGATGCAAGATATATAGCAGTAGGACCATCAGCTCCACCGATTATAGCAACTGCTGCTGCTTCTTGTGCTGTAAAAATTCCTGTTACAACGGCTAGTATAAATGTCATAAATATACCAAATTGTGCTGCAGCACCAAGTAATAATGCTTTTGGATTTGCAATAAGCGGACCAAAGTCTGTCATCGCACCAACACCCATAAATATAATAGGTGGGAATATTCCAAGTGCATCACCTTGATATAAATAATATAACAATCCACCAGGTGTTTTAGTTAATAAATTCAAATGTTTTCCTGACACTTCGATTATAGAACCTGCATGTCCTCCAACTTTATCTGTTAATTCCAATAAAGGTGACGCCATCATATTAGCAAGTGGTAAATTAGTTAAAAACATTCCAAATGCTATAGGAATTAAAAGCAGTGGCTCAAATCCTTTAACAATCGCCAAATATAGAAGTACAAAAGATACAACTATCATTATTATTTGACCAAGTTCAATCGAATATAGGCCTGTGCTCTTAAAAAAATTAATAAATACTTGACCCACGTCGTCCCCCTATTCAATTGTCAACAGTACATCACCTGAATTAACACTAGCTCCCTTAGAAACACTAATTGATGCTACTTTTCCATCAGCTGATGCACTAATTTCATTCTCCATTTTCATTGCTTCTAATATTAATACAACATCTCCTGCTTTTACTTCTTGTCCTTCAGATACTTTAATATCTAATATAGTTCCTGGCATTGGTGCTGTTACTGAACCTGATCCTGCAACTGCTGGCGCTGCTTTAGGAGCAGGTGCTGCCGCTGCTGGTGCAGGTGCTGCTTTAGGAGCAGGTGCTGCACTTCTAACCATAGTAGGTGCACTAGGCACTCCACCAATTTCTTCTACTTCAACTTCATAAGTTTTTCCATTGACTTTTATATTGTAAGTTTTCATTTTTCCCCCTTAATTTTTCATCATTTTTTCTACGCCCACTTTTGTCCAAGAACTAAGTGAATCACCTACTTCTCTATATGAACGCACTATAATTTTAGTAGCATTTCCTGTTGATGCCATTATAGCAGCACTAAGCACTGCAACTAATTCAGAATCATCCTCTTCTTTTACAGAAGATACAACTTCTTTAGCTGGTTCAACACTCTTTACAGGCTCACTTTTTTTATTTTTATTATTTACTGCATTTGCAAATGCAGAAAGTCCTTTTATTGTAAACATAAGTAAAATCAAAACAAGAAAAGTTATTCCCATTCCAAGAATTGTTACCATAATAGAATTAATAAGTCTATCGCTTATACTCATTGCTTTAAGGAGTTCAGGATTTGTAAATTTGTCCATTTATCCTCCTATAGTGGTATATTACCATGCTTTTTAGCAGGTAATGATTCATTCTTTGTCTCAAGCATCATGAACGCATCAATCAGTCTTGCTCTTGAAGTATGAGGTTCAATTACATCATCAACAACGCCTCTCTCTGCTGCTTTGTATGGTGTTGCAAACTCTCCAACATATTCATCAATTTTCTTTTCTCTCATCTCAGCTGGATTCTCAGCATTTTTAATATCATTTCTAAATATAATATTAGCTGCACCCTTTGGTCCCATAACTGCGATTTCTGCAGTTGGCCATGCAAGTACAATATCTGCTCCTAACTCTTTATTACACATTGCTATATAACTTCCACCGTATGCTTTTCTAGTTATAAGTGTAACTTTTGGAACAGTAGCTTCTGAATAAGCATAAAGCATTTTAGCTCCATGACGAATAATTCCAGCATATTCTTGTGATGTTCCTGGTAAGAAACCTGGTACATCAACTAAGTTTAGTAATGGAATATTAAACGCATCACAAGTTCTAATAAATCTTGCTGCCTTATCAGATGCGTTTACATCTAAGCAACCAGCATTAAATTTAGGTTGACTTGCAATAATTCCAACACTCTTTCCACCTAATCTTGCATATCCAGTTATGATATTCTGTGCAAAGAATTGCTGATATTCAAAGAAATCTCCATTATCAACTAACTTTGTAATAATATCTAACATATCATAAGGTTTATTTGGATTAAGTGGTATAAAATCATCTAATTCATAAAGATCAACATTAGCATCTTCTGGCATTGCATACTTAGGTGCATGCTCTAAATTATTTGAAGGTAAGAAACCAAGAAGTCTTCTTATGTCTGCAAGTACCTCTTCATCTGTTGCCCCTCTAAAATGAGCAACACCACTAACACTGTTATGTGTCATTGAACCACCAAGAGTTTCAGCGCTAACTTCTTCTCCTGTTACTGTTTTAATTACCTGTGGCCCTGTAATAAACATCTGAGATGTTTGATCAACCATGAAGATAAAATCAGTAAGTGCTGGTGAATATACTGCTCCACCTGCACAAGGTCCCATTATAGCAGTAATTTGTGGAATTACACCTGATGCTATTGTATTTCTATAGAATATTTTTGCATATCCACTAAGAGCATCAACAGCTTCTTGAATTCTAGCTCCACCTGAATCATTAAGTCCAACTACAGGAGCTCCTACTTTAAGTGCGTTATCTAAAACCTTTACAATTTTGCTTGCGTGCATCTCTCCAAGAGAACCACCTATTACTGTAAAGTCTTGAGCAAAAGCATATACAATTCTTCCATCAACATAACCATAGCCTGTTACAACACCCTCTCCAGGTGCTTCAGTATTCTCCATGCCAAAGTTAACACATCTATGCTTAACAAATGCATCAAGTTCAACAAAACTATTTTTGTCAAATAATAAATTTAATCTTTCTCTAGCAGTTAATTTACCATTTTTATGTTGCTTTTCAATACGCTTTACTCCACCGCCAAGTTCAATCTCAGCTCTTAATTTTTTTAGTTTTTCTAGCTTTTGATTTGCCATTAAGTCCCCCAGTTTATTATTCGTGTCTTTCAGTAAGTTCTACTAATACTCCACCTGTACTCTTAGGATGAACAAATGCCATTCTAATTCCACCAGCGCCAATCTTAGGAGTTTCATCAATCATTCTAACACCATTGTCCATAAGATGTTTAATAACTTCTTCTATATTATCAACTCTTATAGCAAGTTGTTGCATACCCTCTCCACTTCTTTCAATAAAACGTCCGATAGGTCCATCAGGAGTAGTAGATTCTAGAAGCTCAATTCTAGTTTCTCCACACTTTAACATACCAACAGATACTTTTTGCTCTTCAACTATTTCTCTCTCAGCTTCGCCAAGTTGTAATAGTTTTCCCCAAAAATCTATAGCCTTATCTAAATCCTTTACAGCTATACCTACGTGATCTACTTGTGTAATTTTCATAATAATACTCTCCTTTTTTAAATTTTTTATTATTTTTATTATTTTTTCATACTTCCAGTTTTTAAAAATCTATCATGCCATGAAAGTGCTTCACCAATTACATGTGGCTCATGCTTAAATTTACCTTCTTTAGCTCTGTTAAAGTAATCTAAAAGTTCTTCTTTATAATCAGGATGTGCACAATTTTCAATTATAGCAACAGCTTTCTCTTTTGGAGATAATCCTCTTAAATCTGCAAGTCCTTGCTCTGTTACAACAACACATACATCATGCTCAGTATGATCAACATGTGATACCATAGGAACAATTGAACTTATATCTCCACCTTTAGCATTTGATACAGTAGTAAATATTGATAGATAAGCATTTCTTGTAAAGTCTCCACTTCCACCAATACCATTCATCATTCTTGATCCCATTATATTAGTTGAATTAACATGACCATATATATCAACTTCTATTGCTGTATTTATAGCAATAACACCAAGTCTTCTTGCAACTTCTGGATGATTTGAAATTTCTTGTGGTCTTAAAACACAGTGCTTAACATAATGTTCCATATTTTCATGTAATTTTACTAAACCTTCTTCAGATGGTGTAAAACTAGTACCACTAGCAACTTTTACTTTACCTGCATCAATAAGATCAAACATAGAATCTTGAATAACCTCAGTATAGCAAGTTAAATTTTCAAAATCAGAATCTACAAGTCCACCAAGTACAGCATTAGCAACAGAACCAACACCTGATTGTAATGGTAGTAAATTCTCTGGCAATCTTCCCTCTTTTACTTCATTCTTTAAGAATTCAATAATATGCTTAGATATTTTTTTAGAGTTCTCATCAATAGCGCCTAATGGTCTAACATCATCTTTGATATCAGTTTCAACTATAGCCACTATTTTTTCAGGATCACAAGGAATATATGTTGTTCCTATTCTATCTCCTGAATGAGTAATTGGAATAGCCTCTCTAAAAGGTGGTTTCTTTGGCATGTATATATCATGTACACCTTCAAGAGCTAATGGTTGTGATGTGTTAATCTCAACAATAACCTTTTTAGCTTTTTGTATAGCTGTAGGTGATATACCAACAGATGTACTTGGAACAATTCCTCCATCTTCTGTAATAGCTATAGCTTCAACTATCGCTATATCAATATCTCCAAAAAATCCATAATCAATCCATTGTGGTACATGAGATAAGTGCATATCTTGATATTCTATAGAAGCGTCATTAATCCCATTTCTACTTGAATTATTTGTTTGATATGGAAATCTTCTTTTTAAAACACCACTTCTAGAAAGCGCCCCATCTAACTCATCACCAACAGATGCACCAGTAATAAGTGTTATCTCTATCTTTTCACCATTCTCAGCTCTTTTTGCAAGCTCTTGAGGAACAGCTTTTGGATAACCACTAGGTGTAAATCCACTACTAGCAACTACCATTCCATCTTTGAATAATGCAGCTGCTTCTTTAGCAGAAACGACTTTATCAAAAAGTTCTTTTCTACGAATTCTATCTTTCATATCTTCCCCTTTCCTTAATTTATTCATCTATTATTTTATATTTTTCATATATTATTTTTAAAGCAGATACTATAGCCCTTTTTGCAGACCCATAATAAACGCTATCAAAGGCTTCTGAAATTTCAGAAACCTTATTTATATCTTTTCCTAAAAGATAATCTAAAACAAAATCTTTTGCTGTTCTTGTTATTAATGAACAGTCTACATCAAGTATCTCTCCAGTTTTCTTATTAATTATTAATCCAAGCACCAATGTTTTTGAATTTTCTGAAGCAGTTATACCTGACGGTAATTTCGCATAACCTGTTAAAAAAATTTTGTTCATAACATCATCTCTCCATTTTAATTTAATATATAATTATTAACTATCCTACGATTCCAACAAATACTAAAAGTGCACCAAATAATATGCCACCGAATCCTAAAACTAACAACTCATTAAATAATTTAGTCTTGTCAGTATCTTCGCCAGCAGATGCAACAGCAAGTGCTCCTAAAGTAGATAATGGTGAATTTGTTACAAAGTGTGCACCTAATGTTATTGCCGTTATAAGCGTAGCAGAACTAACACCTAAATCAGCACTTAAGCCAGGAGCTGTTGGGAATAAAGTAGGCATAACAACACCAGAAGCTGATGATACCGAACTCATAAGTCCACCAATTACAGTTAAAATTGCAGCTGAAGTTGATGTGTTCATAACACTCTTAAGCGCTTCTGTTAAATAGTTTATTCCGCCACCTTTACTAATTACATTTACTAATACACCAACACCACATACAAGAAGCAATGTTGACCATGGTACTCCTGCAACAGAATCTTTTTGATCAGCAGCATTAAATAATAACAATATACCACTACCAATAAATGCAGCAAAACCAATATTAAATTTAAAACCCATGATAAGAACAACAACTGAAGCTATAACTCCTAATGTTAATAATTGTTTAGAATTAAATTTTTGTTTTGAATCATTATCAAATTTTAAACTCTCTCCTTTTTTATATCCTCCTAAAACTAAATATAAGAATGTAGCTAATATAAGTTGTGCAATAACCATTTGTATAAATATATGGCTTCCAACTTCAACTTTAGCAGCACTCTTACCAAGATTAATAGCTATAATTCCAGTAGGTGCTAATGGTGATAATCCACCCGCATTACTACCAGCAATTACCATTGCAGCCATAAGTAATGGATTAATTTTAGTTTCACTAGATACCGCCATAGCAATAGGTAAAACAAGTGCACAAACAGCAATGTTACCAGGTCCAATAGCAGCTAATACTGTAGAAAATATAAAAAATACTATAGGTATTAATCTTGTATCACCTTTAGTTAATTTTACTGATTTTCTAGCAAGTAGTTCTAAAGTCTTATTTGATCTAGCTATACTAAATAATAATGTCATACCAAGTAATACAAAAAATAACTTAGTAGGCCATCCTGCAATTAAAATTTTTGTACCAGCCTTTGATGCTGATAATGTAACAATAGTCTCTTTACCTTTAACTACTGCTGGAACTTTTACAAAAAATCCCATAACATAAGCAAAAGCAATAGAAATAAGTCCCGTATTTACTCCAAATTTATAGCCTAAAAATATAGCTATAACCAATGACAACAACAATATAAGTTCTATACTCATATTTCCCCCTTTCTTTGTCCTTATAAGAGTACCATATTTTTTTTAAAAAAACAAATACTTTATAGTTAAAAAAATGTGAAAATATTATGTATATTTTTTTATATTTTAGTTTTTTTAATAAAAATACCTTCAAAGTAATCTTTAAAGGTATCTTATTGTATATTAGTCAATTTTCTATATTTCCGAGTCTTTTTTAGCTTTTAAAGCCTCAAAGCCTTCTTCAACAACTAGATTGAATTCATCTTTTTGAAGCGTTTCATATTCATAAAGACCTTTAGCTATATTTTCTAATATTTCTGTATTATTTTCAATAATTGATATTGCTTG
>PDWI01002495.1_pt1 | contig 27509 bp, 39 predicted proteins | sample 1430891 | NCBI WGS metagenome assembly PDWI01 (sample SAMN01162508, study PRJNA174530) | Oral metagenome, whole genome shotgun sequencing project. | biome: Marine environment; feature: Marine mammal; material: Swab sample of the gingival sulcus; isolation source: swab sample of gingival sulcus... | reverse complement strand
TTCCACTTCATGAAGAGAACGTACCAGGTTTTTCAGTTCACTGAAAAGCTTTACATCCTGTGATTTGACCTTTTCCCCCTCTTTATAGGCCCAGTGTGCGGCTATACCCTCCTGAGCCACCCTGTCCATCTGTTCCGTTCTGATCTGTATTTCAATAAAATGATCCCCAGGTCCTGAAACAGTGGTGTGCATCGACTGATAATTATTTGATTTTGGGACAGAAATAAAATCCTTGATACGCCCCGGCACAGGAACCCACTCACCATGAATGATGCCCAAAGCCTCGTAGCACTCGTTTACAGACTCAACGATTATACGAAAGGCTACCTTGTCATAGACCCGTTCAAGAGGAATGTTCTGAACTTTTAATTTTTTATATATGGAATAGAGATGCTTGGGGCGGCCAAAAATCCTGAGCGGGAAGATTTTGTTATCCGCAAGTTTTTTTCGCAATATGTCTATAACCTCATCAACATATTTCTGTCTTTCTGCAAGCGAGCTTTCAAGCTTTGCCGCCAGGGCTTCATAGTCGTCAGGATAGAGAAACTGAAATGAGAGATCTTCAAGCTCTCTTTTCATCCAATCAATACCCAGTCTGCTGGCAAGGGGAGCATACAGATCCATTGTTTCCCTGGCAATCTCAAGCTGCACATCTCTTGCCACTGCCTCGAGCACACTCATATCCTGCAGTCTATCTGCCAGCTTAACCAGTAACACTCGAATATCATCAGCAATGGCCAGTAACATCTTTCGAACATTGCCAGCCTGATGTGCCAGCTTGCTGTTGTACTGAACATTGGTGATTTTTGAACAACCCGTCACAATCCTGGCAACAGATTCGCCAAACTCGGCCGCAATTTCATCAAACTGACAACCATCCTTCAAAACGTTATGAAGCAGGCCAGAGATGATGGTATCAAGGTCCAGTCTCATGGCGGCGAGCGTTGTGGCAACTTGCAGCGCGTGCTGGATCTGCCATTCGCCGCAAAAATGCTTCCGGTCACCATGTACCTTTTTCACAAAATCCCAGGCCTTATCAATCTGGATAAGGTCCTCGGCGTCCAGATGATTTGCAACGGTAAGTTTCAGTCTCTGATGACTGATTTGAGAAATATCTGCCGTTGCCATTACCCCTCTCCCACCTTACTCGTTAATCAGTCGGGTAACATATGTGAAACATTCATCCAGTTTCATTTCACGGGTATCTCCGTTTTTTCTCTGACGAATTTCCACCACACCATCCTGACCATATTTTCTGCCCACGGTTATACGAATGGGTATTCCCAAAAGATCAGCATCCTTAAACTTCGAACCGGGCCTCTCGTCACGATCATCAAAAAGGACATCGACGCCTGAGTCGAGCAGATTCTGATAGAGTTTTTCTGCAGCCTCGCTTATAGCCGCATCTTTTATATCCAGGTTCAAAATAACCACCTGGTACGGTGCAAGTGCCATGGGAAAGATGATGCCGTTCTCGTCATGATTCTGTTCAATTGCTGCCGCCACCACCCGGCTGACACCAATGCCATAACACCCCATAACAAAGGGTAATTCCCGACCAGAACTGTCCTGAAAATAGGCCGCCATAGCTTCAGAATACTTTGTACCAAGCTTGAAGATATGGCCAACCTCAATTCCTTCGGCCATTTCCAGACGTCCCTTACAGTATGGACAGGTATCCTCCATAGTGATTTTCCTGATATCCCCAAGGGCCTTCACCTGAAAATCACGTTGATAATTAACATTCTTAAGGTGATGGTTTTTCTCATTAGCACCCGTATAAAAGTTAACCATTGTCGCTATTTCATGATCTGCAACCAGATCAATCTTCGCTCCCACAGGCCCGAGATAGCCACTGGGCACCCCTGTTGCTTCGAAGACCTGCTGGTCATCGGCAAGAACCACATCTGTGGCACCGAGCAGATTTTTCAGTTTTACCTCTTCAACTTCACGATCACCGCGAACAAGGACTGCAGTGGCCTTGTCATCGACCATGTATACCAGTGTTTTAACCAGCTCTTGAGAAGTAATTTCCAGAAACTCGCAGACAGCGTTTACTTTTCTCTTCCCTGGTGTTTCAATCTTTTCCATCTCCTTAAAAGCAGCTGCACTCTTTTCTGGAGCTGCGACAGGGGCTTTTTCAACGTTTGCGGCAAAATCACAGGCACTGCAGAAAACGATGCTATCTTCACCGGTTTCAGCAAGTACCATAAACTCATGGGAAAAACTGCCGCCAATACTGCCGGAATCAGCCTCAACTGCCCGAAAATTCAAGCCACATCTGGTAAAAATACGGGTATAGGCTTCTCTCATCTTCTCATAACTGATGCTTGCTGCATCATCACTGACATCAAAGGAATAGGCGTCTTTCATGATGAATTCACGCCCTCGCATCAAACCAAACCGCGGCCGTATCTCATCACGGAATTTTGTCTGAATCTGATAGAGGTTTACAGGAAGCTGTTTGTACGAATGGACATTGTTTCGTATAATGTCTGTGATAACCTCTTCATGGGTAGGTCCAAGGCAGGACTCCCGGTCATGACGATCGGTAAACCGGAGCAGTTCCGGACCATAATCACGATAACGTCCAGATTCTTTCCATAAATCAGCGGGCTGCACCATGGGCATTGTAAGTTCGAGAGCTCCTGCCCTGTTCATCTCTTCCCGGACAATCTGCTCAACCTTGCGAATAGCCAGCATTCCATAGGGCAGATAGGTGTACACACCTGAGGTCAGTTTTCTTATAAACCCGGCACGCAGCATCAAACGATGACTGACAACCTCAGCCTCGGCAGGATTTTCCTTTAACGTAGGAATAAAAGCCTGTGAATATCTCATAAAAAGTCCTTATTAAATATAAAAAACGTCTCTGCCCCTGATCACCAGTAACACACTATCAGAGTATTTTACACTATTTTGCTGCTATCCGTTATAGAAAAAACTGCTCACAAGGCAGACTTGATAATCGCATTTTTCCTTTGCTGATGGTAGTTACGCTCAAGTTCTTCCAGCTCTTTCAGGAATACGGGTATGAGCTCATGCTCATCCACCTTTTTGTACATTTTTCCTTTTTTAAAAAGAATGCCAACCCCCTTGCCGCCAGCAACGCCGATATCAGCTTCTTTTGCCTCACCAGGCCCATTGACCACACATCCCATTACAGCTATTTTAACAGGCGCTTGCATAGTCTGGATAAAGGCTTCAACCCGTTCAGCAAGCTTGAATAGATTAACCTCTGTTCTACCGCATGTGGGACAGGAGATAAGTTCAGGTCCCAATGTACGGATATTCAAGGCCCGCAGGAGCTCATAGGCAACCCGTACTTCTTCCACCGGATCTCGGGTAAGTGAGATACGAAAGGTGTCGCCAATGCCCTCAGACAGCAGTATCCCCAGGGCAGCACTGGACTTTACAGTGCCCGCGATGAGTCCTCCTGCTTCGGTAACGCCTAAATGAAGGGGGTATTCGACCAGCTCTGATAATCTACGATATCCATGCACCGTCGTCAGTGTATCTGAAGACTTGATGGAAATCTTAATATCATGAAATCCTTCTTTTTCCACCAGGCGCACATTTCTCAGGGCACTTTCAATCAGGGCATCCGGTTTTTCAGATGTTGGAAAACCATATTTTCCCAGCAGATCTTTTTCAATTGAACCACTGTTTACCCCCACACGGATGGGAACCTGGTGCTGTTTTGCCGCATCAACAACTCTCTGTAACTTCTTTGCCCCGCCAAGGTTTCCGGGATTTATACGAATACCCTGAGCTCCGTTCTCCATGGAACAAATGGCCAGACGATGATCGAAGTGTATATCGGCAATAACCGGTATTTCGACTCGTTCCCGTATTGATTTAATGGCAGATGCGGCCTTTCGATCCAGAACAGCAACCCGAACTATCTCGCACCCGCTTCTCTCGAGCGCCAGGATTTGCGCGACAGTTGCTCCCACATCACGTGTGTCAGTATTGGTCATGGACTGCACAACAACAGGGGCATCTCCGCCAACGGCTACATTTCCCACATAAATCTGACGCGTTTTCTTTCTGGAAATAACCATTTATAACCTCTGTTTTTTCTCGATCAGATTTAATTCAGCATCAGAAGCACGTACATAGAGAGGTTCAGCAGTTTCCAGATCCAGACAGTTGTTGGTATTACAATGTTCTCCGCAGATAAGACCGCAGGCCGCAGCGGATACCCGATGGAGATGCTGTGGTGCAAACCTTACATTTTCTCCCAGTTTTTGCCGCCACAACGAACCATAGGTCGTCACACCGTCACCAGCTATCATGTCCCCCCTGGTTACAAGGTGAACAAATTCCTCAGGATCCATGGCCTGGATGCTGCCCTGTAAAACAGGGTTTTCCTGAGAAGAACAACTGTATTTCCCGGCATATATCTGCTTTTTACGTGCATCCAGTGTTACCCATACTGAACCTGTTACACCTACGGAGGCTGCAATGCCATCATGTGTTGCCACACCGAACAGAGGAAGCTTTGCTGCAAAGGCAAAACCTTTTGCCGTAGCCATACCTATACGCAATCCGGTAAAGCTTCCAGGACCGAGCCCAACGGCTATCCCATCGAGGTCCTGCCAGCCAATTCCAAGCTGGGAAAAGAGATAGTCAACACAGGAAATAATTCTCCTGGAATGGGTGACATCTGAAGAAAGTGACAAACTGGCCATCACTTCTCCTGCTGCCAGGGTACCTGAGGTTACAGCAAGGGCAGCGCATTTGGTTGCCGTATCAATAGCGAGAAGACGTGGTCTTTTTTCAGCCATTATCGAAACCACCTCATGATGTCATTATAAAAGGCAAAAAGCATCAAGGCGCCCAGCAAAGCAAGCCCCACCTTTTGCAATGCAATCTGGGCTTTTTCTGAAAGCGGTTTTTTGCGAATCGCTTCAACAGAAATGAAAACAAGATGTCCGCCGTCAAGAACAGGAACAGGCAGCAGATTTAATATCCCAAGGTTAACGCTGAGCAGGGCAATAAAATAGGTTAAATTAATCAACCCTTCCCGCATCTGCTCACCGGCAATTTTAGCAATCAATATGGGGCCCCCTATTTCAGAAGCGGGCACCACCTGTTGTATTATTTTGATAAAGCCAAGAACTGTAAGATAAATAAAATACCAGGTCTGTTTTATGGCTTCCGAAAAAGCCTCGAAGATCCCTACAGCAGTATATTGCACACTGTTATCCTTAACAATACCTACCATATAACGTTCTTCGACCACCTCACCAAAAAGATTCCTTGCACTGTCAATCTTCGGTTGTACAGTAAGATCGACAAGGGCATCGCCACGCTGCACAGTTATACGGATGGCTTTGCCATCACTTTTCTTCACACCATTGAGTACATCGACCCATTGTTTTGTTGGAACGCCATCGATTGCGTAAATACTGTCACCTTTTTCAATCCCCGCCCGCATAGCAGGTGAGTCTGCCGCAACCTCGCCAATTTTGGTTGTATTCATTGGCTCCGGCACACCAGCAAAGGAAAACAGGAAAAAAAACAGGACAATGGGAAAGACAAGATTAAAAAATGGCCCCGCGAAAACAATGAGAAACCGTCGGCCAGGACTTTTATGAGCATAGGCAACAGAACGATCGCTGGCAGAAACATCCTGTTCATCCGGATTTTCACCAAACATCTTCACATAGCCGCCTAAGGGAAATGCAGATATAACATATTCCGTTTCGCCAATATGCCTGCCAAATACTTTCGGGCCAAATCCCAGAGAAAATTTTAATACCCGTACGCCAAACATCTTGGCAAAAAGAAAATGTCCAAGTTCATGAACAAAAATCAACAGTCCCAATACGATGATAAAAGATAACAGTGTCGTCATATCTAACCTGTTCAATACGTGTTGCAGTGTGAGTTCTTTAACGGATCTTCTAAAGTATCAACTACAATCAGAATAATCATTCATAGTAACAATCAAAGGACAAAGCACAATATATTACAGCCCGCGTATAATGGCTTCAGCATATCTACGTGCCTGTCTGTCAGCTTCGATTATATCTTCAAGATTTGTTTCCGCTCCCTCACAAACCTCATCCATTACTCGTGCAACCGTGGCGGGGATATCCATAAAACCAATTTTCTTGTCTAGAAATGCTGCTACAGCCACCTCATTAGCCGCATTTAATACAGCAGGACTCACGCCTCCCTGATTCAGTGCTTTAAAGGCCAGATCAAGAGCTGGAAAACGGTGAGTATCGGGAGCTCTGAACTCCAATCCACTCAAACTGGTAAGAGACAGCGGTTCAAGATTCAGTGCGATACGTTCCGGATAGGTCAAAGCATAGGCTATAGGAATCTGCATATCAGGAATACCGAGCTGGGCAATTACAGAACCATCCTGGAATTCGACCATTGAATGAACAACAGATTGAGGATGGACGACAACATCGATCTCTTTCGGAGAGAGATTGAATAACCATTTTGCTTCAATTACTTCAAGTCCCTTGTTCATCATGGTTGCTGAATCAATGGAAATCTTTCTCCCCATTGACCAGTTGGGATGTTCTAAAGCCTGTTCGACGCTGACATACTCTAATGCTTCTTTCGATTTGGCAAGGAAAGGTCCACCCGATGCCGTTATCACTATTTTACGTACATCTTTTCTGCGTCCCGCTTCCAGTACCTGAAATATTGCAGAGTGTTCAGAGTCAACCGGGAGCAGCTCCACACCATTTTTTTCGACTGCGGCCATAACAATTTTGCCAGCCATCACCAGTGTTTCCTTATTGGCAAGACAAATCTTTTTTCCGCTGTCAATTGCTGCCAGAGTGGGCAGCAAACCTGCTGCACCAACAATCGCTGATACCACAGTATCCACTGAATCCAGAGTGGCAACAGCAGTATTGCCTTCCACTCCATAGACAATACGATCATGATAATGTGAGGGAACAAGGGCAGTTAAAGCTTCTGCACACTGTTCATCAGCAACAGAAATTATTTCAGGGCAGAACTCAAGTATCTGTTCGGATAACAGCTCAATATTTCTGCCGGCAGCAAGTCCACGAACAGTGAATCGATCCGGAAAATCACGAACAATAGTAAGGGTATTGACTCCTATGGATCCTGTTGAGCCAAGAAGAGAAATGTTTTTCATTACCCGCCTGTAAAAATATGAAGATAATAGAGGAAGGGTGCTGCAATGAGCATGGAATCCACACGATCCAGTATCCCACCGTGGCCAAGCAGGAGTTTACCTGAATCTTTCGTATTCGTTCCTCTTTTCAGTACAGATTCTGACAAATCTCCAATAATTCCAGCAAAAACCAAAAGAGCAGCTACGGGCAGAACAACTGACACATTAAAAGAGCCGAACAGGAAATATGAGGCAATAAGAGCAATTCCTCCGCCACAGACAACACCTCCCAAAGCCCCTTCAACAGTCTTTTTGGGGCTGATAGCAGGACAGAGTTTATGCTTGCCAAGATAGCTGCCAAAATAATATGCACCGGTATCTGAACCTGCGGTTATGGCTGCAAGGAGAATCAGCCAGTAATTACCCTCCGGTAAGAACCACAGTAAAAGCAAATGTGCCAGTAGAAAGCCGACATACAGCGAACCAAAGGCCAACTTTATAAAATAGGTGTATGGATCGTTAAGCGCTTTGTATCTGAAAACAACATAGAGTGAAATGAAGAAAAAAGAGAGGAAAAGACCACCGCCCAAACCACCTGACTGTACGTTACCCGCAAATAAAACAGGCAGTATCAGAAAAAGAGTAAGAACCAGACTGTCAACAAGACCCTGGGCATCCCCAAAGGTCATACGGACATATTCATATCCGCCCACGACAGCAACGGCTATAATAACAAGCCAGAAGTAAAAGAAGGAGCCACCAAGTAACAGTAAAAGCCAGCCAGCAGCCAGTACCAAGCCTGGTATGATTCTCTTCATTTACCTAACCTGTTTTTACCTGCGCCCCGGTTCTACCGAAACGCCGTTCACGATTTTGATATGCAGCCAGCGCTGTAACGAAAGCTTCTCTGCGAAACTCAGGCCACATTATATCAGTGAAAATCAGCTCAGCATACGACAACTGCCAGAGTAAAAAATTGGACAATCTCTGCTCACCGCCAGTACGAATAAACAGGTCAGGATCAGGAAGCCCCCGGGTATAAAGATAGTCTGAAAAGACGTCAGTGGTAATGTCTTCTGAAGATAATGCACCTTCAGCGCAGCGGGCCGCTATGTTTTGCGCTGCCATCACTATCTCATCTCGCGCTCCATAGCTCAAGGCCAGGTTAAGAATCAGTTTATTATTGTCTTTCGTCTTTTCAATGGTAGAGACAAGGACTTTTCGAACACCTTCCGGAAGTCTTGTAAGATCACCTATACATCTGAGCTGTATGCCATTCTGCAACATTCTGTCAAGCTCAGAGCAGAGGTAGTTCTGCAGTATGGACATCAATCCCTTAACTTCATTTTCCGGTCGTTTCCAGTTCTCACTGGAAAAGGCATACAAGGTCAGGACTTGAATGCCCAGTTCAACTGCCACCTCAACAATCTCACGAACTGAATCAGCACCAATTCTATGACCATAGAGCCGTGGTTTTTTTCTACTTTGCGCCCACCTGCCGTTACCATCCATGACAATGGCTACATGCGCGGGCAATCTGGTTTTATCAAGATCAATAGTTGTCGGCATAGAAGAATCTGCAAAGAAAAAATTGATTTAGACTTCAAGCACTTCCTTTTCCTTGGAAGCGGAGATATCATCAATCTGTTTGATGTGGTTATCTGTCTCGGACTGGGCTTCATCCTGCAGTCTAAAAAGATCGTCTTCGGAAATATCCTTGTCTTTCTTCTGTTTCTTCAGCACATCTATGGCATCACGTCTGATATTACGAATAGAAACCCGAAACTCCTCTGCAATCTTTTTCACCTGCTTGACAAGATCCTTACGCCGCTCTTCAGTCAGTTGAGGGATGTTCAGGCGAATGATCTTACCATCATTAACAGGCGTTAAACCAATGTCAGACTTTAAAATCGCCTTTTCGATAGGTGCTAACATCTGAGGATCCCATGGCTGAATAGCAATCAAACGACTTTCCGGAATAGTCAGTGTGCCCACCTGATTCAAAGGCATGGCGCTGCCATATGCATCAACTGTAATATCATCAACCAGGGCTAAAGAGGCACGTCCGGTACGCACCTTGGAAAGCTCCGTTTTAAAAGCTTCAACACTTTTTTCCATTCTTTCAGCCATATCAAGAATTACATCATTCATGGTATTTCCCTCAATTATTGTTGGGTTATATCATCTGCATGGATTATTGTTCCCACATTCTCACCCTGCACACCTTTTAGAATATTCCCTTTCACATTCATGTTAAGAACGAGAATCGGCATATTATCATCTTTGGCAAGGGCAATTCCTGTTGCATCCATTACACGCAGATTTTTTAAGAGAACCTCGTCATAGGTAAGAAAATCAAAGCGAACAGCATCATCGCTCACCATAGGATCCTTATCAAAAACACCATCAACCTTGGTCGCCTTGATGATTACATCGGCATCAATCTCCAAGGCTCTGAGAACACCAGCTGAATCGGTTGTGAAATATGGATTTCCAGTACCGGCAGCAAAAATTACCACACGACCTTTTTCGAGATGACGCGTTGCCCTTCTTCGAATATAGGGCTCACACACCGACTGCATTGTAATTGCCGACATCACACGTGTATCCACGCCAAGTCTCTCCAAAGCATCCTGAAGAGCGAGACTGTTCATAACCGTAGCAAGCATACCCATGTTATCAGCCGTAGCTCTATCCATCCCCTTACTGGCACCGGCAACACCACGGAAAATGTTTCCTGCTCCTATGACAATGCCCGGTTCGACACCAAGATCAACTACGCCTTTAATTTCCTGAGCAACATATTCAATAACATCGGTATTAATTCCAAAAGAATCATCGCCCAAGAGTGCCTCACCACTCAATTTCAGTAATACACGTTTGTATTTGATTTGCATAGCTCCTCCTCAGGCGCGAGGGTAGTTAGAATAACAATTATTTTTTGATCAGGATCAAAGCATACAATACATTTTACCGCGTGTATATAATCGAGATCGCCAGTAAAAGCCCGTATCCAGGGTTTCTTAATCAGGTTTACGACCAGATATTTCTTCTCTTGCTAATATGAGTGAAAAAAAGGATTATGCTCCGATCTGAAATCTCGCAAAACGCTTAATGGTAATATTTTCACCCATCTTTCCAACCAGGTCAGTCATGATCTCCTGAATAGAATGATCCGGATCTTTCACGAATTTCTGCTCGAGCAGAACAACCTCCGAGAGAAATTTCTCGATTTTACCGGAAACCATTTTCTCGACGATATTCTCTGGTTTTCCTGAATCCAAAGCCTGTTTCATATAGATATCTTTTTCGCGTGCAACAACCTCTTCAGGCACCTCTTCACGGGTTACGGCTACAGGGTTGGCAGCAGCAATATGCATGGCAACATCACGACCGAACTCAACAAACTTGTCAGTTTTGGCCACGAAATCAGTTTCGCAACCAATTTCAACCATAACACCCAGCTTACCGCCGGCATGGATATATGTAGCAATAATTCCCTCACTGGTTTCACGACCTGCTCTTTTTGCAGCAACCGCAAGACCTTTTTGACGGAGCAGGTCGATCGCTTTTTCCATATCTCCGTTTGTTTCTGTCAACGCTTTTTTACAATCCATCATACCAGCAGCAGTTTTATCACGCAGCTCTTTTACCATTTTACTTGTAATATCCATCTATTCATCCTCCGGATTTACGTTTTAATGCGATACGTATTTATTCTTTTCCAGTGTAGTGGCTCTCGGGCTATCCCGTTATCTTCACAAGCGAAAGGGGCTCTCATACGAGCCCCTGTAGCCTTTCCTTTACGAGCAACCCCGGAGATTGCATCCGTGCGCGCCTACTGTTCTGATGCTGCCTCTTCTGTGGTGGCAGTTTCGCTATCAACAGTATCGCTATGCGCAGCAGCCATAGCCTCTCCTGAAGCATCCTCACCATCACGTGCAGCCTGTCCCTTCAACACAGACTCTGCGATATGATAGCTCACCAAACGAATTGAACGAATGGCATCATCATTCCCTGGTATAACATAATCAATACCATCAGGATCGCAGTTTGTATCTGTTATGGCAACTACCGGGATATGCAGTTTCCTTGCCTCGTTAACACCAATGCTCTCTTTGCGTGGATCAACAACAAAAATCACCGATGGCAGATTTTTCATATTTTTGATACCACCAATATTTCGCTCGAGCTTGATTCTTTCTTTTTCCATGAGAAGGATTTCTTTCTTTGGAAACCTGTTGATGGAACCATCTTCCTGCATGGATTCAATTGATTTTAATCTATCAATACTGTTCTTTATGGTTTGGAAGTTGGTCAACATTCCCCCCAGCCATCTGTGGTCAACATAGTACATACCGCATCGCTTCGCCTCTTCACGAACAATCGACTGAGCTTGCCTCTTTGTCCCCACAAAAAGAATTGATCCCCCCTTGGCCACCTCTTTTTCGATAAACGTGCATGCTTTATCAAAAAGCTTTTTGGTGATATCGAGGTTAATAATATAGATGCCATTACGTGGTCCATAAATGTATGGCTTCATTTTAGGATTCCAACGACGGGTCTGATGACCAAAATGCAGTCCTGCCTGCAACATTTCTTTAACAGAAGCTTGTGCCATTTTTAACTCCTTTCTGGTTTTTCCTCCATCCCCCTATCATTGCGATATTGCAACACCAGTTTCTTCGGGGATGTGTGTATTTACGTAACTATTGAACAGCTAAGCAAAGCTGCTCAATTCTATCAATAACCCTTCTTTATACCAAGAGACTTCTCAGAATGCAAGAGGGCAAAATCAGATCAACCTATTTCATTTTTTTATCAGTCTGGACTTTCCACCATACAGGAACTTTAACAGTTCAAATCCAAACTTCAGCAGTTCTTCCTCATCAACCTCGATTCTCCGTTTTTCCTCTCTGGACATGCGAAAACTTTGAAGTAACTTGAAGTCATACATATAACGTTTAAACTGATCAAGATTAAAACATACCATAAAGGCAAACTGCTGGTTTTCTCCACCTGCACCTTCTCCCTGCCATGGATTTTTAGAAAACAGAGTATCAACCTCAGCCCATAAGCTGTTCATGTAATTATATCTATGAAGTTTCTGTGTCCTAATCCACATTGCAACATTCTGCTTATTATCCTGCTGATGACCTTTGCAATAATCATGAATTTTTAAAAAATAATAATCCTCATCTTTACCTGGCCGCGGATCTCTATCAATAGCGCGCTCCAGAGGATACATTCTGCATGCAGAAGGTCTATCTGCATATACCTTACAGCCAGTCGCAGTCAGAAAAGGACATTGCTCATCTTCGGTAAGCCTCATCATAAGGGCAGGAAAGAAGGGATTATCACCCTGAACGACCTGTACATATTCTGTTAAAAAATCAACGGATGTAATACCTAAATTATTTTTTAATCGTAGAATATCGTAGGGGTACAACAGCATTTCAACTTTTTTGCAGCAGCTGTTGAAACAACGTAACTGTTGATGACACTGAAAGGAAAAATCCTTTTTGCCAAGTGGCTTCATGCCGGCAGGAAACAGCTTTTCCATAGAATAACGTAAGACCGTACAGAAGAGATTTTAGGATAAAAAAAAAGCCAACGTGAACATAGGTTCATGTTGGCTTTTTTTATACATGCAAAAGAGGTCTATTCTACACTCTCTTCTCGCTCCACTGAATCTTCGTAGGTAACAAGTTCAATAATAGCCATAGGGGCAGCATCCCCCTTACGAATACCAGTTTTTATAATTCGTGTATAGCCACCATTACGATCAGCAAACTGTGGAGAAATCTTGTCAAAGAGTTTAGCAACGACATCTCTGTTGGTTATATAACTGAAAGCCTGGCGTTTTGCATGGAGATCACCTCTTTTACCAAGGGTAATCATCTTTTCAGCTATAGGTCTGAGTTCTTTTGCCTTTTCTGTAGTTGTCACTATACGCTCATGCTCAAACAATGAAGTGACCATGTTTCTAAACATCGCCTCACGATGAGAACTGGTGCGCCCAAGTTTTCTGCCACTTTTTCCGTGTCTCATATATCTATCCTCAACTTCAAACTGTTGTCATACTCTGTCAATAAACAATCAAGATGTGTATATACCGAAATTAATCTTCATCGCCGGTTGCTTTGTCCGGGGCTGTCCAATTCTCAATCTTCATGCCAAGTGTAAGATCCATCTCAGCCAACAATGCCTTAATTTCATGAAGCGACTTTCTACCAAAATTCTTAGTCTTCAACATTTCCTGATCAGTTTTCTGAGCAAGCTCACCAATAAAACTGATTTCTGCATTCTTCAAACAGTTGGCTGATCGCACGGAAAGTTCGAGATCTTCAACCGGCTTATTCAGGTGCTTGTTTAAAGGCTTTTCATCCTTTTCAGGAAGTTCTTCTTTTTCAGGCTCTGCAGCTTCTTCATCAAAGTTGATAAACATGGTCAACTGTTCTTTGAGAATTTTTGCCGCAAACGCAAGCGCGCTTTCAGGCTTCACAGAACCATCCGTTTCAACCTCTATTGTCAGCTTATCATAATCTGTCTGCTGTCCTACCCGAGCCTGAGAAACAACATACTGGATATTCTTTATTGGTGAAAAAATTGCGTCAATGGGTATTTGTCCAACAGATAATGCCTCTTTATTCTGCTGCTCAGCAGGCTGATACCCCTTCCCCCATTCAACCGTCAGTTCAGCAATGAAGGTGGTATTACCTGTAAGATTACAAATCACCTGGTCTTTGTTCATTATTTCGACAATATCACCAGAACTGATTATGTCCCCCGCTGTAACTGTTCCAGGTCCTTTTTTTTCAATCCGTACAACCTGGGCATCTTCACTGTTAATTTTGGTGTGAATTTGTTTGATATTGAGGATTATTTCAGACACATCCTCGGCAATATCCTTCATAGAAGTAAACTCATGCAAAGCTCCTTCTATCTTCACACTGGTGATTGCTGTCCCGCGAATAGAGGAAAGAAGTATACGTCTCAATGAGTTACCAATTGTTGTTGCGAAACCTCTTTCAAGCGGCTGACATACGAATTTACCATAAAATTCGGTGTGGCTGTCCTTATCCGCTTCAATTTTTTCAGGTGCAATCAGCTCGTGCCAGTTTTTGTATATCTCAATAGTATCGTCGGCAGTCTGAGTCATATATTCCCTTCTTTTAGAATAATTTGCCTGTTAAACCTGATTGCCAGATAAGAAATATTTTCTTTATCCGGCAATGAGTCAATTCATAACGCGGTATATATAGTATCCACTTGAGGTTTAATCAAATGGATATGACCATTCATTATGAATACATTTTTACATTTAAAAAGCGCCCTGATTAAACGCGACGACGCTTGGGAGGCTTACAGCCATTATGGGGGATCGGTGTAACATCATAAATTTTTGTTACTTCAAATCCGGTATTTATCAAAGCACGCAGTGCTGCCTCCCGACCGGGCCCCGGGCCTTTCACCTTAACCTCAATTTTATGCATCCCCTGATCGGCGGCCTTTTTAGCCGCATCAGTTACTGCATTCTGCGCTGCAAAAGGAGTTGATTTACGTGATCCTTTAAAACCGAGAACACCAGAACTGCACCAGGAAACTACATTTCCCTGCTTGTCTGTTATCGTTACAATGGTATTATTGAACGTGGAATATATGGAGACAATACCCTCCGGCACATTCTTTTTAACCTTTCTTTTTCCCTGTGCACTTGCACGTTTAGCTTTTGCCATTGGTACACCTGTTAAATTAAATTATTTTCTCCGTGCAGCACCACGACGCGGTCCTTTTCTTGTCCTTGCATTGGTTTTTGTTTTTTGACCTCTGCAGGGCAACCCCAATCGGTGACGACGACCACGATAACAACCAAGATCCATCAGACGCTTGATATCCATAGACACTTCACGCCTGCGATCACCTTCTACTGTATATTCATTTTCTATGACTTTCCTGATTCTGGTAACGTCTTCACCATCCAGATCATCACTGTTCATCGTGTAAGGCAAGTCCACCTTATCCAGGATCTTTCTTGCCGAGGTCAGGCCAATACCGTGAATATAGGTAAGAGCTCTGTCGATATGTTTATTCTTAGGTAAGTCAACTCCAGCTATACGTGCCAAAATGTATCTCCTTAAACAAATAGGAACGAGTTAAATAACAATATTTCTATCCCTGTCTTTGCTTATGTTTTTTTATTTTACACGAAACGCGCACGACACCATTGCGTTTATAAACCTTACAAGCACTACACATTTTCTTGACCGATGTACGAACTTTCATAACAATTCTCTACTATTTCTTTTTAGCATTTTTTGACCTGAATGTCACTCTGCCACGGGTTAGATCATAGGGCGAAAGCTCTATTGTTACTCTGTCACCGGGTAAAATCTTTATAAAATGCATTCTCATTTTCCCAGAAATATGAGCAAGAACTTTGTGTCCATTGTCAAGCTCCACCCGGAACATCGCATTGGGAAGCGGTTCAATTATAGTGCCTTCAACCTCAATTGCTTCTTCTTTCGCCATGGGCCCTTTCTCCAAATAAAATAATAGTCCAAAAAGGATTTATTATAACCCATCTTCTCATAAAAGAGAAGCATTTTTTTAATTCTCAAATTTTTCACGGGAACTCAAAATGACAGGCCCGTTTTTCGTTACAGCCACTGTATGCTCGAAGTGGGCAGAAGCTTTTTTATCGGCAGTAATAACAGTCCAGCCATCCTTAAGAACTCTGACCTCATACGTTCCAATATTTACCATTGGCTCTATTGCCAGGACAAGTCCTTCCACGATACGTGGTGAACTGCCCTTCTGCACGAAATTAGGTATCTCGGGTGCTTCATGCAAGGCCGTTCCTATACCATGACCTACAAACTGTTTTACAACAGAAAAATTTTCTGATTCCACATAGTTTTGCACGGCAGCGGATATATCAGAGATACGATTCCCTATAACAGCCTGTTCAATCCCCAACTCAAGGGAACGTTTTGTAACCTCGAGCAACTTACGTTTTTCGGGAGTGATGTTACCGACAGCTACAGTAATTGCAGAATCACCAAAATATCCTTTGTATTCAACACCGAAATCAATGGATATAATGTCTCCTTTTCTCAATTTCACTTTCCTGGATGGAATACCGTGCACAACCTGTTCATTAACCGACACACATAAACTGCCGGGAAACCCTCTATATCCCTTGAATGCAGGTCTTACCTTTTTTCTTGCGCAGTGATCTTCAGCAATCCTGTTTAATTCCCAGGTGGTAACTCCAGGCTTAATTGCCCGCCGAACATCAGTGAGTATCTCAGCGACCATTTGATTGGCCACATGCATAAGCTCAATCTCACTCTCAGTTTTTACAACCATGGATCTTGAATCATGGGAAGAAGACATTTTATACACCTATCTTCGACCACGCAGTCTGCCCTGTTTCATAAAACCTTCATAATTTCTCATCACCAGATGTGACTCAATTTGAGAAACTGTATCAATACCAACACCAACAACAATCAAAAGTGCAGTACCACCAAAATAGAAGGGAATATTAAACTGTGAAATCAAAATAGTCGGCAGAACACAGACAACACTGAGATAAATTGCCCCTACCACTGTTATTCTGGTTAATACCTTATCGATAAAATCAGCTGTTCTTTTACCCGGCCTGATTCCAGGAATAAAACCACCGTTTTTCTTTAAATTTTCTGCAACATCGTCAGGCTTGAACTGTACTGCTGTATAAAAGAAACAGAAGAAAACAATCATCGCCACATATATGACATAATACCAGGCATGACCCGGTGATAATGCTGCAGATACCCGTTGTACCCAGTCAATCTGGATAAAGCTGCCGATCGTTGCAGGAAACATCATTATTGATGAGGCAAAAATGGGGGGTATAACCCCTGACACATTAATTTTCAGAGGAAGATGTGAGCTCTGACCGCCATATACCTGCCGCCCGACAACACGCTTTGCGTACTGAATTGGAATCCTTCTTTGCGAAGTCTCAAAGAAGACAATGACACCAACAACTACGAACATGAAAGCAAGAAGCAAAGGTACGAAAAAAACGGCAATTTCGCCGGATTTTACCAGTTGAATCGAGTTGGCAATGGCCGCTGGACCTCGAGCAACAATACCTGCGAAAATGATAAGAGAAATGCCATTTCCAATACCTCTTTCAGTCATCTGCTCGCCGAGCCACATGATAAAGGCGGTTCCGGAAGTAAGTGTAAGCATTGTCATAAGCTTGAACTGCAATCCAGGATGCAGCACAATTGCCTCACCGCCCGGACCAGTCATACCTTCAAGCCCAACCGCTATAAATGTTCCTTGAATAACCGAGAGCAGAACTGTTCCATATCTGGTGTATTTAGTTATCTTGCGTCTCCCTGCCTCACCTTCTTTTTTCAAGGTTTCAAGCTGTGGAATAACGACAGTTAATAACTGGATGATAATTGAAGCACTGATATACGGCATGATACCCAGCGCAAAGATAGAGAAATTTTCCAATGCACCGCCCGAGAACATGTTAAACATACCAAAAAGGGTACTGGCATTCTGTGAAAAGAATGATGCCAGTGCCTCTCCGTTTATTCCCGGGGTAGGAATCTGTACTCCTATACGGTAAACTGCCAGCATAAGAAGCGTAAAGACGATCCTTTTACGCAGCTCTGGTATATTCGCTGCACTCTGTAATCCGCTCATAAAATAGCTTCCCTATATATTGCAGGTAAAGTCTTTTCTTGAATATTGCAGGTAAAGTCTTTTCTTGATAATCACGTGTAAATAGCTATTTATCTAATTCCTTGACGAGCTTTACACTACCACCAGCTTTTTCTATTACTTCTCTTGCCTTGCCGCTAATCTTGTCTACGACGACCGTAATAGCTGAAGAAACTTCACCATTGGCAAGCACTTTACTGCACTCACCAGCCTTTAAATAACCGGCATCAATGAGCACCTTATTGGTAATTTCACCAGCATCTTTCAACTTTTCGAGCTGGGCAAGCGAAATAATCCGATAGTCTTTACCAAACTTATTATGGAATCCACGTTTCGGCAAACGTCTCTGCAAAGGCATCTGACCGCCTTCGAAACCAGGTTTTGAGTTGTATCCTGATCTGGACTTGGCACCCTTGTGACCACGCCCGGCAGTTTTTCCATGTCCGGAACCTGGGCCTCTGCCTACACGCTTTTTGTTTTTATTTGCTCCCTTCTTGGGAGATAGATTTCCGAGTGTAAGCATCTTATGCCTCCTCAACAATTGTGACTAAATGTTGGACTTTCGCAAGCATTCCCCTGATTTCCGGAGTGTCTTTACGTACAACTGTTTTATTCATTTTGGTGAGCCCTAACCCGGTCAAAGTGGAGCGTATTTTTTTGTTGCTTCCTATTCCACTTTTGACCAATCTGAATGTGATAGTCTCGGCCATTTCAACACCTTTTTATATACGAATTTATTTTTCAACAACCCAACGGCTGCTGTAATCAACTACGCTAACAATTCATCAACGCTCTTTCCACGTAAACGGGCAATTGTTTCAGCTGATCGTAAGCTGCGAAGACCGTTAAGCGTGGCTTTTACCATGTTATGAGGGTTGTGAGACCCCAGGCATTTTGTGAGGATATTTGAAACACCAGCCGCCTCAAGCACCGCACGTACAGGGCCTCCAGCAATTACACCAGTACCCTCTGAAGCAGGCTTCAAAAGCACACTTCCTGCACCATACTTACCTGTAACCTGATGAGGAATGGATAAATCAGTAAGAGAGACCCATTGCATATCTTTTTTGGCACGTTCGACACCTTTACGTATCGCTTCTGGTACCTGATTTGCCTTTCCAAGGCCATAACCAACCTTTCCTTTTCCATCTCCCACTACTACAATGGCGCTGAAGCTGAACCGGCGGCCGCCTTTAACAACTTTTGCAACTCGGTTGATATATACAATTTTTTCAATCAGTTCTTCAGCAGTTTCACCTTTAGAACGTTTAAAATCAGACAAGGAACACCCCCATTTTTCACAAATTCTTTAGAAAACTAATCCACCTTCACGGGCACCTTCTGAAAGTGACTTCACCCTGCCGTGATAGATATATCCGCCTCGGTCAAAGACAACTTTTTCAATTCCTGCGGCCTTGGCTTTTTCTGCAATCTTAACACCAACAACTTTTGCTGCACCAGTTTTTCCTTTTTCCTCTCCCATATCAAACCCCTTTTCCTGGGTGGACATGGCAACGAGTGTCTTTCCGAGAGAGTCATCTATGATCTGGGCATAAATGTGTTTGTTACTTTTAAATACTCGCAGGCGTGGCTTTTCACTCGTACCCGCAATTTTTTTCCTAATCCGGCTGACTCTTTTCGCTCGAGCCGTTATTTTGTGACCTGTCTTAGCCATAACACTTATCCATACCTTTTGAAAAATGCAGACAACGCAACACTGTATTATTTACCTGCAGCTCCAGATTTACCTACCTTACGTACAATGTACTCATCTTCATAGCGAATGCCTTTCCCCTTATACGGCTCAGGCTTTCGAATATCACGAATCTTTGCAGCAGTGAGGCCCAATAGATCCTTATCAATCGAATCAAGGGTAATTTTGTTACCAGCAACATTAGCACCGACACCTTTGGGTATCTCAAACTCGACGGGATTTGAATAGCCAACATTGAGGTTAAGTTTACTTCCGCTGACACTGGCTTTATAGCCAACACCTTCAATAATCAGGCTCTTTTGAAAACCTTCGTTCACTCCTACAACCATATTGTTGAGCAAGCTACGGGTCAGCCCTCGAAAAGCATTCACCTTCCTTGATTCTACACGGTTGTTAACAAGAAGTTTTCCATCCTCTTCCACAACCTCGATGTCATCAATGACATCCATCTTCAGCTCGCCCTTGCTTCCCTTCACAGTAACCTGTTGACCTTTAATTGTCACATTTACACCCGCGGGAACCGGGACTGGCTGTTTTCCAATACGAGACATAGCTACTACCTCCAGTTATCTATGTGATAGTGTTACCACACCTCACAAAGTATCTCTCCACCAGTATTTTGGGCCCTGGCTGTTTTATCCGTTACAATGCCCTTGGAAGTCGAAATTATGGCAATTCCCAATCCATCGAGTACCTTTGGAACAGCATTTGCCTTGGCATATTGTCGTAACCCAGGTTTACTGACTCTCTTGAGGCCATTGATGACGGACTCACCATTGGGTCCATACTTCAAATCAATCTTCAAAGTTCCCTGTACACCTTCTTTGGTAACCTGATAGTTTGTGATGAAACCCTCTTCCTGCAATACTCTGGCAATTTCCACCTTTATATTGGATTTTGGAATTTCAACACTTTCAAATTTTACCATTGCCGCATTTCGTATCCTGGTCAGCATATCCGCCAGGGGATCGCTCATTGACATAGCGAACACTCCTTATTTTTCCAATCTTTTATTCTACAGTCAGAACAGACTTACCAACTGGATTTTGTTACTCCGGTAATTTCACCATTAGAGGCAAGTTTTCGGAAACATATCCTACAGATACCGAATTTTCTGATGAATGCTCTCGGTCTTCCGCACATGGGACATCTGTTATATTTTCTGACAGAAAATTTTGGTTTGCGTTGCGCCTTTGCAATTATAGATTTTTTAGCCAAACCAACCTCCAGTAACACTCATATTAATAAATTTTTAAATTATTTACGAAAAGGCATACCCATCATTTTCAGGAGTGACCGACCTGCCTCGTCTGTTTTGGCTGAAGTTACAATAGTAATATTCAACCCTTTGATCTTATCAATCTTATCGTAATCAATTTCAGGAAAGATAATCTGCTCCTTGATCCCCATGGAATAGTTTCCTCTTCCATCAAAACCTTTTGGCGATAGCCCTCTGAAGTCACGAACCCGTGGCAGGGAGATATTCACCAGTTTGGAGAAGAAATCATACATTTTATCACTACGTAAGGTTACCCGGCAACCAATTGACATACCTTCACGCAATTTGTATGTAGCAATTGATTTTTTTGCCTTTGTTACCACAGCCTTCTGTCCGGCAATACGTGTAAGTTCCTGAACAGCACCCTCTATGATCTTGGGGTTTTGAACAGCTTCGCCAAGTCCCATATTGAGAACAATTTTCTCAATTTTAGGTATTTCCATGACGTTTTTGAAACCGAACTCTTTTTGCAGTGCCGGTACACACTCGTTTTTATAAAATTCTTTCAGCGCACCCATTTATTACTCCTGACGTAAGCCTGACTCTTTTATGCTTTTCCCTCAATGCCTTCACCACAATTTTTACAGAACCGGATTTTCGTACCGTCTTCCAGCACTTTTTTACCAACCTTTCCGGTTTTTGTGCATTCCGGGCATATAAGCAGAAGATTGGATACATGTATAGGCGCTTCTTTTTCCACGATCTGTCCCTGCTGGTTCATCTCAGTGGCTTTAGTATGACGCTTGATCATGTTTATTTTCTCTACCACTGCTTGATTCTTTGCGGGCAAAACCTTCAGGACTTTTCCGACTCTGCCTTTGTCCTTCCCAGCAATTACTTCTACCTGATCATTTTTTTTCAGGTATGTTTTACCTTTTGCCATTTTTACACCTTTCTTATAGCAGCCTCTAAGAGCCGTTTATTTCGCTACTGAAACCTACAGAACCTCAGACGCAAGCGAAATTATTTTCATAAAGCCCTGGTTTCTGAGTTCTCTTGCTACCGGCCCAAAAATACGGGTACCTACGGGATCACCTGTATTTGAAAGAATAACAGCCGCATTTTCATCAAATCTTATCCAGGTATCGTCCCTTCTTTTCATCTCTTTTGCTGTGCGAACAACAACAGCCTTCATCACATCGCCTTTTTTAACCTTTGCGTGTGGTATAGCTTCTTTAACCGTGACAACGATAATATCACCTATTGTCGCATATCTCTTTTTTGTACCACCAAGCACTCTGATACAGAGTACCTTTTTGGCACCAGAGTTATCAGCAACATTCAGTACAGTTTCTGTTTGTATCATTTTTTCACCTGATTACACACCAGTTACAAATCAATTTATTACGTGCAGGATCTATTAAACAGCCTGCTCAAGAATCTTCTTCACACGCCATCTCTTACGTTTGCTGAGAGGTCTACATTCTTCAATGAGTACAACATCGCCGACATTACAGCTATTATCAGGATCATCAGCAAGATATTTAACACTCGTTTTCATATATTTCCCATAGAGCTTATGGCGAACTGTACGCTCAACCCGGATAACAACACTCTTTTCCATTCTGTTGCTGACAACAGATCCGGTTCTGGTTTTTCTCGATTTAGTATTTTCACTCATAACATGTATGTTTTTAAGTATGTATCAGTAAGTGTGCTGAAAAAACAGCACCTCTATTAGTATTATTGGGCCAAACTCTCGTTGTTAATTGTTTTAATTCTAGCAATATCTTTTCGTAACTTCTTTAACTTTGAGGTATCTTCAAGCGGCCTTATACGATGCTGGAATGAAAGATTACCCAATTCATCCTGAAGTTCGTTCAATTTCTTTTGAACTTCTTCAGCACTCATTTCTCTGATTTCAGAGGATTTCATAATGTCGTCTCCTTTGAAATAACCTTGGTAGCAAATGGAAGTTTATTACCAGCAAGCGTCAGAGCACGTACTGCCAGATCCTTATTAACGCCGTCAAGCTCATAGAGAATACGGCCCGGCTTAATAGGAGCCACCCAGTATTCTGGACTTCCCTTTCCTTTACCCATTCTGGTTTCAGCAGGTTTTTTGGTAATTGGCTTGTCGGGAAAAACACGAATCCATACCTTTCCACCACGCTTGATTTTTCTGTTTATGGCAATACGACCTGCTTCAATCTGTTGCGCTGTCATTTTCCCACAGTCTAATGCTTTAAGTGCGTAACTTCCAAAGGAAATATCCGAGCCGCGGTTAGCTAACCCTTTCATTCTTCCCTTGAACACTTTTCTTCGTTTAACCTTCTTTGGACTTAACATTCCTTACTCCGTATAAACTCGAGAAAGTTTAAAAGACAATCTGCTTTCTGATCCAGTAAACTATTCTTTTTCGTTGAGCACTTCGCCTTTGAAAATCCAGACTTTTACTCCGATAATTCCGTATGTTGTACTCGCCTCTGCCAGGGCATAATCGACATCTGCCCGCAAGGTATGCAGCGGGACACGCCCCTCACGTACCCATTCACATCGAGACATTTCAGCACCACCAAGACGACCGGAACAGGAAATCTTTATACCCTGAACGCCAAACCGAAGGGCAGAATTTACCGCCTTTTTCATAGCTCTTCGAAAGGCAACCCGTCGCTCAAGCTGTGTAGCGATAGCCTCGGCAACCAGTTGGGCGTCTGCTTCAGGTCTGCGCACCTCCTGAATGTCAAGGGTAACCACTTTTCCAACAAGTTTTTCGATTTCCTTTTTGAGATTCTCAATCTCAGCGCCTTTTTTGCCAATGACAATTCCAGGACGAGCTGTAAAGATTTTAACCCGAACTTTTTCTCCTGTTCGCTCGATCACAGTTTTTGCAAGACCAGCATGATAGAGCCGTTTTTTCAGAAATTTCCTGATCTTCTGATCTTCAAAAAGATACGCGGCATACTCCTTATCAGCATACCATACAGAATCCCATGTCCTGGTAATATTCAGTCTCAGTCCCAATGGATTAACCTTCTGACCCAAAACAGTCCTCCAACAAAGTAGTTATTCACCTAATAAGATAAATAGAGATAGTAAATAGTAATAATTGTTAGTTTTCGTCTAATATTACAGTGATGTGACTCGTACGTTTTATAATACCGGTTGCCCGACCCATTGCCCGTGGACGAATTCTTTTAAGAGACGGACCTCCGTCAATTAAAATTGTCTTAACGTAGAGGTTATCCACATCAATCTGATCATCCTGTGTGGCATTGGCAATGGCAGATTCAATTACCTTTCGTAATATCCCTGCACTTTTTTTGGGCATGAAACGCAGGGTAGTAACGGCTTGGTCTACACCCATTCCTCGTACCACATCCGCAACAAGTCGTGCTTTCTGAGGAGAGATACGAATATATTTTCCTACGGCTTTTGCTTCCATTTTTCTAACTCCTGATGGGCCTTACGGGAAACGCTGTCGTTTCTTTAACTATTTCTTCCCTTTTTTGTCAGATGCGTGTCCATAATAGGTACGAGTCGGAGAAAATTCTCCCAATTTATGTCCCACCATGTTCTCTGTAACAAAAACAGGAATGAATTTCTTTCCATTGTGTACTGCAAAGGTCAATCCAACCATTTCAGGGAAGATCGCTGAGCGCCTGGACCATGTTTTTATAACCTTTCTTGATCCACTTTCAATTGCCTTGTTAACCTTTTTCATGAGGTGATCATCGATAAAAGGTCCTTTTTTGACTGAACGAGCCATGCTCTACTCCTTCTCTTTTATGATCTTCGCTTGACAATCATCTTGTCAGATGCCTTAGTTTTACGAGTTTTATAGCCTTTGGTTGGAACACCCCATGGCGTAACAGGATGACGTCCACCGGAGCTTTTACCCTCACCACCACCCATGGGGTGATCTACAGGGTTCATCGCAACACCACGGACATGAGGTCTTCTTCCCAGCCATCTTTTCCGACCGGCTTTTCCAAGTTTTTGCGCCTCATACTCCCGGTTGCCAACATGTCCGATACATGCCCGGCATTGTTTATGAAACTTTCTCACCTCTCCTGACGGAAGTCGTACAAGCACATACTTTCCTTCCTTTGCCATAAGCTGAGCTGAACTGCCTGCACTCCTGACCAGCTGGCCTCCCTTACCAATTTTCATTTCGATATTATGAATAATTGTTCCAAGAGGGATGTTAACAAGGGGAAGACAATTTCCAGGCTGAATATCAACACTGTCTCCAGCGACAATAGTATCGCCAACCTTCAAACCTTCCGGGGCAAGTATATATTTCTTCTCACCATCAAGGTAACAGAGCAGGGCAATATTTGCCGATCTGTTTGGATCATATTCAATAGCAGTTACTTTCGCACTTATATCAACCTTATTTCTTCTGAAGTCAATGATACGATACTTTCGTTTGTGTCCACCACCTTTATGCCTGGAGGTGATACGCCCGTAGTTATTTCTTCCGCCGGTCTTGGCAAAATTTGTTACCAGACTTTTTTCCGGCCTTTTTTTGGCTAAATCCGGGTTTTGCACTGACACCTGGTGTCTTTTACCAGCTGATGTTGGTTTATATGTCTTAATAGCCATGATTTCCCAATCGCTCCATCATTTTTGTGTTCGATAGATTAGCTTTTCTCAATTTTTACTTCGTTGCAATTGTTACAAAATCTGCTACAACTCATCAGCGAAATTAATCTCGCCCTCAGACAAGGTAACATATGCCTTTTTCCAGTTTGAAGTAAAGCCTATATTGCGGCCATGACGCTTTTGTTTACCATGAATTGCAGCAGTTCGTACATCCTTGACCTTTACCTTAAACATTTTCTCAACGGCCTTTTTAATTTCGATCTTGTTGGCATCAGGGTGTACTTTGAAAACAACTTTTCCATCGACCTCCTGCAAAAGAGTCGCTTTTTCTGTAAGACATGGTCCCTGTAAAACTAAATGCTGATTTTTCATACCAAGCACCTCTTCTCAAGACTTTCAATAACAGGTTGAACAAGTACCAACTTCTTGTGAAGAAGAATGTCATACACATTAACACCTTCAGCAGGCAGCACTTTAAACCCATTAGCATTACGGGATGACTTCTTAAGCGTTTCATTGTCTTGATCAATGACGATAAGTCCGTTAGGGACTTCCAGAGTGTTCATCACTTCAACAAAATCTTTTGTTTTGATCTGCTCCATAGTGAAATCATCAATAACAAGAAGATTACCTTCCTGATATCGTGCACTCATTGCCATTGCAAGCGCCTGTTTTTTAACTTTCCTGTTTAATTTGAAGCTATAATCGCGCGGCTTGGGGCCAAATGTCACACCACCACCTCGCCAAATAGGTGATCTTCGGCTTCCAGCCCGTGCTCTTCCCGTACCTTTTTGCTTCCAGGGCTTTGCCCCCCCGCCTCTCACTTCTACGCGGGTCTTGGTACATGCAGTACCTGCACGCCTGGCTGCTCTCTGCATACGCACCACATCGTGCAGAACATGTTCCTTGACGTCGAGGTTGAAGACACTGTCATTCAAACCAATTTCGCCAACTTTTTCTTTTTTGGTATTATATACATCTACAGTTGACATTATGATCTCCTTGATCCGGATAATCCTGTGTTACATTACTTGGTAAATATCTTGAGTAATCCATTTTTTGCACCAGGGACAGATCCTTTCACAAGCATCACATTATCCTCTGGACGTACATCAACAACGATTACATTTTTTTTCAACACAGTCTCATTACCCATACGACCGGGAAGTTTTTTCCCTTTAATCACACGGCTTGGCCAGGCACTGCAACCAATAGAACCTGGTGCCCTATGGAATCCAGAACCGTGTCCTGCTCCACCACCGGCAAAGCCATGACGTTTCATCACGCCCTGAAAGCCCTTACCTTTACTTTTCCCCTGGATATCGACAAGATCCCCAACCTTGAACAGAGCGTCCAGTTCGATAGCAGATCCCGCCTCATACTGAGCAGGGTCCTCCACTCTAAATTCACGGATAAAGTAAAATCCTTCAGAATTCGATCTCTTAAGATGACCAGCATCCGGCTTATTTACCCTCGACGCTTTCTTAGGGTCAAAGCCAACCTGAATTGCATTGTAACCATCCGTTTCTACAGTCTTAACCTGTAAAACAGTACACGGTCCGGCTTCTACAACAGTAACTGGCGTGGCAACACCGAGCTCATCATATACCCGGGTCATTCCAACCTTTTTACCTAATATACCCATCGATTTTGGCATAACGATACCTGTAACTTCTTTATTTTTTTCTTTACCAGTTTTATGGCAGTTTTATCTCAACATCCACACCAGCGGATAGTTCAAGTTTCATCAACAGATCAATAGTCTGCTGTGTTGGCTCGAGAATATCGAGCAATCTTTTATGTGTTCTCATTTCAAATTGTTCTCTGGATTTCTTATCCACATGGGGAGAACGGAGAACACAGAACTTTTTAATATTGGTCGGTAGTGGAATGGGACCCGCTACCGCTGAACCTGTCCGCCTGGCAGTTTCAACAATTTCCAGTGTTGATTGATCGAGCAGCTTATGATCGTAGGCTTTTAAACGGATTCGAATTTTCTCTGTAGGTATCATTACGCACCCTTATTTTTCAATTTCACTGATAACGCCGGCACCCACTGTTCGGCCACCTTCCCGGATTGCAAAACGCAGCCCTGCATCCATCGCAATCGGAGTAATAAGCTCT